>JABAHO010001585.1_pt1 | contig 10655 bp, 13 predicted proteins | sample 7062071 | NCBI WGS metagenome assembly JABAHO01 (sample SAMN14534356, study PRJNA622989) | marine sediment metagenome | biome: marine biome [ENVO:00000428]; feature: marine pelagic biome [ENVO:01000023]; material: deep marine sediment [ENVO:00002113] | place: India: Gulf of Kutch | collected...
CAGACGAGCAGCGGCGTAAGCACGGCCATCCTTGCCGCCCCGGGCCGTGTAATCGGCATCAGATTTTTTTTCATGGTGGTCACTCTCCTGTTCATGGTTACGCGTTCTTTTTAAATTTACTGATAAGCGGTTTTCTCAAGCCATCTACTTAAGGGGGGTCTGTAAGCACGGGTATGTTTGAAATCCTGTTCAATTTGAAAACCCCCTGGATTTCAAATCTTCTGCGGTCGTTGTTGCCGCCGGCCCTCGCAAGCCCCGTTATATCAAGTGTTTCCCTGTATTCGCCACTCAGACTCCGACCGCCCGATACCCGGCTTTCGAACGTGGATCCTACATCGTCAAACACGAACAGCATGGAACGGGTTATTTTATAGGACTCGCTTCCCTGGGGCAGCTCATTGCCGAAGGTGGCATCGAGATTGTCATGGTCCGGGTGGTAGGTATGCAGAAAAGGATTGCTGCGCTGGTCGTCAAATTCCGTGGTGACAGATGCAATCGCAAATCGCCCACGCTCAACGGCTCCAAGAAATGACCATCCCGCGTTATCGGCATCCCAGGGCAAATGGGTTGCGCTGATGCGACGGGCCGAGTCCAGTTCCGCGGGATCCAGGGCCGCCTCGACCCGCGAAATAACCATGTTGGAATACGGGCTGAGCCCGTAGTAAACACGCTGCAGTAAACGGGCCTGGCCTGTTTCCGGTTTGTGCACGATCATCCTGAGCGGGTACAGCTTCGATACATCCGTCATATCGGTGTTTATGCTGCTGACAACATACTGACCGTTGGAGCTGATGATCAGGTCATTTGTCACCACCGAGTTGCCCAAATCGATAACGATTGGATCCGCGGCACCCCGCTCGTACTGCTTAAGGTACTNNTGAAAAGGTAAGCAATCCGGCGAGAAAACTTCCGACCGGTTGCGTGATCGACGTCCGATCGAGCCCGATAACGAGCTCGACTTCAGAGCCTATTTCGTTGCGGGCGGCAAGTTCCCAGGATTTTGCAGAGGCGCTGCCGGCGTTTAATTCTTCAAAATCGTAGAGTTGTGTTGAAATATCCAGCGGTCCACGCAGGAGCAAAGGCGGCAAGCCGTCAATGACTGTCTGCCCGTTGGGCGCCGACTCCGATGCGCTGAGTTCCATGGAAACGGTTAACGGGTGCGGGGAAAGGTTTCGAAGCCACNNGGCGTTAACCGGAAGAGAGAGGGCGGCACACGCACAGGGTTGTTTTCCTCAAGATCCGGGCCGCGATACTCGAATACATCCACCGAGGTGGATTGCAGCTCCGGGGCCTCGGCGAGGAACTGGCTGAAAGTCGGGGGTGTATCCCGATCTGTCGGAAATCCAATCAGATTAAGCCCCTTGATATCCCATTTCCTAAGCGGCACCAGGGGTCTTCCCTTGATTTCCCAGGTGTAGTCCTCCGCAGACTCTACAAGAAAGGCCGTGTTGCCCACCATGCGGGTCAAGGCGGTGTTGTCACGGTTTCGCACCCAGCTCGCCCAACCGCTCACATGGTCGGAGGGCTCGGAAAAGCTGTCTACAAACTGGGCTGTGGTCGGAATTGTCCAACNNCTGGGTTATCGGGTTTTGAAGGTCTCCGCCAATCCAGTCATCGAGCAGAAGGTGGGAGGGGTCGACATGGAGGTAAACAGAATTCCATCCGGCCTTGATTTCAACCGTCTGGGTGACCCACTGCGCATTTGCCGACCGGCTTCCGGCCAGGCAGAATACCAAAGCGAGGATGTTGAGGACTAACCAAGGGCTACGAGTCGTTTTGGTCATCAATCTTTCAGTTCCGGAATACTAAACAAATTCCAACACCGCCTACCCGACTCCATTGCACCCTTCGGGGATTTCAAAACTACTCCCCACTCTTGATACTGTAAACCTAAAAACAAAATTAATTATTCAAGGCATCCATCGATCCATTTACGTCCTGCCCGGAAGCCTTAAAAATTCGCACTGAATTGTTTTCCCTGTTCATGCGGCAGAGCCCCTTATGCATCTCTCTGCACCCTTTCCGGTGCTGGAGGACGGCTCCTTCTCACGGATAAATGTGGATCCCATCGGCGCGTACACAGTCCCTCGCCCAATGGGGTTGGCGGTTTTCGAAAGGGACGTAAACCGGCTGACCTTTGTGGCCGATGACCCGAAACCCGGTCAGTCCGCCCACGGATGCAGAATGATCTTACCGCAGTTCCCGGACAACTGAAGCTCCCAGGCATCAATGACACTGTGCATGGGAAACGTATGGGTGATCATGGTTTCGAGAAGCGATTTTGATTTGCGGATGGTTGTCCACATGGCCCCGGTATCGAGAAAATGATTCCAGTGCCATACGCCATGAAATGTAAGACCTTTGCCGACCATGGCCCGTGCGAGCACCGGTCCTCCCCACCCCACCGAGGCGATCTCCCCGCGCGGGCGGGTGGCCTCCACCAGGAACGCCGGGGCTTCCTCGGCACTGCTGGTTTCCACTGACTTATCGGCCCCATGACCACCGGTCAGATCAAGGATCTTTTGCAGCTTGTCCGGATCGGCCGGATCAATGACCGCTTCCACCCCGATTGAACGGGCCAGCTCGGCACGGAAAGGATGGCTTTCCAGGGCGAGGACGCGGGCGCCGCGGGCAATACCGTTGACCGCTCCGCCTAATCCCACGGGTCCCAGGCCGGAAATCAGCACGGTATCAAGGGCATTCACCTGCATGCGCTGCATGGCATTGAAGGTCGGCCCCAGCCCGCAACAGGCCATACTGGCATGATCGAAAGACAGGTCATCCGGGATCGGGACCAGCAGCCAATCCTGCTTGATACAGTACTGGGCATAAGTGGCACGGCCCGTGTCGGAAGCGCAGTAGGCATAGGGATCCAAAGCATTTCGGCAGTGAATGTAGTTACCGGATAGACACAATTCACAGGTCCCGCATCCGAATTGCGGCATCACTACGACCCGGTCCCCCGGGGAAACCCGGCTTCCCTTTTCAGCTTCGACGACCTCGCCTGCGGCCTCGTGACCGAGGCAGTCGGTAACATTTCCGCCCGCGTAGGCATGCGATTCCGTGCACATCGGGGCGGCATGTATCTTCACCTTCACGAAAGGGGCTTTTATGCAGGGGTCGGGCCGGTCAACTACCTCCGCCTGCCGCTTCCCGGTTATGCTCACAACTTTCATAATGCAGAGCTATGACTGCGCCCGAATGAAGTCGAGCACCGACTGGTTGAAGTGATCAAGATTTTCCCAGTGAAAGGCATGTCCCGATTCAGGATACAAATGCAGCCTGCTGTCCGGCAGTGCCGCATGGATTTCCTCCGCCATCCAGCGGGGTGTAAAAATATCGCTCTCGCCTCCAACCACGAAAACGGGCGCGGTAATGTTACCCAACTCTGCGAGCGTATTGTGCCGAATGCACGCAGCAGCCTGCCCCTGCAATCCATGCAGGGGCTGGGGACAGGGTTCCTCGGAGGCAGCGCGGCGCGCCTCAAGCAGTGAGTCAAACATTTCAGGATCATCCCAGCTGCGCTTGTGAAAAATCAGCAACTGAACCCATTCCATAAAATCAGCCGGAGTGAGATGCGCCTTGGCGGCGACCATGTGATGGAATACGGATTCGGCGTAGGCATCGCAGCGCGCCCATGGACACATGAGGACAAGGCTTTTGACTTTATCCGGATACCGCAGTGCGAGTTGCTGGCCGATAATACTGCCCATTGAACATCCGACAACATGGGCCTTTTCAATGCCGAGGGAATCCATCAGGCGGGCATGGTCGTCGGCCATCATGGCAGAGGTATAATCTCCGGCCGGTTTATCGCTTTGCCCGACTCCGCGATTATCGGGCGTAATGCAGCGAAAATGCCGGCTCCACACCTCCACATGCGCCTCCCAGACAGAGCCGGGGGCGGTGATTCCCATGATGCACAGGATCGGGTTGCCGCCCGCCTCATCCCCATGCACCTCGTAATGCATGGTGAAATCGTCAAATGTACAGCTGGGCATCGGCGGCACCTCCTACAGCTCTGGAATCAACACATTACGAATCCACTCGCCGTCATGCAGGGTGACACCGTCAGGATCGTCTACGGCCCGGGGAGCTTCGTCCTCGCAAATCACCCATCCCGCGTATTCCCGGGCAGCCAGCCACCGGGCAACTCCCGCGAAGTCAATTTTTCCCTGCCCCATCAGCGCAAACTCCGGCTCGCCGTCCCAGTCCTTGAAATGAACATGATTAATCAGCGAGGCATACTCCTTCATTTTTGCGAGGGGATCCATTCCACCGTTGATGATATGCCCCACGTCCGGGGTCCAGCCGGTGACCTCCGCATCGAGCCCGTTCAGGATCTCCCTGTAATCGTCCTCCGTGCGATTGGTAGAGGTCTCCGGGGAATTTGGATGGAAGCTGGCGGGCACGCCGGCATCAGCCGCACGACGGGAAACGGCATTGACATTGGCCACGAGGTTGCGCCGCCGCTGCTCGAGGTCATGGCGGCCGGTCGGCAGCTGCACCGTGCACAGCACTGCGCCGGGAAAACGGGTGAGCAGCGCTATCGCCTCATCGGCTTCACGGCGTTCCTGCTCGGTTTCCTGTGGACCGTTCCAGGGCTGCACAAAGGCAATGGCCGCCAGGGAAATTCCGTACTGATCCAGTGCATCGGCCAGCCGGTCCGGATCCGAAAGATCGCCCATCCACGAATGGATCGGCTCGATGCCCTCAAACCCCGCCCGGGCGGAAACCTGTATCATGTGCTCCAGCCGGTTGGCATGCGCCGCGCCGCTTTCCTTCATGAACCAGGTATAGACCTCTGCGCCGAATTTCATGATGCCGGCTCCTCGAGGCTGGTTTTGATAAACCCGTACCCCTGCTCCGCAATCTCCCAGGCGGGCGCATAATCGCGCCAGACATTGATGGCATTGGCAAAGTCTTCATCGCTGCGGCTGAACGCCTCAATCGTCAGCCACCCCTCATAGTGCATGTCCCGCAATTTTTGAAAAACCTCTGCAAAGGCAATATGGCCCGCGCCCGGTATGCCGCGGTCATTTTCACTGATATGCACGTGCACCAGGTACTCCCCGAGATGTTCCAGCGCATCGGCAAGTGACCGTTCTTCAATGTTGGCATGATGCGTGTCAAACATGGCCCGAATGTTGGGATGGTCGGTTTCAGCACACAGCCGCCGCAACTGGGCCGTTGTATTGCAGAGATAACACTCGAACCGGTTCAAGGCCTCCACGGCAAGCGTAACGCCGGCCTGGGCGGCATGATCGCCAACCGCACGGAGCACCTCGGCGCTGCGGGCATATTCGGCATCCGTGGGCGCCGCATTGGTAAATGTGGCGAATGCCGAGTGCAGCGGCCCGCAGAGGATCTGACCACCGGCCGCATGAGTCAGATCAACATCCTCACGCAGACTATCGATCGCACGCTGCCTCACGGTTGCGTCAGGGCTGACCGGGTTGGCATCCGCCGCCGGAGCATTCACAGCCGTTACCCCCATCTCAAGTGACTGCAGCACTTCGCGCAGCGACGCATAGGCCGCCGCATCCCGATTACCCAGCGAAACTTCAATGCCGTCATAACCGATGTCTTTCAGGCGCTCAATGGTCGGATACAGGGAATCAGACAGGTGCGGCGTCCAGACAAGCAGGTTAAATCCGATTTTATTCATGTTGCTCCAGGCTGTTTGAGACCGCCATCTCCACGGATGTCATGACGGCAAGTATATCCGTCCAGGTTTGCGGGTTTTCCAAATCATCATTGGCGAACATGCACCCGTCCCAGCATATGTGGCGAATCCCGTTCCGGATTTTCCCCTCTTTATCCATCAACCAGGCGAGTGCGCATTGCACGATATCCAGTCGGCCGTCCGGGGCGTTAGGCAGGCAGTGACGGCCGGTGCGGTCATGGCTTCCGCTTCCGAAAACAGAGCCGTCGGACTGCGCAACATGTACGTCGAAGGTCCAGGGGCCCAGCGCCCGGGTCATCGTGCCGTACGCCTCCCGGAATTCCTCGTCGGAATACCCCGGTTGCAGCAGGGCATGTTCAGGGGCATTCACGCCAAGCATATACAGATAGGTATGCGCGAGGTCCGCCTGGAAACCAAGGGTATTGGGCATGCCTACCGACTCCAGCACATCCAGCATGTGCTTCCACGAATGCATGCCCGCCCAGCAGACTTCACCCTCGGCAGCCAGCCGTTCCCCATGATCCTCTGCAATCAGGGCCGCTTCCCGGAAGGTTTCCGCAATCCTGCGGGTGCCGGCAGCAGGATCTTTTGCCCATGCAACGGGGCTTGCAGCAGAATCGATTCGAATGCAGCCACAGGACCGGACCCCGGTTTCGTTCAGGATCACTGCAGCCCGGCAGGCCTCGCGAACTGCGTTCAGGAACCGGGCACGGTCCTCCTCGCCTCCCATCGCCGAGGCACCCAGGGTTCCCTCCCAGACCGGCGCTACAACCGTACCAATACCAAATCCGTAGCCGGCGACCTTGTCCGCCAGGGCGCGTACCGCATCGTCGGAGGCGGGGAAATCGAAATGAGGCTGGTAAAGGAAGAGATCAACCCCGTCAAAGCGGCGACCGCCCACTTCGGCACCGGCCGTCAGCGAAAGCATGTGGTCAAGGCTTAGGGCCGGTTCGGCACCCGGTTCACCTTTCCCGACAAGTCCGGGCCACATGGCATTGTGCAGCTGAATCATGGTTGCATCTCACCACATCCACCCCTCCCTGACAACCGAAAATTGTTTCTTTACGTCACAACTCCAAGCAAAAAATTCAATTTTAAATAGGTAATTCGAAAAACCATTTGCTAAAAGCCGTCATTCACCTTACAAACCCAGCTATGACCGAATCATCCTACGACAGGCTGAAAAACCGTCTGCGTCCCGGGCAGTTGCTAGACCTTTTCCTGGACCAGATCCAGGAGGCCTGTTTTTTCATCAAGGACACAGATTACCGCTTTGTTACCGGCAATGCCGCCCTGGTTCGCATCCTGGGTGCCTCATCCCTCGACGAGATTATCGGGAAAACCGACCTGGATTTTACGGCCGATTTTCTCGCATCCACCTTTCGCGATGATGACCGCGCCGTTCTCGAGGACGGGAAGGCACTGTTCAACAAGATGGAACTCGTTCCCACCACGGAAACACTGGAGTGGCGTTGTACCACTAAGGTTCCCCTTTATGATATGCAGGACCGGATCATCGCCCTTGCCGGCATGACGCGGGAAATTAACGACGGCGACGAGGTCTATCGCGATCATCCCGAGATGCGCATCATTGTCAGCTACATCCAGGATCATTACCGGGACGGACTGACCAAGGCGGACATGGCCAGGGCGGCCGGCGTCTCAATCAGCACCGTGGAGCGCCGCTTTCGGAACACATTTGGCATTACCCCCGGCCATTACGCCCGCAAAATCCGCCTGAATGCCGCCTGCAAACTTATTCGCGAAACCGGGCTTCCACTCTCGGATATCGCCACCCGCTGCGGCTTTTTCGACCAGGCCGGCATGACCCATGCTTTTCGCTCGGAAATTAACATCACGCCGAACCGTTATCGGCAGCGCTTCAGCACAACCTGCTCGGAATCCCGTTCCGCAGCCTAAAACAAGGATAGAGANNTCCGCCTCACAGGGTGAGGTCCTGACCTACCAGGGAACATCAGGGCCCGGCACAGGCAAACACATCGTGTTTATCGCATCCGATCACGAGTACCACTCCGCCGAGACCTGCCCGGCACTCGCCCGCATCCTGTCCATGCGGTTCGGATTCACCTGCACTGTTCTTTTTGGACAGGACGAAGCAGGGAGAATTCGCCCCGGCAACAACAACGTACCCGGCCTGGAAAACCTGGCGGATGCGGATCTGGCAGTCATATTTACCCGCTTTCAGGCCTGGGATCCCAAGGACATGAAGCATTTTGCGGACTACGTGGACCGAGCCGGACCCATCATCGGACTGCGTACGGCCACGCACGGATTTCGCATCCCGCCGGATGACCCCTATGCAAAATTCAGTTTTGACTACAAAGGCAATGACTTCGAAGGCGGCTTCGGCCGGCAGATCCTGGGTGAAAACTGGGTCGGACACCATGGAGCAAACCATCACCACAGCACCCGGCTTGATATTGTTCCCGGAAAAGAGAGCCACCCCATTCTATCCGGTGTTAGCGGCGCATGGGCCTATTGCGGGGGGTACGAAGGAGACCCCCTTCAACCAAGCGAGGTTCTGCTCACGGCCCAGCCGCTGGCCAAAATCACCCCCGGCTCACCCGACAATCCCGCATTCGGCACAATGCCGGCCGGCTGGACGCGTACCTATGCGTCGAAAGATGGCAGTGCTGAGGGCCGTGTGTTCACACTCATGTACGGAGCGTCAAACGATCTCGTCGACGAAGGCACCCGCCGCCTGCTGATCAATGCCTGCTTCTGGGCGCTGGGGCAGGAAGCCGACATCAAGGAAGATGCGGATGTCAATTTTGTGGGACCATTTACCCCAACCTTCGGGCCGCATACGCCAAAGGCTAAACCCAACTACAGGGTGAGCGACCTGGCCGGATGGGAAAGCCCGATCCCCCCCATCGAGGGCAAAGACTGAACAGCACGCATATAATCCCCGACAAGCGCAGGAGCACGTCCCGATGACGCATCCCCAACAGCATGGAGCCACAGGCGGATACGAAAAGAAAGATGCAGACCTGAAGCTGATCCTGCTTTGCGGACTCATCCTGCTGGTGGTCGTAGTGGTTTCTTTCGTGATCGTGCGGGCAACCCTGTCGGCCATGAATCGCGAGGCCGCTAAACCTGCTGCCGAGCTGTCCCCCCTGTGGGAGGGCCAGGTCCTGCCTCCCGAGCCCCGCCTGCGCGTCAACGGCCGTCAGCGACTCGAAGATTTACGAGCCAGTGAGCAAGCTTTGCTTACGACCTATGAGTGGGTCGACGAGGCAGAGGGCATTGCCCGGATTCCTGTCTCTCGTGCCAAGGAACTGATCGCCTCCGGGCACGCCGCCGCGCTCACCCTTCCCCAATCAAAGGTGTCAGAGCTTGACGTTGCCATCCCGGAATCCGAACTGCCGGAATACGAGGCCGCCCTTGACCATGCACGCCTGATCAGCATGTCAGACAAAAAGGTCATGGAACTGGGTGCGCAGACCTACAACCGTATTTGCATGGACTGCCACGGAGACCTTGAAATCGAGGGCTCTGTGCCTACCTCCCTGCGGTTCGGAGAGGGCCGATTTCAGCGCGGTAGCGACCCACACACCATGTACCGCACGCTGACGCAGGGATGGCGCACAATGCCCGCGCAAACTCAGCTCACTCCACGAGAGAAATATGCCGCCATTCATTACATTAGGGAACATTTCCTCAAGCCGCACAACCCCTCCCAGCACTTCACCGTCACACCCGACTACCTCGCGACGCTGCCCAAAGGAACCGATCTCGGCCCCGAGCCGAAACCGGTTGAAGCTGACCCGCTCTGGAGCGCCATGGACTATGGCAACTTCCTGATGGGCACCTTCGAAATCAGCTCACCTCAAAAACGCACCATACCCCGTCCAAAAGACGCCAAACCCGACTACATTCCTCCCGGTGCCAACCTTGCCTACAAGGGCATCGCCTTTCGCTTGACCCCGGGCCCCGGGGGCATCAGTCGCGGATCGGAGTGGAGCCTGTTCGAGCATGACACGCTGCGCGTTGCCGGTGCATGGAATGGCCAGGGATTCATTGACTGGCATGGCATCAATTTCGACGGCAAACATGTTGTTCGTCCCCGCACCGTTGGCACGCCCCTTTTTGAAACCGCCGACAGCCCCGGATGGGCCAACCCTGAAACGGGAACTTTCGAGGATACACGTTTTGAGGCATCTGACGGACTCCGTTACGGTCCCCTTCCCCGCCAATGGATGCACTACCGCGGCATCTACCGGCACGGCGCAAACAGCGTCATATCCTATACGGTCGGTTCAGCCGAGGTGCTTGAGTTTCATGAATTCAAAAAACAACACGGCGGATTCCTGAGGCATTTAAACATCGGCCGCTCACCCCATCCGCTAAGCCTTCGGCTTGCAAATGCCGGCACAAAAGTCACGGTATCGGGAGGGAACGGAGCGGTATCCATCACGGATTCAGACGGATTCGTTCTTGCCTCCATCCCCCCGGACGCAACGCCGCTCAACCTTGTTTTTGCGATTGGCCCGGATGCATCGTCCGCGCCTCCTGCGGCCCGCAACCTGCATAACTGGACCAGGGGCGGTCCACCGCGCTGGCCCACTGCGCTCAATGCTCCCATCACACGCGGCACGCAATCCGGAGCCTTTCAGTGGGACACCTTCCAGATTCCGGATCGCAACCACTGGAAATGCCGCATTCGCCTGGGAGGCGTCGATTTTACCCCCGACGGCAATGCCGTAGTCTGCACCTGGGACGGGGATGTCTGGAGCGTAACAGGCATCCAACGACGACTCCGCTAAAGAGGCAACCTGGAAACGGATCGCTGCCGGCCTTTTTCAACCGCTTGGAATCCGGACCCTCGGGGATGACATCTATGTTTCATGCCGGGATCAAATTGTCAGGCTGCACGACCTGAACGGTGACGGCGAAATGGACTTCTACGAAAATTTCAACAGCGATCACCAGGTCAGCGAACACTTCC
>JABAHO010012136.1_pt2 | contig 10647 bp, 14 predicted proteins | sample 7062071 | NCBI WGS metagenome assembly JABAHO01 (sample SAMN14534356, study PRJNA622989) | marine sediment metagenome | biome: marine biome [ENVO:00000428]; feature: marine pelagic biome [ENVO:01000023]; material: deep marine sediment [ENVO:00002113] | place: India: Gulf of Kutch | collected...
TTTCTCCGGACCAGCTTTTCCTTCAGCACGTCGATGGCCGCGTCCAGTCGACTATCCGTAGACGACTCGACCACGATGCCATCATCGGCCAGCCGCATCGTGCTGTTGGTCCCTTTGAAGTCATATCTGGTGGCGACTTCGCGGGCAGCTTGGTCGACGGCGTTGCGGACTTCTTGCAGGTCTACTTCGGAGACAATGTCGAAGGTTGGCATGGGTAGACGTTACCCCGCGCTTCGATCGCCACCTAGCGGATCAGGTCGATGGAATCGGCTGGCGGGCGAGGAATGACGATGTCGGTGCTTGTCTCGTTGAGATTGGGGTCGTATGGGTAGTCGGGGTGGGAGATCGACAGCATACGGAACGCCACCGCCGGGCCAGATTCCATGAGCGGCGTATCGAACGTGACCCGGCCTTGACGATTCGTTTCTCCGGAGACGACGGCTGCGTAGGCCCCGCCCCAGATCCCAGCCACAGTTGCGCCACGCAGATTGACGTTCTCAGTGGCGCCAATGGTGACCCGCACACTCGCCGTCCAGCCTTCGTCGGAGCTATCGACCGACCCACTGAGATCTTCGAGGAAGACGGCAAGCTCCGGCTTTGGAAGGGTGGTGGTCGTCGTGGTGGTCGTGCTAGTCGTCGTAGTTGTGGATGTGGTGGTCGACGTGGTGGTCGTCGTCGGCGGCGGCACCGTGGTGGTTGTGGATGTGGAGGTTGTTGTGGTGGTGGCAGGTCGGGTTGTTGTTGTTGGAGCGACTGTGGTGGTCGTCGTGGCAGCCGGGGGAGAAGTGGTCGTAGTAGTGAGAGATGTACCTACGTCAGGTGTATCGGTGGCATCGTTGGGGCCGCGAGTTGTCGTGGTCGTTTCGACGTCGACCACGATCAGATCGGAAAAGGGCGCCAGCGTCACCGAGGTAGGTGTGAGCGATCTCGCCTCTGCAGCGAGGACTTCTGTTTGCGGGTCGTCTCTGACAGCGCCGGCGATTACGACGATTCCGATGACGATCGGTATGACTAACACCATCGCCACTCGCGCCCAACGGTTGATGACTTCCGCCGAGCCGTAATTGCTGTCCGGGAAGCGCACTTCTACTCCACGTTCGCTCGCAGCACTATAAGTGGCGTCAAAAACTACGTGATGAGAACCCCAAACCTAGCTAGACCCGCCGGTAGAATCATCACTGTGACGAAACTAGCTCGCTGTCTCTGGTGTGGAGATGTGCTGCCGAGACCGACCGGGGTAGGGCGCCCGCGCATTTACTGCCGGCGCTCCCACCGGCAGCGCCACTACGAAGCGCGACGCTTGGCGTCTGTGCAAGGGCTGCGAGACGATGAGGTGTTGTTGACTCGAAAGGTAATCGAGGAGTGGCGCGATCAGATCTACATTCTGGAGGCCGCCATTGAGGACGCCGAGCGGGACCTAGAAGGGAAGCCTTCCCTACGCGATTACACCGAGGCCTTTCAACACCTCTACGAGGCCGCCCGCGGGGTGCGATCGTTCCGGATCGAACCGAAAGCAATGGGAGGGGAGTAGAGGGCTAGAGGGCCGCCAGAATCTCCCGGCACCGCTGTTGATCGGGGAGCGAGGTCTGGGCACCGGGACGGCGTACGCTATCAGTCGCGCAAGCCACGCCGAGTTTGGCTGAAGTCAGCTCATCGAGCCCGGCAGCCAACCCATATGCGAACGCACCCACAAACGCATCGCCGGCGCCTGTCGTGTCTGCCGCGTCGACTTCGGGAGCCGGTAAATGGTGCAACTCGCCGTCGGGGGCCAGGACCATTACGCCGGCCTTTCCCAGCGTTACGAGCAAACGGACCGCTTGCTGAGCGCCGAAGCCAGCGACAGCCTCCGCATCGGCAGTTTCCGTCCCCGCCATGGCCGTGAACTCAGGCTCATTGGGGATCAGCCAATCGGTGACCGGTAGTAGATCATCGTGTAACTGAGCGGCGGGCGCTGGGTTGAGGATGGTGGTAGCGCCGCGTGCCTTGGCGGCTCTGAACGCACCCAGGGTCGCCTCCTGTGGTATCTCGAGTTGACCGAGAGCCACTGCAACAGCCGGCAGGGCTTCTATTGCGGCCGCAGCTTGGGTGGCCGTGACCGATCCGTTTGCGCCCGGAACAACAATGATTCGGTTGGTGCCATCGGCTTCCACCCAGATGGGGGCGACCCCACTGCTTCCTGGGACGGTGCCTACGTGCGTGGCGTCGAGGCCGTAGGAAGAAAAGTTGGCCCTGGTCATCTCGGCATAGGCATCCTCTCCCAGGCAGCCAATCATGGAGACGTCGGCGCCTAACAGACGGGCCATTACGGCCTGGTTGGCTCCCTTTCCGCCAAAACCCATCTCGAAGCGATCCCCAATCACGGTCTCACCTGGACGAGGCACCCGCTCGGCGTAAGCAACCATGTCAATGTTCATGCTCCCGACTACGGCTATGGATGGGAGCTCAGGCATCGGTCGAAGCAAGGAATGGCGAGTGGGAGGCTATTCGGGCGCCGAACCTTCCGGGGGAGTAGCTGCCTCCTCCGGGTTGGTGCGTGTCAGATTGAAACGTTGCCGCAGGCTTTTTACCCACCTACGAGGCCGCTCGAACTCAGTTCCCAAAACTGCCAGGCCCGCCACAATTGTCACGAGGCCGGGGCCCGGTGTCACGAGCATGACGATGCCCGCCACGATCAGCACGAGACTGACCACAATGATGGCGACCCGCTTCAGCAAGCGGAGCGCAGCTGACAATTCAGTACCCCCGGATCCGACTCTGGTAGGGAAACAATACCCGCTGAACAAACCTTCCGGCTACACCCCTAATCGTCACAGTGACGAAAAGAGTCGTGACCTGGGGATTGGTGCCCTGCCACTGGCAAGGGTCAACGAAGGGCGTCGACCCCTTCCAGCTCGAACGCAAAGTCGTCCTCGAAGCAATACCACCATGATTCGCCCGGCTCATAGCTTCGGATCAAGCGGTGGGCGGGGTGCTCGGTGTAGTGAACATGAGCGTGATGTTCGGGGGACGAGTCACAGCATGACACCCGGCCACAGTCGACGCAGGCCCGGAGGTGCACCCAGGTCGTTCCCTGTTCGACGCAGTCCTGACACACGTCAGCNNGAGCTTTAGCGAAAGCGCCCATAATCCACGTTATGTAAAGCTGGGTTCGAAATCCGCCTCCCCCGTCCCAGCGAAGAAACACGGAGGAAGCAATTCTGACTGCCAGTTCTCGATTGGTGCCGACACCCCAATCGGACCGCAGTTAGGTGATGTAGCTTGGATCTGATGGCGCAGGCACTCAAACGAATCGCGGTCTCGCTGATTCTCGTGCTTGGGTCATGTACATCGTCGGTGGCCAGTGCGTGTGAAGTGGATTTATTTTCGACAGGACCACCCAACGCGGACGGTGAAGCGACAACTGCAGCCGACGTTGAGGTGTGGGGCTTGTTCTACCCGACCGATCCCTTACCTGCTGCCGGCGATCCAATAGTGATCGACCTGGTTGACGTTTGGGGACCGGGTGACACGGAGCCTCGCCATGGAACCAAGATCGTCTGGCGAGCCACCGGCCACGGTGAGTTCAGCGTGGAGGCGCACGGACCCGAAGGCGCTGTGGTCCGACCCTTTTGGCAACAGGAGCACCTCGGTTCCATGTGGAATCGACCCGGCGATGAGTGGGGCACCGGCTGGGAGTTTCCCGAACCGGGATGTTGGACGTTTCTGCTGAGCAGAGGAGACGATACCGCCCGGATCAGTATCGAAGTCCGAACTTGAGCGCCTGGTGAACATGGCCCCCAGCTCAGGTCTCAAGCGGGGTGGCGTGGCGGGTCGCGATGCGCAGGCGATTGCCATCGGGGTCCTCCAGTTTGATTTCGCGGCCCCAAGGCTGATCCTGAACATGCTCGCCGAATTCGGCTGCGACCTGATCCACGTCCTCGATCCAGAAGTAGACGAGTGTTCCCGGCCGAGCGTCGCCCTCGTGTTCCGAAAGGTGTAGCTCGATGCCATTCCTTTCTAGAAACAGATAGAGCGGGAGGGTGGGCGCAAATCGATGTTCGCCAACGACGTCGAAGCCCAAGCGGCCATACCACTCTGAGGTCGACTCAGCATCTGATACCCAGAAGATGGGGATGAGTTTCTCCACGAGCCGTCGAGCCTACCCTCAGGCACTCGGACACTGATTCTCGAGCAGGCCGGTTCGAACCACCGGGACCGGGAAGTCTCGCTCTCCTCCCCTACCGATGTAGAACGGGTGACCTGCAAGTCTCGCTCGGATCGCACCTCAATGGTCAACCAGCTCGGACTCGCGTGCGATCGGCACTGAAGTTGCCGCGTTCCTCGCCCAGACCACTCGCTGTGGGAACGGAATCACGATCCCTTCCCGGTCAAAGGCTGCTTTGAGCCGCCGCCGAATCTCCCGGCCGGCCGCCCACTGCTCCCCCGGCTCGGTTTTCACCACCAGCCGAATGCTTAGCGCGCTGTCACCGAAGTCCTGCACTCCCCAGATTTCGGGCTCCTCCAGGATCGTGGCGCTGACCAGCCGATCACGCCAGACAGAATCGGCGACCTCCTTGATAACCCGCGAGGCCTGATCGAGATCCGTGTCATAGCCAACCGGGATGTCGAGGACCGACCGCGCCCAGCTATGTGAAAGGTTGGCGACCCGCCGTATCTCGCCATTGGGGAAATACCAGACCGTTCCGTGTATGTCCCGGATCCGGGTGGTGCGGAGGCTGATCTCCTCTACTTCGCCGGCGGCTTCGCCCAGGTCGACGAAATCTCCCACCCCGTACTGATCCTCCGCCAGCATGAAGATCCCCGATAGAAAGTCCCGAACAATCGCTTGGGCTCCAAAGCCGAGGGCGATACCGGCGATTCCAGCTCCGGCAATGAGTGGACCGGGGCTGATGTCGAGCTCCCCCAGTGAGATCAGGATTGCTAATCCAAAAATGACTGCAGTCGCGGTTGACTCGAGAACGGTGGTGAGGGTACGAGCCCGTTGCTTGGATCGCTCGGCACTGCGCGTGAGCTCTTTGGCTTTGGCGAGAGCCTTGAACTGAAGGTAGGCAAACCGTCCATCTCGGACCTCGTCCAGCTGCCGCTCGCGCAGCTTGTCATCCCGATCACGGATCATCCTCTCTTCGGCTCGGCCGATTGCTCTCCGCACAACCCGGTTCAACAGATACGCGACGAAGAGGAGGGCCATGACCTTGAGCGGCCTTTCCACGACCCAGTCAACGATCTCGGCCAGGCGGGCGTTTCCGGACACGTCGTAGACCCAGTCACAAATGAAGTCTTGGCTGGCGTTACAGACTTCCAACTCGTCCCCTTGTTGCGTCGATCGTCGCACAGCTGGCGGCTTCCCTTTAGGGCCTAAAGGCAGAATGGTTAGTGGAGCTAGGATCGAGCCACTAACGGCGTTTTGATCTAGGAGGAGAGGGTGCCGAACTTCATAATGATCTACAAGGGCGAGGCGACGGACATGTCCGAAATGACTCCCGAAGAGGGGCAGGCCGTGATGGCCAAGTGGGGAGCCTGGATGGAGCAAGTGGGCTCGGCGTTGACGGACGTCGGATCCCCGTTCGGTCCCGGGACTTCGGTGGTTGACGATGGTACGAGCGGAACTGCCACCTCGTTGACCGGGTATTCCATTGTTGAGGCGGCGGATATTGATGCGGCCAAGGCCCTGACAGCCGGACACCCCTTCCTGAGTGAAGGCAAGGGCGACTACGCCATCGACATATTTGAGCTGCTCCCGGTTCCCTTCGAGCAGTAGTCCTCGGTCAGAGGATCGAGGGCATCTCCCGGCCTCAAGAACTGGGAACTGAGCCGGTGCTTGACACGTCTTCTATGGTGGAAGAACACGCACGAGGAGGCCGAGGATGGAGTTTGCCTGGACTGACGATCTTGCCCGGCTGCTCGACGAGGAAGACGGCGAAGAGCGTCGCGACCTCTCTGCTTGGCTTTCCCGGCCGGTGGCCTATCGCCTTCCTGAGGACGAAAGTGTCCTGAAGTTCGCCCGAGAGCTGTTCGAACGTGAGCACGCATGACACGGAGTCGTCCCGTTCAGCCGATGCCGAACGATGTGCTCGAGGAGCTGATTGAGGCTGGCTTGAAAGAGGCCTATGACGAGCGTCCCTTCTATCAGCGCAATGATTATCTGTCCTGGATCGGACGAGCCAAACGGCCCGAGACCCGGGAGAAACGGATTGCTCAGATGTTGGAGGAGTTGGAGCTAGGCGGTCTTTACATGGGCATGGAGCACGCCCCCAGCCGGAAAGACTGACCCGGTCAGCCGCTCTACCCTGGCTTGATGTTGCTGAGCCAAATTGAGCTGCGGCGGATCCGACTCCCACTCGTCACGCCTTTCCGGTCCTCACAGGGGTTTATTACCGAGCGCGAGCTTCTCCTGGTGCGCCTCATCGGACCCGAAGTCGAAGGCTGGGGTGAATGTGTCGCTCTGTCATCACCTGAATACACCGGCGAAACGGTCGACTCCGCTCACAATGCCCTCAAGCGCGAGCTGATCCCCCTCCTGCCCGCCGACTCGGTCAGTCCCTGGCAGGTCTCAGCCCTGTTGGGCGAAGTGGTAGGTAACTCCATGGCCAAGGCGGCTCTCGAAATGGGATTGTGGGACGCCGAGTTGCGCAGCCGGGAAGTTTCCTTGGCTCAGCATCTAGGAGCGACTCGATCTCGCGTGCCGGCTGGAGTGGCAGTCGGCGTGATGGATGCCATCGATGACTTACTGGCGGCAGTAGAAAGCTACGTCGATCAGGGTTACTCACGAGTCAAGCTCAAAATCCAGCCCGGGTGGGATGTTGAGCCGGTGCGAGCGGTTCGCGACCGGTTCGACGGGCTGCCGCTACAGGTCGACGCCAACATGGCCTACAAGAAGAGCGATTTTGCACTCCTCGCCGAGCTCGATGAGTTCGGGTTGCTCATGCTGGAGCAACCCTTGGCCGCCAACGATCTCGCGGGTCACGCCGAACTGGCCCGTCAAATCCAAACACCGATCTGCCTCGACGAGAGCCTCTCATCGGCCGAGGCTGCCGAGGAGGCAGTTGAACTAGGTGCGTGCTCGATAGTCAACATCAAGCCCGGGCGTTTGGGAGGCTTGGCCGAAGCCCTCCGATTGCATGACTTTTGCCTCGAACGTTCAATTCCGGCCTGGTGCGGCGGGATGCTCGAGAGTGGAATCGGTAGGGCCGCCAACCTAGCCTTGGCGGCGCTCCCCGGCTTCACGCTCGCGGGTGATCTCTCGGCCTCGAATCGCTACTTCTACCGCGACCTCACTCCTCCATTTGAGCTGCGGGATGGACACATTGATGTGCCGACGGGTCCCGGCATCGGGGTGGAGCCGTTGCCTGAGATGCTCGACGAGGCCACGGTCTCGACCGAGCTCATCGAGCTGTAGTCGCGCTTCAGCGCCTGCTCCGACGGTCCGAGAGCTAACAGCCCTGGCTGTCAGCTTTCCGTAGCGTAGGTTGTGAGCGTGCGCATGTAATTGGATCGCTCAAAGGCGGCCGGATCGGGAGAACTGGCCTGGCTGAGGCTTCCCTTTGCCTGCTCCACAGACTCGTAGCCTCGCTCGCTGAGCCACTCCCCTACTCCTTCAACAATGCCGGTGATGTGCTGCGGGCCGTTTTTGAGAAGTGCCGCAGCCATCATTGTGACGTCCGCTCCCGCGAGGATCAGTTTCAATACATCGTCGGCGGTGTGCACACCGGTCGTGGCCGCCAGCGACGCTTCGATCCGTCCCTTGAGAATGGCAATCCAGCGAAGGGGAAGTCGCAAATCGTCCGAGGTCGAGAGCACCAGATTGGGGACGATCGTCAGGTCTTCGAGATCGATATCCGGCTGGTAGAACCTATTAAAGAGCACCAGGCCGTTGGCGCCAGCCCCGACAAGGCGCTGTGCCATATTGGACATGGAACTGAAGAATGGGCCCACTTTGACAGCCAGCGGAACCGAGACTGCCTGTCGAACCGACTCGACCAACCGCAGGTAGTCGCTCTCCACATCGATACCCGCCTTGGCAATTTCGGCCGCCACCAAGTAAATGTTGAGCTCGAGCGCATCTACGCCGGCGTCTTCGAGGATGCGGGCGTAGACCGTCCAGCCGCCAGTGGACGTGCCGTTAAGACTGGCGATGACGGGGATTGCGGTCTCAGACTTGGCGCGCGCCAGGAGGCTCAGATAATCACCAGGTCCGGTGTTGTAGTCGTCCATCTCTGGGAAGTATCCGGCGGTTGCTTCGGGCGAGAAGTCCATCCCATAGTCCAGTGCATGGTGCACCGCCATTGCCTCATGTTCGATTTGCTCCTCGAACAGCGAGGGCAACACCACCGCTGCCGCACCGGCCTCTTCCAACGCCAGGATTGTGTCGACGTCGCCGGTCAGGGGGCTGGCCGAGGGAACGATCGGGTTTTTCAACTCGAAGCCGAGAAAGTTGCTCGTAAGGTTCACTCGCTTTCCTCCTCAAATACAGCCGTGCGATGAACGTTCACCATCTGCTCGTAGAGTTGCCAGCGGTTGTCGATGTCGGCCTGGGCCGACTCGAAAAGCTGGTTGGCATATTCCGGGTTCGCTTTGGCGAGCATGGCAAATCGTCCCTCTTTGGCGGCGAACTGTTTGAACGGGATCGTGGGCTCCCGGCTGTCGAGCCGCAACGATGGCTTGCCGAGCGACTCCAGCTTGGGGTCGTAGCGATAAAGAGGCCAGTAACCGCTCTCGGCTGCCTCCTTTTGGTGGCCCATTTGAGTCTCCATGTCGATCCCGTGGGCGATGCAGGGGCTGTAGGCGATGATCAGTGACGGGCCGGGATGGGCCTCGGCCTCGGCAAAGGCCTTGACGACCTGGTTCATGTTGGCGCCCATGGCGACCTGGGCGACGTAAACATTGCCGTAGGACATCGCGATCATGCCCAGATCTTTCTTTCCGGTGGCCTTGCCGCCGGAAGCAAACTTGGCGACGGCCGCCCGCGGGGTGGACTTGGACGCTTGTCCCCCGGTGTTGGAGTAGACCTCGGTGTCGAGCACGAGCACGTTGACGTTGCGGGCCGTGGACAGCACGTGGTCGAGGCCGCCGTAGCCGATGTCGTAGGCCCAGCCGTCGCCGCCGACGATCCAGACGCTGCGTGGCACGAGCGCGTCAGCCACCGCGTCGAGCTGGGCGGCACGGACGGGCTCGAGTTCGGGCAGCAGCGTGCGCAGCCGCGCGACACGCTCTCTTTGCGCCGCGATCGTTGCTTCGTCTCTGCCTTCGGCTGCGAGGATCTCGTCGACGAGGTCGCCGGGAAGCTCCGTGGCGAGCTCCTGCACGAGGGTCTGCGCCAGCTCACGCTGCTGGTCGATTGCCAGCCGGAAACCGAGGCCGAACTCGGCGTTGTCCTCGAAGAGCGAGTTCGACCAGGCCGGGCCGCGCCCCTCGCCGTTCGTGCACTAGGGCGTGGTGGGCAGGTTGCCGCCGTAGATCGAGGAGCAGCCCGTGGCGTTGGCGATCAGCGCGCGGTCGCCGAAGAGCTGCGTCAGCAGCTTCACGTACGGCGTCTCGCCGCAGCCGGCGCACGCGCCGGAGAACTCGAACAGGGGCTCGAGGAACTGACTGTGCTTCGGGTCCTGCCGAAGTGCGGTGCGGTCCGTCTCCGGGATCTGCAGGAAGTATTCGAAGTTGTCGCGCTCACGCTCGCGATGCTCGCTGAGCACCTCCATGTTGATCGCCTTGCGGCGAGGCTCGGCCTTGTCCTTGGCCGGGCAGACCTCGACGCAGAGCGAGCAGCCGGTGCAGTCCTCGGGGGCGACCTGCAGGGTGTACTCGAGGCCGGAGTGGTCCTTTGACCGGAACGGGCGGGACACGAACGTCTCCGGGGCCGAGTCACTGGCCTCGGGATCGAAGATCTTTGCTCTGATCGCCGCGTGCGGGCAGACGAACGCGCACTTGTTGCACTGGATGCAGAGCTCGGCGTCCCAGATCGGGATCTCGTGAGCGATGCTTCGCTTCTCCCAGCGCGAGGTGCCTACAGGCCAGGTGCCATCCGGCGGGAACGCGCTCACAGGCAGGGACTCGCCCTGGTCCGCGAGCATCACCGCGGTGACTTTCTGGACGAAGTCGGGCGCGTGATCCGGGATCAGCGGTGGCCGCTGCGTTCCCGTGTCAGCCTCGGGGGTCGGAATCTCGACCTGGTGCAGATGCGAGAGGGCGGCGTCAACGGCCGCGAAGTTGCGGCGGACGATCTCGGTGCCCTTCTTGGCGTAGGTCTTTTCAATGGCTGCCTTGATCGCGGCGATCGCCTCCTCCCGCGGCAGCACGCCCGACAGGGCAAAGAAGCATGTCTGCATGACGGTGTTGATGCGCCGGCCCATACCGCTCTCTCGCGCCACGGCGAGCGCGTCCACGACCCAGAAGTCGAGCTCCAGATCGCGGATTCGGGCCTGGATGTCGCGCGGCAGCGTGTCCCAGACCTCGTCGGGTGGGTAGGGCGTGTTGAGCAGGAAGGTGGCGCCCGGTGCGGCCTTCTCCAGAACATCAAGACGCTCCATGAACGGGGCGTGATGACAGGCCACGAAACCGGCGCGGTCGATCTGATACGCGGCGCCGATCGGATCCGGGCCAAACCGCAGGTGGGAAACCGTCATCGAGCCGGACTTCTTCGAGTCGTAGACGAAG
>JABAHO010024175.1_pt1 | contig 10641 bp, 16 predicted proteins | sample 7062071 | NCBI WGS metagenome assembly JABAHO01 (sample SAMN14534356, study PRJNA622989) | marine sediment metagenome | biome: marine biome [ENVO:00000428]; feature: marine pelagic biome [ENVO:01000023]; material: deep marine sediment [ENVO:00002113] | place: India: Gulf of Kutch | collected...
TATCGGCTAACACTTCGGCTTCCTCCCCACCTCGTCCTAAAACGAATGGGTCACCACCCTTGAGCCGCACCACCACCTTACCCTCTTTTGCCTTCTCCACCAGTAACTGGTTTATCTCAGCCTGCTCCTTAGCATGCTCAGTCGCACTCTTACCGCTATATATCCTTTCTGCCTCTTGAGAGGCTGAGTCTAGGAGTCGCTCATCAACCAAGCGGTCATAGATGATGACGTCAGCCTGCGTAAGGCACTCAAGCCCTTTCTGGGTAATTAGCCCCGGGGCACCTGGTCCTGCCCCAACCAGATAGACTTTGCCTGCTTTCACTTACTCTTAACCTCAGTAATAAATTCGGAGGCGCCTTTCCTCAATATCTTTTGCGCTAGCCGCATTCCTACCTCCTCTGGCGACATGGCTCTACCTTCCTCCCAGGCTCGTAATATTTTCTGGCCGCTAGGGTCAGCTACCATTCCCTCAAGGTGTAAGGTAGTGTTATCCACTGTCCCCAGGGCAGCAATGGGAGCGCGGCAGCCACCACCCAAGGCACTGAGAAAAGCACGTTCCGCCATTACACACTGCCAGGTGAGGAGATGATTTACTAGGGAACAAATCTTGGCCACTTCTTCATCATCGAGCCGCGCTTCTGCTGCCAGTGCCCCCTGCCCCACCGCAGGCAGAAAGTGCTCCAGAGGCAGATACTCGGTTATCCTGTCTTCCCAACCAAGCCGCAGCAGTGCCGCTGCTGCCAGCATCACTCCATCAACTTCACCAGAGACGACCTTTCGCAGGCGTGTGTCGATGTTTCCCCTTAGGCTACATGTCTTAAGGTCAGGACGGTAGCTCTTGAGCTGGATGGCACGCCTCAAGCTGCCAGTGCCAATTGTTGAAGCTGGAGGAAGTTCATCAAGTCTCCCCGACGGTGATATTAAGACATCTCTGGGGTCAACTCTCTCAGTTACGGCTAACAGACACAATCCCTGAGGTATTTGGGTAGGCACATCCTTGAGGCTGTGCACCGCCAGGTCAATCCTGCCATCGAGCAAGGCTTCCTCAAGTTCCTTGACGAATACCCCCACCCCAGCCATTCGGTCAAGCTGGGTATGTAGGTCGCGGTCACCTCTGGTTACCACTTTGCTCATGATGATCTCGATGTCAGGGTTTGCCTCTCTAATCCTGGCTACCACTGACTCAGCCTGAATCAGAGCAAGTCGACTACCTCGAGAACCAACAATAAGTTTCCGTCTCATTTTTCCTCGTTCAGCCGGAAGAGTTTATTTATCGCCGCGATATATTCCTCGGTACTGTCACCCTTTATCTTGAGATAGTGGACAGGGTCCTTCAGTATTTTGGTCACAATCGACTTGGTCATTGTCTCCAGTCTTTCCTGTTCTTCAGCAGACAGCGGGCGCAGTTTCTTCAGGGTCTTGTTGAGTTGGGTAGTGCGAATATCCTCCGCCTTTTGCATCAGGGCGCTAACTACCGGTTTGACCTCAAGAGCCCGCCACCGGGAGACAAATTTATCCACCTCAACGGTTATAATTTTCAATGCTTCCTGAATTTCACCCTCTCGTTGCCTGCGGTTCAGGTTGGAAATCTCGGTAAGGTCATCAATATTATAGAGGAAAACATTCTCTATTTTCTTTATTGCTAGCTCCGCATCCCGGGGAACGGCAATATCAACTATCACTAAGGGACGCTCCGGGCGTTTCCTCATTGCCTCCGCCACTTTGCGCCTATCCAGTGTACAGTGAGGTGCTCCCGAGCAGGTAACCACTATGTCAGCCGTGCTTAATTCTGCCACCAGATTACTTAAGCTGGTTGAGGTGCCACCCAGTGCTGTTGCTAGAGCTGAAGCCCTCTTCTTGGTCCGGCTGACAGTTACTATCTGTGACGCCCCTTCTCTCCTTGGCTACCTTCACCACCAGCCTACCTGCCTCACCGGTCCCAATAACCAGAATCTTGCACCTCCGCAGGTCACTGATAACTCTGGTGGCTAAATCCACGGCTACTGAACTAACAGAAAGGGCATTTTTGCTGATTCCAGTTTCCTGACGAACCTTTCGCCCGGTTCTAACTGCACTCTGGAAGATATGGCGTAGGGGCAGATTTACCATCCCGGCTTTCTCGGCAACCTCCAAGGCATGCCTTACCTGACCCAAAACCTCATATTCGCCAATAATCATCGAGTCAAGCCCGGAGGCAACACGGAACAGATGCTCAATCACCTCCCTACCCTTGGAGATATAAAAGTATCGGAGAAAGTCGGTATCAGGCATTTTGGTATGAGCCTTAAAAAAATTAAGGCTTGCCTCTTGAGCATGGTGACTGTCTTTATCGGTGGTATAAACTTCGGTACGGTTACAGGTGGACAGGATTATACCCTGGGGCATGTAGATACGAAGCAGTGACAGGGAGTCGTAGAGCCGACCAGTGCTGATGGCTACCTTTTCCCGGACAGTAATTGGTGCCGTCTGGTGATTTATCCCAACTAGGCTAACTTGCATAAACTAAGCCCCCAATAGTTATTCCTCTCGCACCTTCAGGTTGTTGAGCAATATGGTCTTAGCTTTTTCACGCTCACCTTGCCTCAGTAGNNAGTAATAACTCCCCGGCGCACATAGGCGGGGACGATGAAATCAGAAATCTCAGGGTCATCTACCACGTTGACCAGAATCGCCTCTCTTTGGGCTTCATTCAATACCTTCAGGTTAATATCACTATTATCCGTCGCCGCAATAGCCATAGTCGCGCCCTTTAAGTCCCCAGTTTGGTACTCTCTGTTGAGGGCGCATATTTTGCCATCCCTGGCTAGTTCCTTTAGCTCGGAGCTGAGTTCAGGACTGATTACTTCAACCCTGGCTTCGTGCTCAAGCAACATCCTTACCTTGCGCAGGGCAACCTTACCGCCACCAACCACTACACACCTTTTGCCGCTAATACTAAGAAAAATCGGATAATAACAAAGTGGTCGGTCTTTTCCTTTCATACTATATATTTGACCCTCGTTTTCTTGAATTCTTTGGTACTGAATAACACTACGTAGTCCTCCAGTCCGATTTGGCGCGAGATATTGGCAACTACTTCCTGGCAAGCTTCTCTAGTGTGGCCATGAATCACGGCAAAGAGGTTATACCGCCAGAGGGGGTTAGTCTCTCTTTGGTAGCAATGACTCACCTCTGGCATTGATGCCAGTTTACTGCCGACGACATCTACCTCTTCTGGTGGAACTAGCCAACAAACCATAGCATTGGCTTTGAAGCCAGCTTGATGATGGTTGATAGAGGCACCAAAGCGGCGTATGATACCCCGTTGCTGAAGAGACTGGCTGCGGGCTAGAAAATCTTCCACAGCCATGTCCAGTCGCGCTGCCATATTGCTAAACGGCACCGGAACCAGAGGCAAATCCGGCTGGAGTTCCCCTATTATCAATCTATCCTGCCGGGAAAGTTCCGCCTTCTCCGGCAGAGTGCCACTGGAATATATTGAACTGTTTGGCGCTTGTTGAACACCTTCACCCATATTAAAATAGACACCTATCTTGAATACCTTTACTGCCGGCAGTGAGAATACCGCTTCAGTATCAAAGGAGGCTGTTAGTTGGGCAAGCTCGGTCTCGATGTCAACCCCTGGGGACACCGCCAGGGTGAACCAGAGGTTGAAATAGTGGTCTCGTTCATAGCCGTGGCTGACTCCCGGATGCTGGTTAATAATCCGCTCCACCTTATCTAAATCGGTTTCCCTTATCCTCATGGCTACCAGCGTGGACTGGTAGCCAAGGCGCCTAGCATCAAAGACCGGACCTATCTGACGAATAATCCCTTTTGTCTTTAACCGCTTAAGGTGACAAATTACCTCCTCCCCGTCAATGTCCAGCTTCTGCCCTATGTCAGCGTAGGGCTCTCTGGTTAACGGGAACTCTGCCTGCACCAGATTAAGCANNAAGATAATCCCCAGTCGCTTCATAGGCTCGAGCCCGGCAGCCACCACATATTTCCTTATATTCACACACACCGCACTTCCCTTTGATATTAGAGAGGTCTCTCAGCTCATTAAACAACGGTGAATCAGCCCAAATCTGGCGGAAAGGCTGCTCTCTGATGTTCCCGGCTTCCACATCAAGATAGCCGCACCCCTGTACCCGGCCACGATGAGAGATAAAGCAAAAGCCAGTGCCAGCCAGACAGCCACGGGTGAGGGAATTNNCAGCTTGTCATTCCCTTGACACTGCCTCTGCTGTACTATGCGCAGGTAGTGTGGAGCATCCGTGGGCTTAAAGAACATCTTGTCTCCCAGCTCCTCTTGCCGGTCGTATATCCAGTTCAGGGTTTCCTCGTATTCCTGCGGTGTCAGTTCCACCGATTCTAAACCCTTACCCCGACCGGTAGGCACCAGCAGAAAAGGATGAAAGGCGACAGCTCCTAACTTGAGTGACATGGATAACAAGTCAGCCAGGTAGCATACATTTAGCTTGGTCACGGTACAATTAATCTGTACTTCAATCCTTGCCTCACGGGCATTAGCTACACCTCTTAACGCTGCTTCAAAGGCACCTTGTTGTCCCCGAAAATCATCCTGAAGCCTGGCAATGGGAAAATCCAAGCTTATCGCCAGACGCGATATAGGCACATTTTTTAATTTAGCGGCCATCTCCGCACTCAGCAACGTGCCGTTAGTACCAATAACCACCCTTAGTCCTTTGCTCACCGCATATTTAGCGATTTGTAAAAAATCCTCACGGACAAGCGGCTCACCACCGGTCAAGATAATAATTGGCTTGCCCACCTCCAGTATCTGGTCAATGACACCGAAACATTCCTCAGTGGTTAGCTCATCCTTAGGAGGCTCATTGACTGCCGAGGCGCGACAGTGGGCGCAAAAGAGGTTGCAGCATTGGGTTATTTCCCAAGCTACCAACTTTAGCCCGGGAGTGATAACCTCACCCTGCTGGTGGGTGTCTTTATTGGGGATTCCTGTGGTCATGCTATTAGTCCAATCTCCTCATCACTAAGATAACATGCCGGGTCTTCTGCCCAAATATCACCATATACCGCTTCAGCGCGCACCCGTAGGTTGCCATTGCAGAGGTCAAGATACTGGCATCGGGAACAGCGACCTTTGAGCAGTTTCTGTCGCATCCGCAGTCCTCGAAGCAGAGGCTCAGAGGTATCAGCCCATATGTCACTAAATTTCCGCTGGCGGATGTTACCCAGCGAGTGGTGCCACCAGAATTGGTCTAGATGGACGTTCCCCAGCTCATCCACCGCTCCTATCCTGATGCCCGAGTTGTTGCCCCCGTTCCGTTTGAGTAGCTGCCAGACCTTGTCCGCACGCTGTGGGTCTTGCTTGCGCAGTTTAAGGTAGAGATAGACGCCGTCAGCATGATTGCCTACGGTGAGGACCTCCTTGGCTAGACCACGCCGATGCAGCTCCTGGGTATGTTGACAAATCACATCCACCACCGACCTGGCTTGAGCATGGCTAATGTCCTCCCCCTGCAGGCTATCGCCTCTACCACAATAGGCAAGGTGATAAAAACAGACCCGGTCTATGCCCTCATCTTCTACCAGCCGGAAAATGGCGGGGACTTCCTGATAATTAGAGCGGGTCAGAGTAAACCGCAGGGATACTCTTATTCCCTGGGCAANNTAGAGTGCCATTGGTGGAAAGAGTTATCCGTATTCCCTGTTCCCCCGCCAAGCTTGCCAGCTCAAATAAGTCTTTCCTGAGCAGGGGCTCACCTCCCGAGAGTAGAAACGCGGGCACACCAAAATCAGCCAAATCACGAATAAAGGCTTCCCCGGCCGCGGTATCCATTTCCGGCAGGGAGCTTTGGTTGCTAGCGCTAGCATAACAGTGGCGGCAATATAGATTGCATCTTCTGGTGCAATTCCAGACCACGACTGGACGCGGGACCGCCTGGGGCGGTTTGCTTATGGTGGCATCTCCATAACGCAGACTGTCGCCAGGGCTAATTGTGTCACAGAGCAAGCGAGAGATTGATATCAATCAGTGATGCCTCCTTTTCTCCGCTTTGGAAACAAACCGGTATACTGCTGGTGGGTGGCTACCAGGGAGACCAGAACTTCATCCAGAATATGGGTTGCCAGAGGTATAGCCTCGACGACACGCCCACTAAATGCCGCCTTCTTTCCCATCATTTGAGTGGCGGCGCTTAAAATAGGGTTACGATGCAGGATGAAAGCCTCCACCGAATCGGTAAGCGAGAGTCCCAGCTTGGCTAGCGTTTCGCCAAAGTCATGGCCAACGTCACGGGCTAGTTTAATGGTCTCTTCTCGTTTTGAGGGCTCGGCTATGTATCTGGTAATTAAACTAAGAAGACGCCGCCCCAACTCAGCAAAATGCCCTCGGGATTCCTTACTGAGCTGGTTATACCAGGTAGTGGTACTGAAANNTGAGTAACGCCGGTGCCCTCCCGGGGTTATAAAAGCCTTTATCTTACCTTCGTCGGTCCATTGGCGTAGCGCGGCTTCACTGACCCCCAGGCTGTGGCTGGCTTCACTTATACTGACCAGAGCATCTTCACTCAAGGCTCATGCTCCTAAAATGGTTAAGAATAGACTTCTCCTCATCCGATGGTGAAAAGCATTAAAACTACAAAATCTACAAAATTCTTAAAAACTCTTAAAGTATAATGCATCGGGTTAGAATATGCAATAGGTATTACACCCTATTTCTTTTATCATATCTGCTCGACTTAAATGNNTTAAATGGATTCATAGGTTTTTTGACAGCTTCATATTGCGTAGTATAATACTTACACATTAAGCTTGAGATGTAAGGCTATGAAGAAAAAACCGTCTTACAATGCGGGTAGTTATTTCAAACGTATCATCAGACTAGATTGGGATGCAATTGCTGGTGTAATCGCCGCTTTAGCTGCCCTGATTTTACACTTCCTCCACATAGTAGAGATAGGAGTATTATTGGCTATTGCTTTGGTATTGCTGGCATTACTTCTTATACGTGATTTCCGACGTGAGCATCACGCTGAACGGGTAATTGCCTCCTCGGAGCGGACCGAAGTAGTGGTGCAAGACATCAAATCTGCTTTAAAGCCTCCCGATGTTATTCTAATCGGACCATCCGGGTTACGCTCTGCCAGCAAGCAATTTACGCAACGCGGGCAGGGTGAAATAACCTGGTTTAATGTCTGCCTTTACATGTTTCACTCCCAATCAACCTTTGATGCGTTGCTGCGTCCATTTATTGAAAGTCCATTGATTACTTCAATTCAGTTTATTTCGGACCACAGCGAGAAAAAGCTCTGGGAATCTGAGGTTAAGACCAAAGCCATGGTCTGCCCGGGTTGTGAGAAGATAAAAGAGCCAATCTGGCGTGANNGATAAAAGAGCCAATCTGGCGTGACCTAAAGGAAACAGTTTCGTTCATCTTTATGGAGACCTCACCGAGCGGTAGAGGAGAGGCGCTACTCAGTTTTTGGGGAGAACCCTTTATGTCCAAGAGTGCTGGTAGGGATATTCCCCGTTATGTCTTCCACGTGCAGGAACAATCTGAGTTACTAATACGCTTGAAGGAACTAGAAAGAAACTACCGAATTCAATCCTGATAAGCAAACCAATCCAGGAGACATTTCTTCCCTTTTGCCCGCCTTCAATGGGTTCGTGGGGTATTGACAATCCCGCCAATCAGGACTAAACTCAAGTTCCAACATGTGAAATACGTCTAAACAAAATATATAGGTTCAAGAAGANNAACAATCTTAAACATTAAGAACGGGTTAGGGAAGATGGAGGGAAACAAGGGCACTAGAAACGTCAGTTAATGGCGGTTGATGGTGCCTTTGTGATTTAGGCTGAATTCATCTTGATACGGTATGAAGAAAAGGAGAAAATAAGAATGCCAAGGGCTGATAGAGAGGTTTGGGTTGAAGCACCTATAGAGAAAATCTTCGGCTACATCAATGAACCGAGCAACTGGCTGGAGTTCTGGCCTAGCTTGATGGAGATAAAAGGTGTACAATCGTTACCCAACGGTGGCTACAGCGACCGATGGGTGTATAAAATGCTGGGGATGCGGTTTGAGGGNNATGCTGGGGATGCGGTTTGAGGGTACAGCGGAATGTACTCAAATAGTCCCGAATCGGTTCCTCGTTATTGAAACCGAGGGTGGTATAAGGAGTACAATAGCCTGGACATTTCGTTCTTGGGAAAATAAAACAAGAGTGACCTTAACGATAGATTACAAAGTACCTATTCCACTATTGGGTAAGCTGGCTGAAGCTATCATCGTGAAGATGAACGAACACGAAGGAGACCTGATAATGGCTAATCTTCAAGCTATCCTCAAACCTCACTGACCTCGTATATCTCCGCACCATTTGACTCTTAGTCATACAATCTGTTTAGCTCTGAAGATGTATTAGTTATCTAGACAGACTATACTCACTATGATAATCTGGGGCACAAAATAAGAGTGAAGGCATAAATGGAAACAACTGTACAAAAGACTTGGAAACCAATCTGGGCAGGCATCCTGAATATAATCTCAGGAGCAACAAGCGTATTCAGTGTTATAGGGCTTGTTACTGCCATTGTTGCTGGTGACATTAAGAAATCTATCTTGGACAGCTGCCCCCCTGAATACCTCACCTTTGTTGAACCCCTAATACCTACAATACTAATAATTCTCCTATTATTAGCTATCATTTTAGTATTATTCCCCATAATTGGTGGAGTGCTTGCACTTCAAAGAATGAAGTGGGGTTGGGCACTTGCTGGCTCTATCATTGCCATACTTGCGGCATTCCCTTTAGGAGTGGCATCTACCATATTCGTGGCGATGGCAAAGGGTGAGTTTGAATAGTTTTAATCTAAAATAGAGGAGTAGAGCTTCAAGCTATCCTCAAAACTAACCGACCTCGTATATCTCTACACCATCTCTAGGCTTTCTCTCTACCCACTGGCATTATATATAGTGGCCTGTATTGTTTATCCAGCCGTAAGACCTCTCTAACCTCTTCATCATGAAAGGCGCCGACGGCTACCGTAGCCAGCCCAAGGGCAACCGCCTGAAGATAAATATTCTGCCCGGCATGCCCCACTTCCATATGCACATATCTCTCCGCCCTGCCACCATAGCGGGGGGTTGTCCGCTGGTATAGAGCGCAAANNATGCCATTCCCACCACAAACAACGAAGACTTCCAGGGGATAGGTGGCGCCAGCACTGGGGGCAGTCCTGAATTCCCTCAAGGTATCGCTGATACCCTGCGCCGCCCACAGTAGCTGCGATAGCTGTGACCGTGAGACAGGTTCAGGGGTGAAGTCTCTTTTCGACCTTCGCCGGGCAATAGCTTCTTCCAGTGANNGATAGAGTGCCTTTTGGCTGTGGCGGAGGCAGACGAATTTGCGCCGGCTGATTATTACCCATCTCTATGCCAAATTATATCATCATTTTGGAGAACTTTGAGCTTCTTTAACCATATAGTATAATTAAATTAAGAATTGCAGTGTGATTGGAGAACGGGGATGGGTGATATCAAGAGTGCCCTTGAGATAGCTATGGAGAAGGCAGAAAAGCTGGGCAAGGCGACTGATGAAGAGCGCCTGAAGTGGAAATATGTCCCGGAAGGGGAAAAGCTGGCCGCCAAGTATATTAAGCAAGATTGTAATCTGGTAGCTGAGCTCAGCAAGTATGAGGAAAATGTAACCGGATATGTCAAAGAGGGTGCGGTGGATATTCTGGTCAGAAATATTAACCTGCCCAAGAACGATTTGGCGAAAAGAAATAATAAAAGGGCGATGGATGGTTTAAAGACGCTGAAGAGCGATAAGGTGGGAGTGGAGAATATCTATACCAAGTTAAGGCGTATTTTTGAGCACTATATGGAGCCGGGTGAGCAACAGAGAAAACAGGCTTATGAAGCATTAAAGGCTGAATTCGAAGCCAGAATGCAGCAGGCAGTTCAGCAGCAGTTAGGCCCACTCCACTACCCGGCATTAAGATAGATGTTGAAAGAGAGCCGCAGTTCCAGGAGGAATGGCGCAAGATACAGGCTCAGCTAGATTCGCAATACACTAAACTTCTGGACGAATACAAGCAGGAGCTACTAAGCATAGCCTAGACCATGATGACCGGTAAATAGGGGAGAAGCCGATAATGGATATTGATGACGAGAGGATTAAATACGCGGTTGAGCACACCGAGATATTAAGACCGCCGAAGCAGAGTCTATCTACCTTCGGCACAACCAATATATACTACTACCTGGTTACTGAGCCGGCTTACTCTGAACTGGTAGAAAATGTCACCGAGACCGCAGTCAGAGAGGGGAGGGTAATTACGGAGCGGCCGAGGATTGTCACGCCCTATTATCTTTCCCGGCTTGAAGGGTTTAGCCCGGAAGCCAGACGATACTTTGAGGCGCTGGTCAAGACACACGGGGCTAGTGCCCCCGGGCTCTTCTACACCTACCGGAATGAGCCTAAAGAGCTTACCATTGTCTCTGGTAATTTGCCGGCAGTAGTAGATAAGCTTAATGCTGAGCTTGATAAGGGCGGCGACCCCCTAACCTCAATAATTAAGGGTCAGGACGAGCTTTGGGATGTGTCATTGATGAAATTTATTTATGAAATGACCAAAAGCTCGCTTAAAAACAACCTAATG
>JABAHO010017578.1_pt1 | contig 10639 bp, 10 predicted proteins | sample 7062071 | NCBI WGS metagenome assembly JABAHO01 (sample SAMN14534356, study PRJNA622989) | marine sediment metagenome | biome: marine biome [ENVO:00000428]; feature: marine pelagic biome [ENVO:01000023]; material: deep marine sediment [ENVO:00002113] | place: India: Gulf of Kutch | collected...
TCGAATTTGTCGGCCATGAATTCGAGGTAGGCGAGCACCTCGGCGGAAGTGGGTTGGCGCTCCTTCCATTCGAATTCGCGAAAGAGCTCGTCGGAGAAGGTGTAGCCGTAGAAGGGGGCGGCCGGGAAATCGACCCGGGCGCCGGGATAGCGGTTCCACCACCAGGTGCCGCCGATGCCCGACGCGCCCTCGAGCACGCGCACGGACAGCCCGGCGTTGCGGAGCACCATCAGGGAATAGAGGCCGCCCACCCCGGCTCCGATGATGAGCACGTCGAGTTCTTCGGGCTGACCTTCTTCGGGTCGGATTTCGGCTGCGCTTGCCATGAGTTGCGTCCTCCTGTGGGCCGGGATCGGGCCAGCCAATATGTAGGCGATCCGCCAGCGTGTGGCGAACTTCGGGCGCCGCCCCAGAAATCCGTCGCCCCGCCCGGGGTGCGGGGCCGACTCCGCGGGTCTCAGATCCTCCCGGTGGCCCCGCCCGAGGCGTCGAGAACCTGCCCCGTGATGTACGAGGCGTCGTCAGAGGCGAGGAAGGCGACGGCGGAGGCGATCTCCTCGGGGCGCCCCATCCGTTTGATCGACGCGTCTCGCAGGGTCTGGTCGATCACATCGTGCATCCAGCCAGTCTCGGCTTCCGTGTAGGGGGCGGGAGCCCGCGGGATCGCCCGTTCCCCCACGTCGATCGCCCCCGGCGCGACGCAGTTCACCCGGATGCCGTACTCCCCGAGCTCCATGGCGAGACACACGGTGACGGCGTGCACCCCGCCCTTGCACGCCGAGTACGGCACCCGGTGGATCCCCCGGGTCGCCACCGATCCGACGTTCACGATGACGCCACTGCGCCGCTCAACCATATGCGGGACGACGGCCCGGCAACACCAGAGTGTGGGCCACAGCGAGCGCTGCACCTCCTTCTCGATCTGGTCGATCGGATACTCGTGATAGGGCTTTGCCCAGATCGTTCCACCCACATTGTGGACGGCCACGTCGATCCGGCCGTGTCGCTCGACAGTCTGCCGCACAAGCGCTTCCGCCCCGTCCCAGTGCTCGAGGTCTACGAGCGCCAGCTCACCCGCCGCGCCCAGTCGCTCCAGTTCGTCGACCACGGCGCGCGCCTGCTCCTCCGCCCGGTCGGCGACCACGACGTTGGCGCCCTCGGCGCCGAGGCGCAGCGCGGTGGCGCGTCCGATGCCCTGCGCCGCGCCGGTGACGATGGCGACCTTGTCTTCGAGGCGCCGGAGCGGCGGGGACGACGTACTCATACGAACCTCTCGAAACGGGGCGAAGGGTGGGCGGGTATGGTAGCCATCCGACCGGCCCGCCCGGCGCCCGGTACGGGCCGCAGCCCCGAGAGGAGAGCGCAATGGAATTTGGAATCGCCGTCGCCACGTCCACCGACTCCTGGAAGGTCGTGAAACGCGCCGAAGAACTGGGGTTCGACTACGCCTGGTTCTACGACACCCAGCTCCTGTGCGCGGATGTGTACTCAGTGATGGCCATCGCGGCCCACGAGACGTCGCGCATCCAGCTCGCCACCGGTGTCTCGGTTCCGAGCAACCGCATCGCGCCGGTCGTAGCGTCGGCGTTCGGGACGCTCAACGCGCTCGCGCCCGGGCGAATCCACTTCGGGGTCGGGACGGGGTTCACCGCGCGGCGCACGATGGGGCTCAACGCCATCAAGCTGGCCGACATGACCGAGTACGTAGAGCAGGTCTACGGGCTCCTCGCCGGCGAAACGGTGGAGCTCGGGATCGAGGGCACGCGCCGCAAGATCAAGCTCCTCAATCCGGAGCTCGGCCTGATCGACGCCGGCGCCCCGCTGCGGCTCCACATGTCCGCCATGGGCCCTCGCGCCCGACGGGTGTGCGCGGAGCTCGACGCCGGGTTCGTGGACTTCGTGAGCAGCCCCGAGAGCGCCGCCGCCGAGCTGCGCGACATGGAAGCCGCCTGGTCCGAAGCGGGGAAAGATCGCGCCGCGCTCTACTCCACCGCCTTCGTGCTGGGCGCCGTCCTCGAGGAGGGCGAGGCCTTCGACGGCGCAAAGGCGATGGCCCAAGCCGGCCCCTGGATTGCCGTCGTGCTCCACAACCTCGTCGAGGCCGAGGAGCGCGGGAGCATCACCGCTCCTCACCCCAGCATGAAAGCCGCGCTCGAGGAATACGCCGGGATCTACGCCGCCTATGAGCCTCAGGACGCCCGCTATCTGCGGCTGCACGCGCGGCATCTGATCGAGGTGCGCGACGAGGAGCGCCACATGGTGACGGGTGAGCTCATCCGCGACTTCACCTTCAGCGGCACGCGCACACAGATCTGCGACAAGCTCGCCGGTCTACGGGACGCCGGGTACGACCAGGTGACCATCCAGATGGTCCAGGGCCAGGAGCAAGCGGTCGAAGAATGGGCCGCGGTGCGAAAGCACTTCGAGGGGTAGCGGCCACTCGCAGAGCGCGTGCGCTAGGACGCGAGCAGCTCGGCGCGGTTGCAACCCGAGCGGTCATCTGCCGACAGGCGCACGCTGCGGCCGACACAGTTGCGAGCGGTGAGCTCGCCGAACACATCTTCGCGTTCGTCGCTGTTCGCCACGAAGCGGGCGCCCTCGTCGGTCCGGCCGTACAACAAGGCACGCACGGGCCGATGATCGCGGGCGTAGATCACCGTGTAGGTCTCGAGGGTCCCCTCCCCCTCCGCGTGTTCGGTGCGCGGCACCGGCGGGTCGCCCGCGTCGGGCGCGGCGTCGTCTTCGCGGTCGCCGACCGCGAGGTCGCTACCCGTGGGCTGATCGGCATAGATCCCGGCGGCGTACTTGTGCATGAACCATCCGAGCGCGGTGGCCATCCCCGTGTGCAGGCGGCCCTCCGCGATGTTCTCGGCGAGGCTCGCGATCCCGTGCAGCGCGTAGTTGCTCCCCGGCCCGCCGAAGAAGCCGAGACCGCCGGTCTGGGTGAGAGCCCGGGTGTCGCCTTCGGTGATGCCGAGCTCCCGGCGGGCGACCTGCACGGCACAGGGGAAGCAGCTGTAGAGGTCGAAGCCTTCCACCTCCTCCACCCGGCGCTTGGCGCGGGTCTGGGCTTTGGCGGCCGCGCTCGCCAGCGAGGGACTCCGGGTGTAGTCGGCCTTGTCCACCATGAAGCGCTGGCGGTCCTTTGCGTAGCCGCCCCCGAGGAAGTAGACCGGGCGACCGCTCCCGCCGCGCAGCGACGCCGCGCGTCGCTCGGTGGTCAGCAGAACGGCGGCGCCGAGGTCGGCCGACACCAGCGACACCATCCGTTTGGTGTACGGAAAGCAGATCGGACGGTTGTCCTCGGCGGGTGTCACGATCCGCTCGGGGGAGACGGGCTCGCGGGTCCAGGCGTTCGGATGGCGGGACGCCACTTCGCTGAACCCCGCCCACAGCGCACCCACTCGCCTGAGCCAGTCGGCCCGCGAGAGACCCGAAGCGGCCCACAGCGCGTTCTCGAACAAGGGGAACCCGTGGATCGGGAGGGTCAGACCGTGGCGCTGCTCATAGTCGTCGCTCCCGGTGGCGTCGTCGGCGTCGTAGTCGTCGGGAACCCCCTGCGCGAGGGCCGCCTCACCCCGCACGTCGTCGGCCGCGCGCGGGTAATAGGTCTCGGCGCCGCAGATCAACGCCACCTCGATTTCACCGCGGGCGAGCATCCCGGCGGCCTGGTTCACGTAGTGCTGGGGTACCTCGCCGCCGATTCCACTCACGCGAGAGAGACGCGGCCGCACCCCCAGGCGCTCCGCCAGCTCCCGGGCCGGGTCGCGAAGGTTGCGGCTCTGAGTTCGAACCAGCAGGAGCGCGTCGACCTCGCCGAGCAGCCCTGCGCCCGCGACATCCCCCGCGTCGCGGGCCGCGCGCTCCATCATGTCGATCGGGTCCAGAAAGGGTGGCGAGGCCTGCTTGGGTTGCGTGATCTGGCCCCATCCCGCGATCACGACTTGTTGTGAGGCCATCTCGATCCCTCCTCGCCTTCTGTTCCCGACCCGTGGGAGGCGTTGGTAGCACTCCGCCCCCGCGGAACTGCCCTGCCGGCTGACGTATATTCAACCGACTAGTTGATCAAACTCCGCGCGGGGAACGCCTCGATGAAGCTCTACAACCTCTTCCTGTCGCCGTTTTCGAGCCGCACCCGGGTGCAGCTCTATGCCAAGGGTCTCGAGGCCGAATGCGTGATGCCTCCCGGGGGGCTGCAGCCCGGCGGCCTCACGGCGGATGAATTTCGCGAGATCACGCCACTCGGTCGCGTTCCCGCCCTCGAGATCGACGGTCGGCTCCTCGTGGAGTCGACCGTCATCGCGGAGTTCCTGGAAGATCGCTTTCCAGGCCCGGCGCCCCGGCCCAGCAATCCGCTTGAAATCGAGGCGATGCGTGCGTTCCTTCGCGTATTGGATGAACTCGCGGTGCCCCCGCTCTTCGATCTCATGGGGGTGCGGGGCGCCGAGGTGGCCGACGCAGACCAGGCGGGGCGTCTCGACGACCTCAACCGGGCGCTCGACCTCCTCGAGCACTACCTCGATCCGCGCCCCTACGCCGTCGGCAAAGAACTCAGTATCGCCGACTGCGCGCTGGTGCCCTTCGGACTCCTCTTTCGGCGCTTCGAGGCCTTCGGCGCGAAACGCCCCGGCTTGACGGCCTGGTGGGAGGCAACCCGGCGCCACGAGGCGTGTGCCCGCGTGCTCGATGAGCAGGCCGCCGCATTTCGCGAGGCCTTCGGCCGATCGTGGGACGACTGGTGAGCCACTCGGCCTAGGGCGACCGCGGGCGGGTCGATTGGTCCTGGCCGCGACCCGGCAACAGCGGCAGGAACACCAGAAGCGTCCGCGCCGCGGGGTAGTGCCCCAGCATGGCCGTCGCGCGGGTCCGAAACCCGGGCGACGCCGCCGCCTGGCGTTCGACGTCGGCGCACACGTTGCTGAACTGCACCGGGTCCATCATTCCGAAGAGTTCCGCCTGCTGCGCGGCGTGCCAGAAATTGAGCATGCGGAACACGTAGGCATCCGCTTGCTCGGACTCCACCGGATCGAGCGTCGCGTCGTCCTTGAGCTTGACGAGGAGCGCGGCGTGGCTCAGATCCTCGGTGCTCTTCGCGATGTCATTCGCGAGCGACAAGAGATCGAGCTGCAGGCTGGCCGCGGTTTGGCGGTTGCCCTGGCGAACCTGGGCGGCGAGATAGACCAGGGTGATGAGGACCGCGACGCCACCGATGAGCTCACCGAAGGCTCCGAGTTCGACGAGATTCACCCGACGCTCCGCTCAGTCGAGTCGATAGACCCGTTCCGCATTGGTCTGCACGATCTTCCTGCGCTCCGCTTCGGTGCAATCGCCGAGGATGTCGTCGAGCACTTCGCGAGAGCGCGGGAAGGTGCTCTCGGGGTGCGGATAGTCCGAGCCCCACATGATGTTGTCCACACCGATCAGATCGCGGTCGCGCAGCCCCAGGCGGTCGTCCTGGAAACTCACGAAGACATTGCTCCGGAAGAAGTCGCTCGGGAGGACACCGTCGGCAAAGCGATGCCGCTGTCCCACCGGCGGGCGCTCGGCGTAGTTGTAGTCGATGCGGTCCAGGAAATGCGGCACCCAGGCCAGCTCCTGCTCGATCGAACCCACCTGGAGTCGTGGATACCGCTCGAACACGCCGGTGAAGATCAGGTCGCAGAGCGAATTCCGGACCCAGTGGTCGACGTTCACCAGGAACGAGACCGGCATCGTCTCGAGATCGAGCTGCGGAGCGCTCGGGTCGGGCCGGTTCGTGGCCAGGTGGAGCGAGAGCGGCATCTCGAGATCCTGGGCAGCGGCCCAAAGCGGCTCGTACTCCTTCGAGTCGTAGGGCCGAAGGGTGGGATAGACGCTGATCATCGCCCCCACCAACCCGAGCTTCGCGGCGCGCTCCACCTCGGCCACCCCCACCGCGACGTCGTCGAGGTTGATCATGGCGATGCCCTTGAGCCGTCGGGGGTCGGTGCGGCAGAACTCGGCGAGCCAGTCGTTGTAGGTGGCGAAGAGCAGATTCAGGAGACCGCTATCCGCCACGCTGTAGAGAAAGAGCCCCTCGGAGGGATACAGCACGTTGACGTCGATTCCGTCGAGGTCCATGTCCTTCAGGTGTTCGACCGGGTCGTTGGCGCCCGGCCGCACGTTCTCGACCTTGTCCGCAAAACTCATCGTCGCGGCCGTCTCGCTTTCGAAGCGCTTGCCCGCCTGTGAGCCGCCCGACCCGCCGCTCAGACCCTTTACGCCATCACACATCCACCAGTCGGTGTCGTCCTCCTCTCGGTGCACGATCCGGGGCACCCGGTCTTTGTAGGGGCCTTGGGTGATGCGCCCGGTCCAGAGATCGGAGGGTTCGAAAATGTGGCTGTCTGAGGAGATTACGCGCGTGCTCACCAGGAGGTCCTCCGTCTGAATCAGTGGAGCGGCCCACGCGGCTGGTGAGCCGACGGGTGCATCCTAGCACTGGCCTGGACCGGGATGGCGTGTGTGTCCGACGTGCGAACACGGGCGGGCATCGTCGTGGTCGATGCGCTCCATCGGTTCGGGACATCGCCGGTGAAGGCCCTGCGATCGGTCGCCTCGGCATCGGTGCAAGCGAATCCATCCACGGGCACGTGCGCGAGCACGAGCGCGACACCAACGCCGACCCGAATCTCGTGGCCCATCGCCTGCGGCCAAAAACACCGGATCGTCGTCGCCGACGCACCGGATCACACGCTGCCGCAGCGGGTCGCCAGCCCCGATTCGTGCAATGGGGTGATGCCGACGATGTGCAACCACGACGCCAACCTTCACGTCTGCAAGAGGAAACTTTCTGGGTCTTCTGCGCAGCAGAGGATTCGCACAGGATTGGTCCTCCGAACCCAGAGGAGATGGATGGTCATGGAATCAAATGTCGCGCAGCCAACAGTCACTCCCATCGCACGGCTGCGCGCCGCGCGGCGCCGGTTGCTCGCGGCGTTTGTCCTTACGGGCTCCATGAATTTTCTGGTGTCGCCACCGCTCGCGCATGCGACGGACATCCTGGTCGACGCGCCCAACTCCTCGATCGTCGCGCCGAGGGGGCGGTACTTCTGCCATGCGATCTGGTCGTGCCAGTCGTGACGCTCTGCCCGGGCGCAGGTGTTGGCCGGTGCGAGAGCCTGGCTGAGCTCCACCGCAGGCGCTTTCCCGTGCCTTCGTGCGTACGGCACGGCGAACCCTCGCGCCGACGTCGCTACGTCGACGGCTCGCGCGGGAGCCGGCCCGACTGGTACGAGAGGGACCAATCGCTGCTCTGTTCGCGCAAGGTCATCATGAACGCGCGAAATTCCAGCGAGTACGCTTCCGAGGCCGGATCTGCCTCCCAGAATTCGGCGACGAGGGCGGAGTTCCACATCCCGGTGATGACCCGTTCGTAGCCCTCCCAGGCCTCGCGCGAGAGGAGGCCGCTTTTGTGCTTTCTCCAGGTGTCTTCGGCGAGAAAATAGAAGTGCATGATCCACCACCGGAAGCGGCGCACGTCTTCGGCGTCGAGCTGGCCCGGGTCGGAGAGACCGACCTCCACGATTCGCGCCACACCGGGGTGGATGGCGGGCTGCAGGCAGTGCTGGAACCAGAGCGCCGAAGAGTGCGACTCGGACTCGGATCGCGCGATCTGTTGACTCTGACGGACTTGCGCTGCCAGATAGACGAGCGTGGCCACCACGGCCACAGCCCCACCGACCTCGCCCACCGCACCGACGGCTTCCCAGTTCATCCCACCGTTCCTCCGCGCGTCCCAGTGTATCGTTGCGTGCAACACGGAGGGGAGACGCGTGATGACGATCGCCGAAATGCTCGGGGCGCTACAGAACCTCCTCGAGCTCGCCGGGTACCACTACATGAACTTCGTCGCGGCGCTCTTCGCCCTGGTCGTGGTGGCGTATCTCATCGGCCCGAAGCTCACCCGGTTGATGACGATCCTCGTCCTGGGGGCGTTCTCGCTGCACAGCTTCATCGCGACCACTGCTTCCTGGCAGGCCATCTCCCTCGCGAAGGCGGTCGGAATCCAGCTGCACCGCGCCGACGCGCCCGAANNTCGTCGTGTCCTACGCGGCGGGCATGGTCTTCTTTTTCCACGCCCGGAATCGTCCCTATGGCGACGCCTAGGCGAGCCGACCCGGAACGACGGAGACATTCGATGCGATGGTTTTTGTGCACTTCGATCGCGCTCGCCCTCTCGCTGGCCGCGCCGGCGTTCGGCGGCGACGAGGAATCCGCGCGCGCCCCGTGGTGGCCCTCCGAGTGGGGCCCGGAGGACGAGCTCGGCGCGGCCAACCGCCTGGGCCCCGCGAAGGTGCTCGAGGCAGCCGCGTTGATCCGTAGCGGCGAGGTGTTCGATATGGGTCGCGTATTCGAGGAGTCGATGCCGCTCTTCGAACTCACGCCCAACCCCCGCAAGTACACGCTGTTGACCTTCGGCGTCCCCCACCTCGGCCCGATGGGGAGCAACCGGCTGATGTGGAGCGAGGACTATGTGAGCGGGCATCTCGGACAGGATGGAAGCCAGTTCGACGCCCTGGCCCATATGGCGACCGCCACCGGCCCCGCGACGGACCTCGGTGCGATCCGCTACTACAACGGCTTCACCCACGCGGAGATCGGCGGCGACCACGGATTCTCCAAGCTCGGTGTGGAGAACGTGCCCCCGATCTTCACCCCGGGTGTGCTGCTCGACCTCCGCGGGCTGCACGGCCGGCGGCTCGAGCGCGGCGAAGAGATCAGCCTGGCGGACCTCCGTGCGGCGCTGGCCCGCCAGGGCCTCTCGGAAGACGACCTCCGCCCCGGCGACGCCCTCTTCTATCACACCGGCTGGGGCGAACTCTGGAAGACCGACAACCAGGCTTTCAACGCCGGCACGCCGGGCCTGTCGCCCGAAGCGGGGGATTGGGTGGTCGAGAAGAAACTCGTCCTGGTCGGCACCGACAACTGGGGTGTCGAAGCCATCCCGCAGCCGAGCGGCGACCTCTTTGCTCCGAACCACCAGAAGTTCCTGGTGGAGAACGGGATCTACATCCTCGAGAACCTCGACTTCGGCGCACTCGTCGAGGCCGAGGCGTGGCGTTTCGCGTTCTCTTTCGCGCCCATCAAGCTGAAGGGCGCCACCGGGTCGCCGGCGCGACCGTTCGCGATTCGCTAGCGAAGCGCTCCGCGCCGGGAATCGGGCGCTAGTCCGGGAGCGTCTCGCCCGAGCCCCCGAATTCCTTGGGCATGTCTTTGTATTTCGGGAGCCCGTCGGGGACCGACATCGTCTTCTCGCCGTAGAAGACGTGGAGCGCGCCCTGGTGCTCGACGCCCGGGACGACGTTGAGATAGACGTCGATCATGCCCATCCCGGGGTGGTCGGTGAAGACATGGCCACCGCAATCGGTGCAGAACTTGCGGTGGCTGTTCTCGGTCTTGGCGTAGCTGCCGAGCTTGTCGGCGCCCGCGGTGACCTTGACGGCATCGGGGGCCCACAGACTGAAGGCGTTGACCGGAGCCCCGGCCCAGGTTGCGCAATCGCTGCAGTGGCAGAAGCCCATGACGTTGGGCTGTCCGGTGACTTCGATCTGGACGGCGCCGCAGAAGCAGGCGCCCGGGTGTGTGTCGGCCATGGGGTCTCCTCGTGGGCCCGGCAGCGAGTCCCGCCGGATCGGAACGGGTCGGACGATACCGCGGCGGCGCGCGATTTCGCGCGTCGGCGCAATGCGGGGGAGCGATCAGCGAAGCTCGCGGAAAAACGCCCGGACGTCGCCCACGAGGGCTTCCGGTTGCTCCGCCGCTGCGAAATGTCCGCCCTTCTCGAACGTGGTCCAGCGCCGCAGGTCGGTCTTTTCCGCCACGATCGTCCGCGGGAGAAAGATGAGCTCCTTCGCAAACAGCGCGTACGCGGTGGGCACCTCGATCGTGCGTTCGTGATCGTGGACGAGGGGCCAGCCGCTGTTGAAGAATTCGAAGTAGAGGCGCATCGCCGAGGTGTAGGCACCCGTACACCAGTAGAGCGCCGCGGTCGTGCAGAGGTGATCGCGGTCGAACACGCTCTCGACGTCGCCATTGCAGTCGCTCCAGGCGCGTCGTCGCTGCCAGAGCCAGGCCGCCATACCCGCCGGGGAGTCGGCACCGAGCAGGGCCAGGGTCTGCGGGTCGCGCCGGTGGACCGTGACGTGGCTATCGATGAGCGGTGCCGCTTCCGCGCGTCGCTCGACCATCCAGGCCTCGTCGGGGGCGAACTGGTCGTCTCGGATCCCGAAGAGATCGACGCCCGGAACCACCGGCAGGCTGATGTGGACACCGTGGAGTTTATCGGCGTGCGCGTGCCCGAGGTGGGCCGTCACGATCGCGCCCCAGTCACCGCCCTGCGCCGCAAAGCGCTCGTAGCCGAGCACCTCTGTCATGAGCCGGGTCCAGAACCCGGCGACCTGGGGAATGCTGATGCCCGCTCGGGTGAGTGGGGTCGAGAATCCGTATCCCGGGAGCGAAGGCACCACCACGTCGAAGGAGTCGGCGGGATCGCCGCCGAACTGAGAGGGGTTTGTCAGCGGCTCGATCACGTCCTTCAGGTCCCAGAAGGTCCAAGGCCAGCCGTGCGTCAGGATGAGGGGCATCGGGTCCGGCCCCTGCCCCTTCTTGTGGATGAAGT
>JABAHO010010535.1_pt1 | contig 10624 bp, 6 predicted proteins | sample 7062071 | NCBI WGS metagenome assembly JABAHO01 (sample SAMN14534356, study PRJNA622989) | marine sediment metagenome | biome: marine biome [ENVO:00000428]; feature: marine pelagic biome [ENVO:01000023]; material: deep marine sediment [ENVO:00002113] | place: India: Gulf of Kutch | collected...
CAGCCAGTAGTGATGGAACTGCGCGGCCCAGGATTCGGCCCCCGGCGGCCCGAAGGGGTGGAAGTAACGGTCGCCGAGATTGGCCCAGTTGACGAACTCGATCCCGAGCTTGAACGTTCCGTGGACGGCGCGCATGAAATCAGCTTCATCGAGTTCCAGCAGCAGATGGAAATTCTTGATGTTGGGTATCGTCGCCTCGCCGACGCCGACCGTGCCGATCATCTCGGACTCGATCAGTTCGATGCTGACCTTCTCGTGGAAGGTCTTGGACAGCGCGGCCGCCGCCATCCAGCCGCCTGTGCCGCCACCGACGATTACGACTTTGTTGAACGGTATCATCGCGTCTCTCACCGATTCAGGTTATTGCGCAAAACCGCCCGCAGCTTCCGCGCCGCGGTTTCGTCGAGCTCTCCCAGCACACCGCGACGTCGGGCAGGAATGTGCTCCACGGACGCTTCGTCCGCATGGAAGACATAGTGATCGAATATGCCGCGCCAGGCCTCACGCTGCTCTTCGGGCAGGTCGCGGATGCTCAGGATGGCATGCAGTAGCGCGTCCTGCGGTACGCCCAGGTAGTGAGGAGAAATTCGCCACCAGTGATTTATCAGGATGTTGAGGCTTTCGAGCCCTTCCACGTGGTGCCACCACATGCTTGGTATGAAGATAGCGTCGCCGGGCGCGAGCTCACTGACCTGCGCATGTTCCAGAGCTTCCGCGAATCGCGGGTACCGGTCGAAGTCGGGCTCGTCGAAATCGACGAGACTGATCGATTGGCCGGCCGGCGTGAAGTCGATCGGGCCGATGTACAGGTTCGCCAGCTGGTCCGGCGGGAACAGCGTAAAACGCCTTTTGCCCGCGCATACGCAAGCGATGTTCTCGAGCACGTCGTAATGTGCCGCGACGCGGGACCGGTTGCCGATCCAGATCCTTACAGATGCATCCAGGTCCGGAAGTGGCAGGCTGTTGGCTGCCTCGATACCCGGCAGGCAATAGGACAGCGCCATCGAGCCCATGTAGACGACGGGCGCTGCCGGGTCGTTCTCGTATTCGCGAATCCGGTCGAGCACCCAGCCCAGATCGGTCTTGATCTGCCTGAAGTTCGTCTCGGCGAGGTCTTCGGTGTAGAAGACGCGGCCATCGACATTGTCTTCGGTCACGAAAGCCGTAACGGGCTTTCCCTCGTAGGCGCTTCTCAGGTAGCTGTCGGCGTCCGCGGCCCGGCTCTTCTGCACCAGCGGCCAGTCCGCCACCAGGCCTCTGAATACGATGGGCTCGTTCACCCCGCGAATATGGTCAAGAACTTCGTCAGCACCTGCATCGCTGACTTCCCTGATTTTTTGATCAACCTTTATCACCGGGCTCCGTCTAGTTCGGCAGCCGCCGGTTCTTGCGCTCGATCAACCGCGATACGTTCGGCAACGACGCCAGCATCATGTAGACGTCCCGCAGGTGGCCTTTCCTGTGCAGCGACTCCAGTGCATTCGCGTTCAGGTTCTGCAACCGGTCTTCGTTGATCGTATAGAGGCCCGTGAGGCTTTGCTTCGAGCCGTCCTTGAGCCCGGCTTCCAATGTCATTGACTCGATGAGCTCCAGGCCCACGAGCATCTCGGAAAGAGACTTTGCTGCCTCGTGTCCCTGGTGGATAGTCATCAGGACCGAGGAGATTCGCTCGAGCAGCGGGCTTTCCCCACCGTGCGGCAGGAATACCCGCTCCCCCTCGCTCTCACTGACGCTCGGATGATCGAGATCGATGTGGACGACCGGTGACCGGGTGGGGACGCCGTCGACCGTCTGTTCCTGGAAGCCAATCAGGAACGGCTCCCGTTCGATCGACAACGGAACATAGTTAGCATCCCAGCCGTTCTCGCCCAGGTACAGGTTCTCATTGTCTTCGAATCCGAGAAGGGCGACCGGCTCGAAACCGCCCTCTTCCTTGTTCCTGATGAAGAACAGCGGGTACTCCGTCTGCAACTGGATGAATTCGCTCGGGAAGACGCGTGCGGCACTGACATCGTAGCCGGGGACTTTCGCGTAGTCCCGGACGACCCGGAGGTCTTTGTGCGTCACATTGTCGAGCATCACATGCTTGGTCATTTGATCTCCCGGTCACTTCGTCGGCGGAGCACTCAACGCTCGCCGGCCGGCGACAGGTTTTGGCCAATTTTCATCAGCAGCTCCCGGTTGCCCGGCAGGTTGGCGACGACCTTGTTCGCCATCTGCTTGTTTTCCGCGAACAGTCGCTGCGCCTCACCGGCACTGCGGGATTCCGGCCCGCTGCCGCGAGCCTCCGTCTCGAAGCCCATCCCGTAAAGGACATACTGGTAGCTGGCCGAGGAGAAGATCTCCTCCCGCTGCGAGAAATCATTGTGCCACGGCGGCTGGTACTGCCACAGCCGCAGCAGCTCCTGCAGGCTCTCCGGAATCGTCTCCGGTTTCCGGTTGTCGATCCAGTACTGGCTGTCGGATCGCCTGCTCAGCACGTAGTGCAGCTTCAGGAAGTCGATGATGCGGTCCCAGCGGTACAGGAACACATCATTGTAGCGCTTCGCGACGATGTCCATGACGGAGCGCGACGCCGGCAGCTCCTCGCTGATCATCTTGCCCGCCAGCTCCACGAGCACCAGCGCGCTGGCTTCCAGCGGCTCGAGGAAGCCGGCGGCCATGCCGACCGCGACGCAGTTCCGGTGCCAGAATTTCTCGCGGTGGCCGGGGCGGAAGGAAATCTTGCGCGGTTCCAGCGATTCTGCGTTCATCCCGCGCAGTCCCTCGACGTAGGCGCGCAGCTCCTGCTCCGCCGCATCGTCGGTAATGTGGCGGCTCGAGTAGGTATAGCCGATGCCGCGCCGTGTCGTCAGGCCGATGTCCCAGATCCAGCCCGCGGACTGCGCGGTGGACAAGGTCTGCGAGGCGATTGGCCCATCCGGGCTGGCATAAGGCACCTGCAGTGCGAGCGCGGAATCGTTGAAAAGGACATCGCTCCTGTCCCGGTAGCCGATGCCGTAATGCTTGCCGAGCAACATCGACGCCATGCCGGTGCAATCGATGAACAGGTCGCCTTCGAGGTCGCCGCTGTTCCCGGTCGACAGCGACTCGATATCGCCGTCAGGCTCGCCGTTGATCCCTGTCACGTGATCCAGGATGTGGCGGACACCGAGGCGCTCCGTGCAGTGCCGGTGCAGCAGCTCCGCGAACTTGCCGGCATCGAGATGGTAGGCGTAGTTCACGACAGCGGCGTATTCGGGCGTCGTCTCCTGCTTCGGCGCGAGGTCCCCATCGCACACGCGGCCCTGGACGCTGACGGCGTCGACGAACGAGACCCTGTCCCTCTGCGCCTGCCAGAAAGGCACAAGATTGAGGGTGGCGTAGCCTGCCGGCACCGTGAACGGATGGTAGTACGAGTCGTCGTCGTCACCGGTAACCCAGCCCACGAATTTCGTGCCCTGCTTGAACGATGCCGAACACTCGGTCAGGAACTCCGTCTCCGACAGCCCGATCTTGCGTAGTGTCGAGCGCATCGTCGGCCACGTCCCTTCGCCGACGCCGATGGTCTTCACGTCCGGCGATTCGATCAGCGTGACGCTGACGTCACCCCCGGAGCGTGCAATGTGCTCACTCGCCAGCAGGCCGGCGGCCAGCCATCCGGCGCTGCCGCCACCGACGATCACGATGCGGTCGATCCTGTCCTTCATGTCCGTTGCCAGTAGAGAAAAAAAAGCCGCTGCAGGGCAGCGGCTTTAATTTAACGACTATTTGTGCCTAGTCAAAGGTGTAACGCGCTCCGATGTTGTAGCGAGCACCGTACTGGGCACCGAAGTCGAACTGCTCCGGATAGCGGGCGTACTGGCGGATCGTCTCATCGGTGACGTTGAGCGCCTCGAAGAACACGTCGAGCCTCTCCATCGCGTACCAGGTGAAGTTCAGGTCGACCTGCTGGTACTCCTCGAAGTAGACCGGCGCGTCATTGGCATCGAAGGTCAGGAGATACTCATCACGCCAGTTCCAGGCGACACGCGCCGACATCCAGTCGTTCTCGTAAAACGCGACGATGTTCGCAGAGTCGCTGAGGCCGGGCAGCGCAAACTGCTTACCGATCACGTCGCGATCGGCATCGACGTCACCGCTCACGGTCGTCAGGTTAGCCTGGATACCGAAACCCATGTCCCACATGTGCTGCACCTGGAACTCCCAGCCCCAGAGGTTGCCGACCTGAGCGTTCGTTGTCGTAGTGACATCCCAGACAACGTTCGGGTCACCGGGTTCTGCACGAATCGGCGACCCGATGGGCGCACCGATGTTCTCGTTGATCCGGGCAAATACGTTCTGGTTCGAGGTGGGAATCCCCTCTGCGGTCAACTGCTGACGCGCTAGCTCCGCCTGTGCACCGGCGAAGGGATCGGGGAGGGCTGCGCCCTCGTCAGCAAAGTCTTCCTGCACGGTCGTCGAAACAAGGAAGTTGTCGACGCGCTTGCGGAAGTGCGTCACCGACGCGTAGCTGCCTTCTCCGTAATACCACTCGACGGAGAGGTCCAGGTTGTCGGAGATATACGGAAGCAGGTCCGGGTTTCCGGAAGTGGCGGTGCGACGGCCGATATTCGGGTTGCCGACGAAGCTCCTGACGGGGCTCAGGTCGCCAATAGGTGGGCGCGCAAGCGTCCGACTGTACGAGAGTCGCGTGATGACGTCGTCGACGACCTCCAGATTCATATTAATGCTCGGCAACCACTGCTTGTTGGCGCCCTTGCGGGTGACGAAGGTCGACTCGCCGAACTCGGAGGCGAATTCGTCGCCGCCGGTCCAGATGACGGCCGTCACCGGAACCTCGTCACCGGTCGACGTCGTCTCTGTGTCCTCGTAGCGCACCCCGAAGCTGCCGCTGAACGGCATGCCGTTCAGCTCGTCATCGAAATTGACCTGGACATAGGCCGCCAGAATTTGTTCCTGGATGCCCGCGCCGCTTGCATTACCCATCGGACCGGGGTTTATGAAGCCGCGGCTTCCGTCCGCCTCCACGAAATCCGGGCCCCAGAACGGGCCTCCGGGGACGGCCTGCCAGTAACAGCAGTCCCTCAACCCTTGATCGATCGAGTTGGCGGTTTCATACCAGTTAACGATGCTGCCGAAGTTCGCTATCGAGTAACTGTCGTAGGCAAAACTGCCACCGTTAGAGAAGTCGCCAAGCAGTCCGGCGAAACTCGCTTGTCCCACTTCCCCGTCAGGCACCTGCGACGCTGAATCGTTCCAGAAACCTGCCGGGAGCAGCCCGGAGAAAGCGTTGCGGTTCACGAACTCCTGGTCCGTGTACCCGACTCCGAAGTCGATACCCGTGATCGCGCCGCCGCTCTCGTTGTCCCACGTAGCGCCGAGCTGTATTTGCGTGATGTCGTTGGTGTTGTCGACGTCAAATGACTGGGCGAACAGCATGCCGATATCCTGGGCGGCGACATCCACTGGTGCTCCGGTTTCCGTGCTAACGAAGTCGACATCCCAGAGCGGGATGCCGCTGGCCGGATAGACGGCCGACTTCGTGCCAATGTTGGCCGTGAATTCGCCCGCCCCTGGAACGAAGCCGCACCAGTTACAGAAGGTGTTGCCGATGATGAGGTCGGTCTTGCTGCCCGGAACCCCATCGCCCAGACCTGCACCCCGCAGTGTCGACGACGAGTCGTGCACATCCAGATTCAGCGACAGCGCGTCGTTCACCTGCCAGTCGATGTTCAGGCCGAGCGAATCGTTTTCCTTGATCGTGTGATCGCGAACGACATGAATAGCGTAGTCGCCTCCTGCCATCGCAACTTCGGTCACCGTGCCCCGCTCGTCTATAGTCGATTCGACGTTCGGGCTCTCGAACCACAGTCCGAAGAAGTGCGTATCTTTCTCGAAGTCGACCTCGGAGTAGGTGTAATCGAGGGTCGTGGTAATGCGGTCCGTCGGCGCCCACTGCAGGACCAGCTGTCCGTTGATGCGCTCGCGTGAGATCTCGGCAAAACCGTACTGGATGTCCTGTGGATGCCAGAAGGTGCCATCGGCGCGCTGGTTGTTGTCATTGACGATGCCGCCGTTGAAAGCGGCCCCGTAGTTCGGTATCCACGCGGCGACATCCGCATACTCCTCACGGTTGTCGCGATCCTGGTAGGACGCAGATACCAGTACGCCGAACGTGTCGTCGGCGAACGTGCTGCTGACGAGCGCGGCGAGTTCCGGCGTAAATTCGCTCAGGCCGGCGACTGTGCTGTCGGAGGAGGTCGTCTCGTGCACGGCTTTTGCGCTGACGACGCTGCGGAAGCCGGGGTTGTCGAGCGGACGTGCCGTCTCGATGTTGACGGTCGCGCCGATACCGCCGGACGGGATGTCCACCCGGCCAGACTTGTAGACCTCAACCGCCCTGATGCCTTCCGTCGCGATGTCGCCGAAGTCGAAGGAGCGGCTGCCCTGCGTCGGCATCGAGCGTCCGTTCAGCGTGACCAGGTTGAACTCCGGGCCCATGCCGCGGACGGTGATCTGCGAGCCTTCATTGTTGATGCGCTGGATCGACACGCCCGTGATTCGCGCGAGCGCCTCGGCCAGGTTCTGGTCGGGGAACTTGCCGATCTCCTCGGCCGTAATCGCATCGACGACACCTGTTGCCGTACGCTTGCGATTCATCGACGTCATGAGACTGCTGCGAATACCCGTCGTGACGATTTCCTCGATGACCTCGCCGTCGGCGCCTTCCTGCGCCACTACCGGCGATGCAAAGGTCGCGCCGAGCGCCAGTGCAACTCCCGTGGCCAACGGTGTCTTGTGGAAAGATGGCTTGTGCATTTGAACCCCCTAAAACTCGCAGCCTTAAACTGCGTTATGGACCGGCGTCCGCACGACCCCGCTCCGCGTTCGAACTGAAACTTTTCGCGACAGCGCCTCTCTCAAAAATATGACAACGCTGTCAGATTGCATTTATAATCCATGCTGACAGCGCTGTCAACAGNNTGGTTCGGGGCAGCGACAAGAATTTTTTTGGTGCGGATACAACCGTACCTGCCCGCATTCGCGGCGCCTGGGAAGGGAGAATTTCCGGTTGTTTGCTCGGCAAACCGGTCGAGGTCCTGTCGTTCAAGAAGGGCCGCGAGGGACTCGAATCCTACCTGCGGGAGGCGGGGGCATTCCCGCTGCGCGACTACGTGCCGCTGCTCGAGGGCACGCTCGTGGACCAGCTCGGCCGGGACTGCTGCCGAGGCCACATCTCCCGCGCGGAACCCGACGACGACATCAACTACACCGTACTGGCGCTGTTGTTGCTCGAAGAGAAGGGCGCGGGCTTGTGCACGGAGGACGTCGCGAGGGCCTGGCTGCGGCTGCTGCCTGCAGGTACAACGTGGACGGCCGAGCGCATTGCTTACCGGGCCCTCCTGGACAACATGGATGACGAGTTCGTCAACGGCGAACCGCCGGGGTTCGATCTCGCCCTGTGCTCGGATAATGACTGCAGCAGCAATAGGCAATGCCGTAGCAGCCGGCTGGGACACCGACTGCAACGGGGCGACCGTTGGTGGCCTTTTCGGACTTACGGGCCAGCCGATACCCGAGTCGTGGACCGGACCGTGGCAGGGACGGGTCGGCGTGAGCCTCGCCGGCTACTCGGAGTTTCTGCTCGACGAGCTCGTCGACCGCACTGTCTCCATCGCGGGGACGCTGCAATGACCTTGTCGAGGTTCACGACTCCGATGTTGCTTGGCAGCGGCTTGCTGTCCGGAGTATGCGCGCCGGTCGCCGCGGATACGACGCATTACGAGAACCGCAACCGGTATCTTGCGCCCAGGGCCGCCGAAGCGCCGATCATCGACGGTTCGGCTGACGAAACAGTATGGCAGGCCGGCGAGTGGCATGAAATCGACCAGCGCTGGCTCGGGCCCGAGTACACCGCGGAGGATTTCAGCGGCCGTTTCAAGGTCGCCTGGACGGAAGAGCGTCTTTACATCCTTGTCGAAGTCGTCGACGACATATTGTTCGATAGCCATCGGGATCCGCTGGTGCAGTACTGGGACGACGACTGCGTGGAGATCTTCATCGACGAGGATTACTCCGGCGGTGACCACCAGTACAACCACAATGCCTTCGCCTATCACATGTCCCTCGACAACCAGGCGATCGACATCGGGACGGACGAAAAGCCGCATAACTACTCTCACCACGTCGAAAGCAGCTGGAAGCAGGTCGGAAACAAGATCGTCTGGGAGTTTGCTATCGACATTTATACAGACGAATACATCGACGGCTCGGATGACAACGCGCCGGTCGACCTTTACGCAGGCAAGGTCATGGGACTCATGCTCGCCTATTGCGATAACGATGGCAGCGAGCTTCGAGAGAATTTCGTGGGATCGGAGTCGGTGCCATCGGGGCCGAAAGATCGCGGCTGGATCGATGCCGGACTCTTCGGCACGCTGCAGCTCGTGGATACGGAACAAAAATAATGGAACAAGCCGTAAGTGTAGGTCACAAAGCTGGGGGTGCAGTCTCCGGTGAATTCGTGACATTCGCCGGAGAGCGTTATTACGCTATACACAACGTCGACAGGATGGCGCCTTTCTTTATCAGCGTGATCTCGAGCGCCGACCATTGGCTCTTCGTGTCGTCCACGGGTGGTTTGACGGCGGGCCGGGTTTCTCCCGAAACCGCCCTGTTCCCCTATATACCGGTCGATCGGGTCCACGAGAGTATTTCGCATACAGGGCCGAAAACCTTGCTGCGCGTAAAGGCCGACGGGCACCAGCAACTCTGGGAGCCATTCAATCGCGAGTTCGAAGCACACTTTTCGGTCAGCCGTCACCTTTACAAGAACATGCTCGGCAACAAGCTCTGTTTCGAGGAAATCAACCACGACCTGAAGCTCGCCTTCCGCTACACGTGGATGACGAGTGATCGCTTCGGCTTCGTGCGCCATTGCGAACTTGGGAACATGGCCGACCGGCCGGTTCGGGTCGACGTGCTGGACGGCCTGCAGAATATTCTTCCCGCCGGCACGCCCCTGCTTGCACAAACGAATACCAGTAACCTCGTTGACGCCTACAAATGGACGGAGCTGGACGAACCGACCGGGCTCGGCATATTCACGCTTTACTCAGGAGTATCGGACCGGGCCGAGCCTTGCGAATCTCTGAAAGCGAATACGGTCTTTGCCACCGGGCTCGAGGTGCGCCGCGTATTGCTCTCCTCGGAGCAACTGGATGCCTTTCGCGCGGGAGCTGATGTGGAGCAGGAGGCGTGCAAGCGCGGCATTCGTGGTTCCTATTTCGTGAACGCATCCGTCGAGGTGGCAGCCGGCCAGTCGCAGCGCTGGCAGCTCGTCGCCGACGTGGAGCAATCGCAGGCCCGGGTCGTCGAACTGCGAAAGCGGCTACAGCGAGAAGCCGATATCGAAGACACCATCGCCGGGTCCATCGATATGTGCGATGACGAACTCGCACGAATCATGGCCGCAGCTGATGGCTTCCAGGTATCCGCGCAGGAAAATGTGGCCACCCATCATTATGCGAACGTGCTGTTCAACACCCTGCGTGGCGGTATTTTCGACGACCAGTACAACGTCCCTGCTCGCGATTTCCTGCAGACAGTAAGACACTTCAACCGCAGCGTATATGCGCGCAACGAAGCGCTGCTCGGCAGCTTGCCGGATGTGATCAACTTCAATCAGCTCGTGTCGATGGTCCGGCCGCACGGCGATCGGCAGCTCGAGCGACTCTGCTACGAATACCTGCCGATTACCTTCGGCCGCCGCCACGGCGACCCCAGCCGCCCCTGGAACCGCTTTGCGATCCGGCTGAAGGACGAGTTCGGCAATCGGCTGCTTTCCTACGAGGGCAACTGGCGCGACATCTTCCAGAACTGGGAGGCATTGACGTTCAGCTATCCGGAATTCATCGAAAACGTGATCGCGAAATTCGTCAATGCATCGACGATGGACGGCTACAACCCCTATCGCATCACCAAGGAAGGCATCGACTGGGAAGTCGAGGAGCCCGACGACCCCTGGAGCTACATCGGCTACTGGGGCGATCACCAGATCATCTACCTGCAGAAGCTGCTCGAGCTGTCGCAGGCGTTTCACCCGGACCGCCTCGCCAAGCTGTTGCGTGAGCCAATCTTCTGTTACGCGAACGTGCCCTACCGGATTCGCCCATTCGAAGCTCTGCTGGCCGACCCCAAGGACACGGTCGACTACGATGGCGCACTGGCGGAGCACATCGAGCAGCTGCTGGTAACAATCGGCGCCGACGGCAAGCTACTGCTCGATCGCGAGGGCCAGGTGGACCAGGTGAATCTGGCCGAAAAGCTGCTCGTCCCGCTGCTCTCGAAGCTCGGTAACCTCGTCGTTGACGGCGGCATCTGGATGAACACCCAGCGGCCCGAGTGGAACGANNCTACGTAGAGCTACTGCGCGGCCTGCTTGCCGCAGAAAGCGGGTCGATCGAATTATCGGCCGAAGTCGTCGAATGGCTGACGGCAACAGCTGCGGCATTGCGCGAGGTCGTTCCAGTTCTCGACGGCAAAGCCGTTGATCCAGGCCTGCGCCTGGCCGCACTGCGGACACTCGGCGAAGCCGCCAGCCAGCATCGCAACACCCTGTACGAGCAGGGAACGTTCTCGG
>JABAHO010005680.1_pt2 | contig 10611 bp, 11 predicted proteins | sample 7062071 | NCBI WGS metagenome assembly JABAHO01 (sample SAMN14534356, study PRJNA622989) | marine sediment metagenome | biome: marine biome [ENVO:00000428]; feature: marine pelagic biome [ENVO:01000023]; material: deep marine sediment [ENVO:00002113] | place: India: Gulf of Kutch | collected...
GTCGACCGTAATGAGGAGCCCTCTGGCCGTCCGTTGCGTAACGCGGTTGGCTGGCTTCAGCACGGCCAGGTTCAAGCGCGGCGGTTCAAGAGTTTGCTGCCGACCTACGATGTGTTTGACGAAGATCGTTATTTTCAACCAGCGGCAACGGCCGAGGTCGTTGAGTGGCAGGGCTTGCGGGTTGCCGTGACCATCTGTGAAGATATCTGGTCTGAAGACGCGCCGGCGCGTGCGTTGTATGGTCGTGACCCCTTGAGCGAAATGAGTTCATCGGCCTCGCCACGGCTGGATTTGATCATTAATTTGTCCGCTTCGCCGTTTCACCTCGGGCGTCCGGGCGTGCGTGAAGACGTGATCAGCCGGATTGCGCGGAAACACCAGGCCCCGTTGGTCTACTGCAACCTGGTGGGCGGCAACGACGAACTGGTGTTCGACGGCAACAGCCTGGTGTTTGATGCCACGGGTCGGTTGGTGGATCGCGGCGCGAGTTTTGAGGAAGACTTGCTGATCGTTGACCTGGACGATCTCGAAGGCGGTTCAGCGCCCGTTGCTGCCGCGACGAATGACCCAATGGCATCCCTGCATGATGCCCTTGTGCTCGGATTGGCAGACTACGGTCGTAAATGCGGATTCCAATCCGCCGTGGTGGGTCTCAGTGGGGGGATTGATTCGGCCGTGACGGCTTGCCTCGCTGTGGCGGCGTTTGGCGCCGATCATGTGCTCGGGGTGTCGATGCCATCCCGCTATTCCTCCGCCGGCAGCGTCGACGATGCCCGAGCCCTGGCAGACAATCTTGGTATCCAGTACGAACAAATACCGATCCATGATGTCGTCCGCCAATTTGAAACCAGCCTGGGATCATTGTTTGCCGGTCGCGATCCCGACGCCACCGAGGAAAATATTCAGGCCCGCGTGCGGGGCAATATCCTGATGGCGATCTCCAATAAGTTCGGGCACATGTTGTTGACCACCGGTAACAAATCGGAAATGGCGGTTGGATATTGCACGTTGTATGGTGACATGGCCGGTGGACTGGCGGTCCTGGCGGATGTCCCCAAGACGATGGTGTATCAGCTTGCGCGTTACATCAATCGCTCGGGCAGCCGAATCCCGGCCAGTACCCTGACCAAACCACCGTCGGCAGAGTTGCGACCGGATCAGACCGACCAGGACAGTTTGCCACCCTACGAAATTCTCGACGAGATTCTCCGGCGTTATGTTGAAGATCACCAGTCTGCCAGCGAGATCGCCAAGGTTGGCGGTATTGATGCCGCTGTGGTTCGGGAGATTGTCAGAAAAATCGATTTGAACGAGTATAAACGAAAGCAAGCGCCGCCCTGTCTGCGCGTGACGACCAAGGCGTTTGGCATTGGGCGCCGGGTTCCCATCGCCCAGCGGTATATCGAAGAAGCGTAACTCATCATGCGAAACCAAAAACTGATCTCGCTACCGTGCCATCTGCCGCTGACAGCCGCGCGGGTGCAGCCAAAACCCTGTTGCAAGGCGGTTGATCTCCATGTCCTGTGTGCCGGGGGAGTGTTCCCTCGATGAATCGTTTCCAGTATTCGGAAAAACTGTGGACCGAGGCAGCGCGTCTGATGCCCGGTGGTGTCAACTCACCCGTGCGGGCTTTTCGTGGCGTGGGCGGAACGCCTCTGTTTATGCATCGAGCCAAGGGATCGCGTTTGTGGGATGTTGATGACAACGAATACATCGACTTCGTCGGGTCTTGGGGACCGATGATTCTTGGCCATGCTCCGACCCGCGTCGTACGTGCGGTCCAGGAAGCCGCGCGCAACGGCACCAGTTTCGGGACCCCGAATCCGCTGGAAATCCGCCTGGCACAGCTGGTGTGCGAGGCGATGCCGTCCATTCAAAAAATTCGCTGTGTCAATTCCGGTACCGAAGCGACAATGTCTGCCATCCGCCTTGGTCGCGGGTTCACCGGCCGTGACAAGATCGTGAAGTTCGAGGGATGCTACCATGGTCATGTTGATTCGTTGCTGGTCAAGGCCGGGTCCGGCGGGGCGACGTTTGACGTGCCGGATAGTGCCGGTATCCCCGCAGATTTTGCCCGCAACACCCTGACGTTGCCGCTGAACGATATCCACGCGCTCGATCACATTGATTGGTCGGAGATTGCTCTTGCGATTATCGAGCCGGTGCCGGCCAACATCGGGCTGATCCCCCTGCGACTTGAATTTTTGGAGCGCCTTCGCGCCCTGACCCGGCAACATGATGCCTTGCTGGTTTTTGATGAAGTCATGAGTGGATTTCGCGTAGCGCCCGGCGGGGCCCAGGAGATGTACGGTATCGAACCGGATCTAACCACCCTTGGAAAAGTGATCGGCGGTGGGCTCCCCGTCGGCGCGTTCGGTGGACGCGCCGACGTGATGGATCACCTTGCACCCGATGGTCCGGTCTACCAGGCCGGTACGCTGTCGGGTAACCCGCTCGCCATGGCGGCGGGCATAGCCACGCTCGAAGAACTCAAGGCCGACGGGGTTTACGAGAAGCTTGACCGTTTAACCCTGCAACTGACGCGCGGGATGCGTGAAGCTGCGCGGCATGCCGGAGTCCCGGTTTACCAGACGCGCATGGGCTCCAAGTTTTGCCAGTTTTTTACTGAGGGCGAGGTGACCGACTATGCTTCTGCCAAGCGCAGCGACACGAACCGCTACGGCCGCTTTTTCCATGAAATGATCCAGCGCGGCGTTTACCTGGCGCCTTCGCAGTTTGAAGTGGGTTTTGTCTCGCTTGCCCACAGTTCCGAGGACATTGACCAGACCATTGCCGCAGCAAAAGAAGCCATGGAGATGCTATGAAACTTGTGATTGCGATGACCGGTGCCAGCGGGGCCATCTACACCCAGCGCTTGCTTGCCAACCTCGACCCGCAGGAACACGAGATTCATTTCATTGCCACCCGCCATGCCCGCGAGGTGGCCCAGCTTGAATTGCCGGGCGGAGAACTCGTCGTTTCCGCTGCGGTGAAACAGTATGCGGAGGATGGTTCAATGTTTGTTCCGTTTGTCAGTGGATCAGCCCGGTTTGACGCCATGGTTGTGGTGCCCGCCTCGATGGGAACGATTGGTCGCATCGCGACCGGTATCTCTGACGGGACGATTGCGCGGGCGGCCGACGTGTTTCTCAAGGAACGCCGTCAGTTGGTCCTCGTACCCCGTGAATCGCCATTTAATCTGATCCACCTGCGCAACATGACTTCGCTGGCCGAGGCTGGCGCAACGATCATCCCGGCTAACCCGTCTTTTTATACCCAGCCGCCCTCGATCGAGGCCCTGGTCGATACGATCGTGGCGCGTATCCTCGACCATCTTGGGGTCGATCACCAGCTCACCAAGCGCTGGCAGAGCAGCTAGTAATCCTGGGTTCGTCAGGTTGCTTGGGTTTCGAGGTCTTTCAGCTGGTGATACAGTGCCTCGATCCGCGGCACCCGGCAGCCAGCGGCCAAAGCGGCGCGCAGCGGATTGCCGATGATCGCTTCGATCTCCATTGGTCGCCCATTGTCATGGTCGAGTTTCATACTGGTGCGATATGGTTTCATCCGGGTTGTTCGCTCCAGCATGCTGTTGACGATATCGCTGGGGAGCACGACGCCGTTGACCCGCGCGGCGGCCACCACTTCGTCCATGATTTCGCGGATCGCGTGGCGGGTCTCCTCCCGGCTCATTAGTTCCGCGGTGGTCGCGTTGTGGAGAACGGACAGCGCGTTGTAAGGAATGTTCCAGACCAGTTTCTGCCAGCGTCCTACCCGCAAATCGTCAAGACATGTGGCCTTGATTCCCGCTGCCTCAAAATCGGCAGCTACCCGCTCGACTCGCTCGGTCACACCGCTCGGCGAATATTCTCCCAGCATCACCTGTCCATAATCCAGATGACGAATATGGCCGGGGCCAATCTTGTTCGAGCAGAGATACGCGATACCGCCCAGGAGGCGCTCAGCACCAACCAAATCCGCCACCAGCTGTTCGCCGCCAAGTCCGTTCTGCATGAGCAATACAATGCTCGCGTCGTGAACCGCAGGCGGTAACAGCTCGGGGAGGAAATGATTGGCTGTCGCTTTTAGAGCCACCACCACCACATCGCATTCGGGTAAATCCCTCGCGTGCCNNTCACCTGTGGCAGCGAAAAATCGCCCTCTTTCGATTCACAGATCAAACCGTGATGTCGTACGTGTTCGTAATCAGAATGCAAAAGAAAGTGAAGCTCGCAGCCGCCGTGAGCCAGGCGAGCACCATAGAATCCCCCGAGGGCACCGGTGCCGATGATCGCGTATCGTCGTGGCGTGGACATGGTCGTTTGAGATCGAGGTCCTCGCGGTGTCTCTTGCAGGCCGCGCTGACATGCAACAGGTTAGGGGGCTGGTTGGGATGCGGCAACACCGGGTTTCACCCATTCTCATCTTCAGGTTCTACCAGATGCCGGCTTCGCGTCAGCGAATGGTTTTGATAAAAGAGATGACGATGCAGTCGCTGCAGCGCTATCTCGAGTTTGTTCGTTTTTCGCACACGGTGTTTGCTCTGCCGTTTGCCCTGGCAGCAATGGTTTTAGCGGCCCGTGACCAGTCGGGCTGGCCGGGAGGCCGGTTGTTCCTGCTTATTCTTGCTGCCATGGTATGCGCACGGACAGCGGCGATGGGGTTCAACCGCATTGTCGATCGTCACTTTGATGCAGCCAATCCGCGAACCGCCACCCGTCACCTCCCTGCTGGCACGATTTCGCTAGCCGGCGCGTGGTGCCTGGTCGGAGTCGCGGCGGTGGGATTCGTCCTGGCCAGTTGGCTGATCAATCCCATTTGTTTTCAACTCTCACCGGTGGCGCTGGCAATTGTGTTTTTCTATTCACTGACCAAACGTTTCAGTTCGTTGTCGCACGTGTTTCTCGGGTTGGCACTGGCTCTGGCGCCTCTTGGTGCCTGGCTGGCCGTGAGCGGCGGGTTTGCTCTATCTCCACTGGTTCTTGCCGCGGCCGTAGTGTTCTGGTTGATCGGTTTTGACATCATTTACGCCACTCAGGACGCTGATTTTGACCGGCGGGCCGGACTCCACTCGCTGCCCGCTCGATTTGGTGTTCGCCGTAGCCTGGTGATGGCGGCTGCCGCTCACCTGGTCATGTGGTTGTTGCTGCTGGGTTTCGGGTTGATTTCGAACCTGCATTGGCCATATTACACAGGCGTGCTGCTTGTGGCTGTGTTTCTGGTTCGCCAGCATCGCCTGGCACGTAATCAGGACACGGCCAGCCTCAATGCCGCCTTTTTTCGCATGAACGCAATCATCAGCGTTCTATTCCTGGTGGCAGTGTGGGTTGATGTGATGATGGCCTGACGATCCATCATGGCAGCTGCAGGGTTTAAACGAGACAACAGATCCATACATGCCGTCATCAACGCCGTGATGCGCCCATCAAGACCATGAACCGTTTGCGTCAACAAACCGAGCTCCGCGATGTGTATGACAAGGTCGAAGCCGGTCAACGTATCGACGAGACCGATTGCCTGCGCCTCTTCCAATCGCACGATCTTGGTGCCCTCGGCGCGATGGCGGACATGGTTCGTGAACGCAAGGTTGGCAACGCGGCCTACTACATTCTCAACCGCCACATCAATTACTCCAACATCTGTATCCTCGATTGTGATTTTTGCGCGTTTTATCGACGGCGTCGGGATGCCGGTGCCTATGAATACAACCTGCCGCAGATGCTCGAAAAGGCGAGGACTGCTCTGGATCTGGGGATCACGGAGTTGCACATTGTCGGGGGGTTGCATCCGTCCTTCAAATGGAATTACTACACCGAGATGTTGCAGGAGCTTCAAGGCCTCGATCCACGGTTGCATCTGAAAGCCTTCACCGCCATCGAGATCCTGCATCTTTCATGGGTGGGCAAGCGCAGTGTGCCGGCCACGCTGCAAGCACTGCGCGACGCTGGTCTGGGCTCGTTGACGGGTGGAGGCGCCGAGATTTTTGATCCCGAGGTGCGCCGTGTCATTTGCCACGCCAAGGAAACTGCCGAGGAATGGCTCGATGTACATCGTACCTGGCACGGAATGGGGGGGCGGTCGACCTGCACCATGTTGATTGGGCACGTCGAACAACTTGAACATCGGGTGGATCATCTTCGGCGGCTGCGAGCGTTGCAGGATGAGACCAGCGGATTCACCGCGTTTGTGCCGCTGGCGTTTCACCCCGAAAATAACAAGCTCTCGCATCTAACAGGACCCAGCGGATTTGATATGCTGCGAACGATCGCCATTGCCCGGATCTACCTGGACAACATCGATCACATCAAAGCCTACTGGATCCTGATGGGTATGAAGATGGCTCAGTTGGCGCTGAGTTACGGGGCGGATGATCTTGATGGCACAGTGGTGGAAGAAAAAATTTATCATATGGCGGGTGCGCGCACGCCCCAGGAAGTCGCTCGTGACGAATTGGTTGGTGCCATCCGCGAGGCTGGTCGGCAGGCGGTCCGTCGTGATTCGCTTTATCAGCCCGTCGACGATCCGGTCAGCAACCCGCCTGCAGAAAGCCCGACGGAGAACCCCGGTGACGACGCTTCCCCGGTTGGGGAGATGGACGCTGCTGCCACTGCCAACGAGACTCATCCCGGTGCCGGCAGTGAGGGAGGGGTCGCGTGAGTCTGCGGATCGGGAGTGTTCCCTATCTCAACGCCCGTCCCCTGGTCTATGGTCTGGAAAACCTGACGCTCTGTGAACCGTCACGCCTGGCCGACCTGATGCACGATCGGCAACTTGATGTTGGCCTGATCCCCATTGCTGAAGTGCTGTTGCATGACCAGTACGATGTGGTTGACGGGATTGCCATCGCCTCGCGCGGGGCGGTGCGGAGTGTGTTCCTGGTCCATCGCGGTTCACTTGCGGAAGTGACGCGGGTAGCTGTCTCGCCCGCGTCACGCACCTCGGTCTGGTTGTTGCAAGTGATTCTCAAGAATGTCTATGGGCTGGAACCCATCTGTTACCCACGNNGAATGTCTATGGGCTGGAACCCATCTATTATCCACGACCAGCGGGCGCGAAACTGAGTGACCATCAAGCGATGATGTTGATTGGCGATGAGGCGATTTGGTACGCAAACCGACATCAGCCGTCGTCGGTGCTCGACCTCGGGGCGGCCTGGTCAGATTGGACCGGTCTGCCATTCGTCTACGCGGTCTGGGCCGTTCAACGCGGGCTGGGTGATGATGGTCTCGTGCAACGCCTGCGCGATGCCAAGCGTGCAGGGCTTGCACATCTGGAACAGATCGTGCAGGATTCCGATGAAGCATCGCCTGCGTTCCGCCGCGAGTACCTGACCAAGAACGTGTGCTACGATCTGGATGGCGGCGGCAAACGCGGCGTCCGCCGCTTTCAGGATGCCTTGTGTGCGATGCAACTGCTACCGCAAAGCCATGATTTACGATACCTCTCTTGACCGGATCGTTGATCGCGTGATCAACGGCGATCGCCTCAGCGTCGATGACGCATTGCGGCTATACCGTTCCACCTCGTTGGCTGATCTGGGTGCATTGGCCGATACGGTGCGGCAGCGAAAACATCCTGACGGCGTGGTCTCCTACATTATTGATCGCAACGTCAATTACACGAACGTCTGCAATGTTTATTGTACCTTTTGTGCGTTCATGCGGCGTGAGCAGGATCCGGATGCTTATGTGCTGACCCCGCAACAGATCGGTGACAAGCTCAAGGAGCTGGTGGCGATCGGTGGTGTGCAGGTCCTGTTACAGGGCGGGCATCACCCGGGTCTGGGCATCGACTACTATCTCGAACTGCTGCAGTACATCCGCGAGAATTTTCCGCAGGTCAATGTTCATGGTTTCTCGCCACCCGAGTTTTGTCACTTTGCGGAAGTATTTGGGATGCCGCGGGAGGAAGTGATTCGCCGCTTCAAGGAAGCGGGTTTGGGATCAATCCCCGGCGGCGGTGGGGAAATTCTGGTTGATGCCGTACGCAACCGCATCGCTCCGCTAAAATGCAACAGTGACGACTGGCTGGGTGTGATGGAGACCGCCCATGGTCTCGGGCTGCGATCGTCAGCCACCATGATGTTTGGTCACGTGGAAACAATCGAGGACCGCCTCGAGCATTTGCAGCGACTGCGCGATCTGCAGGATCGGACGGGAGGGTTCACGGCCTTTATCTGCTGGACGTTTCAGAACGAGGGTACCCGACTGCGCGCGCCGGCGGTCGGGTCGCACGAATACCTGCGCATGCAAGCCTTGTCCCGCGTGTTTCTCGACAACTTTGACAATGTACAATCCAGCTGGGTGACCCAGGGCCCACAGATCGGCCAGGTCGCATTGAAATACGGGGCCAACGATTTTGGCAGTGTGATGATGGAGGAGAACGTGGTCTCACAAGCCGGCGCCACGTTTCGTCTCAACGAAGAAACCATGCGGCGGCTGATCGGTGAGCTGGGCTACGAACCGCGGCGGCGCAACAACTGGTACGAATGGCTGGCTTGAGACAAGAACTGCATGGTGGGAGAGAGGATCAACAGCAACATGAGTAACAAGTTCAAGACGATTTTATTGTTCGGTGCGCCCGGCAGCGGCAAGGGAACACAGGGCAAAGTACTGGGGCGGTTGCCGGGGTTTTTTCATGTTGCCTGTGGCGATGTCTTTCGTGCCATCGATCTCAACAGCGAAGTCGGTAAGGTATTCCTGAAATACTCCAGCAAGGGACAATTGGTGCCCGACGACTTCACGATCCGTCTCTGGAAAGAACACATCGACAAACTGGTCCACACCCGACGGTTTCGGCCCGAAGCCGATATCCTCGTGCTGGACGGGATTCCGCGCAACGTTCACCAGGCAGAGATGCTGAGTGATCACATTGAAATCTGGAAACTGATTGTCCTGCGGGTGGTTCACAACCGAGCCGAGGTGGTGCGGCGGTTGAAATCGCGTGCCTTGAAAGAAAATCGCCTCGACGATGCGAACGATACCACCATCGAAAACCGCCTTGAAGTGTACGATCGTGAATCACGGCCGGTACTGGCCTACTACCCGACAGACCGCCGCGTCGATGTCGATGCCCTGCAAACACCGATTGAAGTTGCCCATGACGTTCTCAGTGCCATTCTTGGTCGGACTCAGGAAATGCATGCGATTGAATTTCCACCCTCACCGGTTGCCGCAAAATAAAAGCACGCCGGCCTGTTTTGTTTGTCGGCGATCAGTCGTGGTAATCAGCAATGCGTATTGTCTTCATGGGAACCGCAGAGCTCGCATGCCCCTGCCTGGCGGCTGCGGCTGCTGAATCATCCATCGAGATTCCTCTGGTGGTCACCCAACCGGACCGACCGCGCGGTCGGCAATTAAAGTTGGCACCACCGCCCGTGAAATCGGTTGCTGTTGATCATGACTTGCCGGTGTTCCAGCCGGAAACAATTCGCGCGGCACCAGCGGTGGAAACGGTCAGACAAGTCGCCCCGGACCTGATTGTGGTCGTGGCGTACGGCCAGCTGTTGCCGCCATCTCTTCTCGAGATTCCACCCCTGGGCTGTGTCAATGTGCATGCCTCTCTATTGCCTCGCTGGCGGGGCGCCGCACCCATTCAGTACGCGATTCTCAACGGTGATCCACGGACGGGCGTGACGACCATGTATATCAATGAGGCCATGGATGCCGGTGATATTATCCTGCAGCGCGAAGAAGCGATTCGTCCTGACGACACGAGTGGCGCGTTACACGACCGTTTGGCTGCGGCTGGTGCCCCGTTGTTGATGCAAACCCTCGAGCAGATCCGTGCGGGGGTGGCCCCGCGCTGTGCCCAACAAGAATCACAGGTGACCTACGCCCCCAAGATCAAGAAAGAGCAGGGCCGCATTGATTGGTCTGATACAGCAATCAACATCGAGCGAAAAATACGGGCTTTCAACCCCTGGCCAACCGCCTTCAGCACGGTGAATGGCGAGTTATTCAAAATCTGGCAGGCGGAAACCACATCAACGGACAGCGGTCAGCCCGGAGTATTGGGTCAGGACGGCGTGGTCCAGACCGGCAACGGTGGACTACGTTTGATCGAGGTCCAGCCGGCGGGTGGTCGCCGCATGTCCTTCGAGGCATTCTGTCGCGGGCATACGCTTGATGAAGGCGTGTCCTTGGCATGACCGGTGGCCGGCATATGAAACCAATGGTAAATTAGTTGTGGGGCGGGTTGAATAGGGCGGTAAACGGGCCGTCAAAGAGAGTGACCAGAAGGGAGACGGTTCATGAAACGATTTCTTATATTATCCGTGATGGGGTTGGGTCTCTGGATGGCAACTGCGGTCGTGACCATGCCCGAAACCGGCCCGCCAGATAGACCCGAGATCAAAGCCGNNTCTCTGGATGGCAACTGCGGTCGTGACCATGCCCCAAACCCGGTCGCCAGATAGACCCGAGATCAAAGCCGTCGAGGATTTTTTTGAGCCGTTGAGCCAGCATGGCGTCTGGTTGCATCTCGGGGAAATGGGATGGTGCTGGCAGCCTTCAAGTGTCGCGGATGATTGGCGCCCCTACACCGTTGGCCACTGGACACAGACCGATGATGGCCCGTACTGGGTCAGCGACGAACCCTGGGCGTGGGCTTGTT
>JABAHO010011919.1_pt1 | contig 10603 bp, 9 predicted proteins | sample 7062071 | NCBI WGS metagenome assembly JABAHO01 (sample SAMN14534356, study PRJNA622989) | marine sediment metagenome | biome: marine biome [ENVO:00000428]; feature: marine pelagic biome [ENVO:01000023]; material: deep marine sediment [ENVO:00002113] | place: India: Gulf of Kutch | collected...
GCCGGCGCACTGCTTCCCGCCCACCCAGGACTTGAATGTCCTTGGCGGTATACTCGTTATTTACCGGCTGAGTTGGCGGAGAGACATCCTTAGTCATAACTAGTCTTTACCCCCTTGATGGCAATGGTAACCAAAGATAAGCGGCTGGGAATTAAAGATGGTGAAACGGAAATAGCCTCTAACTAGAGTGAAAGGGGCTAATTTATTATGCACGGTTAGTAAAGCTGGTGAGGCAATCATNNAAGGTAGTTATTTTACTAGCTCTTGCAGCTTGCTAATAGGCACAGTTTTCTGCTGGGCGGTGGTCATATCCCGCAGTGTTACCGTGCCATTTTTTAGTTCCTGCTCCCCAATGATTACTGCGTAGTGGGCACCAAGATTATTAGCCTGCCGTAATTGCGCTTTCAGGCTCTTGTTGCCCATAGCCTCGATTACCCCGGTGCCACTCCGTCTAAGCGTGGCTGCCACCTTGATTGCCTCATCCTTGACTTCATCGCCCACATAGGCAATGAAAACTTGCGGCTTGGGTAGAGGGGGGACGNNCTGGGCTCCCTCTGCCTCAGGTTGAACCTCAAAGACGGTTCTGGTGTAGTAGTCCAAACCCCGAACCAGGCGATGGTTGACTTCAAAGGGAATTTTAAGTAGCTTCAGGTATCCCTTCAGTTGATTGAAGTGTTCATCACACTCAAGACAAAGGTGGTCAATGCTTCGGGGAGCGGAGTTGGCTACTTGCTGACACGGCGGTTTTTTACAATCAAGGAGACGAAGCGGGTTCCTCTTTAGCTTGGCTTTGCAATCCGGGCATATATTAGGGGTATAGTTAGCATAATAATCCTTGAGGACAGCCAAATACTTGGGACGACACCTTTTACAACCGATGCTATTTAGGATTAATGTTAGGTGGCGCAGGTTCAGGGACAAAAAGAATTGCCAGGCCATATCAATCACTTCGGCATCAAGGGCAGGGTCATCATCGCCAATGGCCTCATAGTTGAACTGACGGTGCTCGCGGTATCTGCCTGCCTGAGGCCTTTCGTATCGGTAAACAGAAGCGATGGAATATAGTTTTACCGGCTGTGGTAGGTTTTGCATTCCGTGTTCTATATAGGCTCGGCACACTGACGCCGTAACCTCTGGTTTCAGTGTCAGGCTGCCTCCTCCCTTATCTTGGAAGGTATACATTTCTTTGGCGNNCTCCCACGCTGCGGGAGAAAAGCTGGGTATCCTCAAAGACTGGGGAATCAATGCGCTCATAGCCGTAGAGCTGACAGAGATTAACCGCCGTTTGCTCTATAAAGCGCCAGTATGGTTGCTCCTTAGGTAGAATATCTGAGGTTCCACGTGGTGCTCGGTACAAACTGACCCCCTCGCTTTTATTCTAAGCTAGGATACAGTATTAACGCTGGGTTTGTAAAGAGAGATTTTACACGAGTAGCCCAATTGGGCTATACTAAAACATAATTCTACTAGAACGAGCTTCAAATTTTGGCTTTGGGTGGGGAGTAATGAGTTTTAGTCAGCTCATAGAGAAGGCTCGGGGGTATCTTCCGCCAGAGAAAATAGCTTTGATTGAAGATGCTTACCATTTTGCCTCAGAGGCACACCNNAAGTCGGGTGAGCCTTATCTGGAGCACCCGTTACAGACGGCGTTGATCTTGGCTGAGCTTCAGCTTGATGCCAGCTCTCTAGCGGCAGCCTTGCTCCACGATATTCCGGAGAACTGCAAGATACCGGTGGCTAAGATTAACGCCAAGTTTGGTTCAGAGATAGGCAAGCTGGTTGATGGCACCACAAAGTTGGGTAAAGTTGTCTGGCAAACCGCGGGAGTGGTGACTAGAGAAGCGCAGGCGGAGAACCTGAGGAAAATGCTGGTGGCAATGGCTGAAGACCTCCGCGTGGTATTTATCAAGCTAGCTGACCGACTGCACAATATGCGCACCTTAGATGCTCTACCACCAGAAAAACAGCTTAGTATTGCCCAGGAGACTTTAGAGATATATGCTCCCTTGGCTCATCGCTTGGGGATATGGGAACTGAAGTGGCAGTTAGAGGACTTATCCTTCCGCTATCTGGAACCAAGGAAATATCGTCAGATAGCCAAACTGATTGCTGCCCGGNNTCCCTTAGCCCATCGCTTGGGGATATGGGAGCTAAAGTGGCAGTTAGAGGACTTATCCTTCCATTATCTGGAACCGGAGAGGTATCGCCGGATTGCTAAGCTGGTTGCTGCCCGGCGTGCCCAGCGGGAGAGCTTCATCGCTAGGGTAATTGAGATTTTGAGAGGGGAGTTTGACAAAGCTGATTTGAGAGCTGAGATGTCAGGCAGACCGAAACACATCTACAGTATCCACCAGAAAATGGAGCGATATGCCGCCTTGGGCAAGCACTTCGATGATATACATGACCTTCTTGCCCTCCGGGTATTGGTTGGCACTATGCCTGATTGTTATACTGCCGTGGGCGTTATCCACAGTTTGTGGCGCCCTCTGCCTGAGGCGTTTGACGACTATATTGCCAATCCCAAGCCAAATGGGTATCAATCGTTACATACTGCGGTAATGTGTCTCGGCACAACCCCTCTGGAAGTTCAGATTCGCACCCGTGATATGCATCATATTGCCGAATACGGGGTAGCCGCTCACTGGCGCTACAAAGAAGGCGAAAAGAAGGATACCCACTTTGAAGAGAGAATAGCTTGGCTGCGCCAATTAATTGACTGGCACCGGGAGCTTAGCGGGGCTGAAGAGTTTCTGGAATCAGTTAAAACAGATATATTCATTGACCAGGTTTTCGTTTACACCCCTAAGGGAGAGATAAAGGATTTACCCAAAGGTTCTACCCCCCTTGATTTTGCGTATCGGGTTCACACTGAGCTGGGGCACCGCTGTATCGGCGCTAAGGTGAATGGTAGGCTGGTGCCACTCAATTATCAGCTTAATAATGGTGATGTAGTCGAAATTAGGTCGGCTAAGGAGGGGAAGGGACCGAGTCGTGACTGGCTAAACCCTCATTTAGGTTATGTCAAAACAGCTCATACCAAGGAAAAGATACGGCAGTGGTTTAAGAGACAGGAACGGGCAGAAAATATCGAGCGTGGTCGGCAGCTTTTGGATAAGGAGCTCCGACATCTGGGGGTAATTATAGAGCGTGAGGAGCTGGCTCATCAATTTAATTATAGTAACGTGGGTGACTTTCTGGCGGCGATTGGTTATGGTGGCGTCACTACCCACCAAATTGTCTTGAAGGTAGCCGCTCAGCATGAGCCCCCCAAGGAGACGGCAGAGGTTGCCCCGCCAGCGCCAGCACCATCGGCGGTTCGGGTGCTGGGGGTTGGCGATTTAGTCACCCATCTAGCCCAGTGTTGTCATCCGGTGCCTGGTGATAAGATTATCGGCTATATTACTCGTGGCCGTGGCGTTACCGTCCACCGCCAGGATTGTTACAATGTAGTTTATGAAGATGAGAAGGATAGATTGATTCCGGCGGAGTGGGAGCCGACTGATTCGGTATATCCAGTGAGCGTTGAGGTTCAAGCCTGGGACAGAGTAGGACTGATACGAGATATCACCACGGTTGTCGCTGAGGAGAAGGTTAACATTGCTACCGTGAACTTTACTTATAACGATGACTATACTACATCAACCTTCCTTACCCTGGAGGTAAAGGGGTTAGCCCAGTTAAGTCGACTCTTGGTAAAGATTGAGGGAGTTCGCGGGGTAATAAGTGCCACCAGGGTAGGTGATGAGGCGGCGGTGAAACCTAGTCCCTCAACGCCATCTAGTCCAGATNNGCGGTGAAAACCAGCCCACCAACGCCATCTAGTCCCAAAAAGGATAAGGTTGCTGAATAAAAAACCTAGGGAGGTAGATATTGCCACATAGTAAATCAGCTCAAAAACAGGTGCGTGTAGCCGAAAAAAGACAGCTAAGAAACAAGTCGGTTCGTAGTCTATGCAAGACTAACATAACCAAGGCAGAAAGGCTTATCTTTTCCGGTGAGCTCGAGGCAGCTAAGCAAGCCGTGGCGGAGGCTATCATTTCTTTGGATAAAGCGGCGGAGAAGGGGGTTATCCACCCCAATAACGCGGCTCGGCGCAAATCACGGTTAATGAAGAAGCTAAATGAGGCTCAGTCCTTACCTCCGGCTGAGTAATTCAAGCCCGACCCCAGGGTATTGACAAAAAGCCCTCTTTCGTATATCCTTTTAATAGAACAAATGTTCTCCCTCAATTTAGTTGGTGAGGTGATAGGTGAAGGCACTATCATCCAAGCAGCAGAGAATCATTGAGTTTATCCACCAGTTTCTAGTGGAAAATGGCTATCCACCCACCGTCAGGGAGATAGTAAGTGGGTGCGGGATTAGCTCGACATCGGTGGTAAATTACAACCTGAATATACTGGAGCAGGCGGGGTATATTCGCCGCCATTCTGAGATATCACGTGGCATTGAGTTACTTACTCTGTCCCCTGCCCTGAGGTATCGACTTCAGGTGCCTATCATTGGCCAAATAGCGGCTGGTGAGCCGATACCAGTGCCTACCCCTGATACCTGGGATGTTACTGCTTCCGCAGAGATTCTGGAGGTGACCGAGGACCTGACCCAGGGAAGGGAGGGGGTTTATGCCCTCAAGGTGAGGGGCTCGTCGATGGTGGACGCCTTGATTCATGATGGTGATATTGTTTTGATGCAGTATGTAAATGTGGTGGAGAATGGAGAGATGGCGGCTATATGGCTTAAAGCGGAAAAGGAAGTTACCCTGAAGAAGGTCTATATTGAGCCGGATCGCATCCGACTCCAGCCGGCAAATAGCCAGATACAGCCGATATATACTGAGCCAGACAATGTTGAGATTCAGGGTAGAGTTATTGCTATCATCAGGCAGGTGGTATAGCTGTCCTCTGCTGAATTGGTCGGGAAAGTAAGGCCAATACGAAGTTAATTTCTCTCCAGTTGTTACCTCTGGGGTTCAATAATTATCTTGATAGAATTCTGAGCATCGGCGACGAGCTGAAAACCTGAGCCTGTCTCTGCCAGACCCAGACGATGGGTAATCATCTGGCGCACCGGGATAGTGCCCGCCCCAATTAGTTCCAGCGCGGCTTGGTAGTCAGCCGGGCTGCCGCCGTAGGAGGTGGTGAGGGTTATATCATTGCGCCAGAAAAGCTCATTTATTGAAATTGGAATAGTAACGCCGGCGTCGGTTGGCGCGAAGAAAAGAACAGTGCCCTGCCCCCACGGTCCACCGACTTTAAGGCTTGGGCAATGGCTGATTCCGCACCGGTGCACACTATCACTAGGTCAGCCAGGCGACCCTGATTGACCTGGCGCAGACAGGTGGGCAAGTCCTCTTCAGCATGGATGGTGGCATCAGCCCCGAACCGTTGCGCTGCCTCCAGTCGGTAGTCGTTTATGTCGGTCGCTATCACCCGGCCTGCCCCCAGAGTGCGCGCTAGCTGCATATGGAGGAGCCCGGAAATGCCACTGCCAATGACGAGCACACTCGTGTCAGGCTGCATGTGGGCCAGTCTTTGCCCCCGTAGGGTGCAAGCTAGCGGTTCAACAAATGTGGCTTCTTCATAGGATACCTCGTCGGGCAAAAGGAATACTCCGCGGTCAACATTGATGGCGGGCAACCGAATATATTCAGCCAGACCNNCGGTGTGATGACCGCTTAGGCAGTAGTGACATGTGTTGCACGGGACATGATGAGCCGCTGATACCCGGTCACCCTCTTGGTAGCGTTCTACTCCCTCTCCCACCGCCACAATCTGCCCGCCAATCTCATGACCCAGCACCAGGGGTGCCCGGTCAAGGCGATACCACTCCATGACATCACTGCCGCAGATACCACAAGCCTCTACCCTTACCAGTAGCTCACCAAAACCGATTTGCGGGACAGGTCTCTCCTCTATCCGCACATCCCGGTTGTTATACCAGACGGCGACACGCATTCTATCTTTTCGGGTGCCGGTCACGACTTCTTCAGCTCCTCTTCTTTTCGCGGCTGAATAACTCTTGAGCCTCTTTCGGGGTTGCCTTTTGGTGAATAATGGCACGCATCGCCTTAATCATCGCCACCGGGAAATCGTTTTGCCAGATATTCCTCCCCAGATTCACGCCTATGGCACCCTTTTGCATGCCATCATAGACAAACTCAAACACCTCAAGCTCAGTATCAACCTGGGGGCCACCCGCCATAACTACTGGAACCGGGCAACCCGTGGTCACCTTGGCAAAATCTTCGCACCAGTAGGTTTTTACCACGCGTGCCCCCAGTTCAGCCGCGATGCGAGAGGCTAGAGCTAGGTAGCGGGCGTCTCGTTTTTCCAGCTCCTTACCCACCGCGGTAACTGCCATTACCGGTATGCCATACTTTTCACCTTCATCAACCAGCTTTGACAGGTTTAATAACGACTCTTTCTCATAATCGGTACCGACAAAGACAGAAATGCCTACTGCCGAAACATTAAGGCGGATAGCCTCCTCCATGGAGGTGGTAATCCCTTCATTAGCCAGGTCTTTCCCCACCATACTGGTGCCGCCGGACACCCTGAGAATAACTGGTTTAGTTTTGTCGGGGTCTACTGATGAGCGTAACACGCCCCTGGTAACGAAGATGGCATCAGCATAAGGCAGGAGTGGTTCAATAGTTTTACGGGGTTCTTCCAGTCTTCTGGTAGGACCCTGAAAGTAGCCGTGGTCTACGGGCAAGAACAGAGCGTGTCCATCTGTCTGGATTAATTGCGCCATACGGTTTGCCATTCCCCAGTCCATCTGTAATCCTCCTTCCCGAGTTTATGGTTTGTTATCCAGTTGTAAAAGAGCCAACCCAACCAGCTTCCTATTATACTACAAGGTACAAATCAATTTGTATGATTTGCTTTTTTCGGTTAATAGGTATAAATTAGCCATAGCCTTAGTTGGGAGGAATAGCCTAAGCAGGCAGTTGGAAAGGAAGCCATGATTTTATCTCAGTTTCAGACTGTTGGGCATGACCTTTTTGCACGGGGNNGGGGACCTGAGTATTAGATTGGGAGACCGTCTAATCATTACCCGCCGTGGTAGTCGTCTGGGTAATTTGCATGAGCATGATTTGATAGAGACTGGAATAAGTAAGAACGACCGGTTCACCCCACTGGCTTCAGCCGAGCTAGCTGTCCATCGCGCTATTTATCAGCAAACCCCAGCCCTGGCTATTGTTCATGCCCACCCACCTCACGCCGTTGCCCTGTCACTAACTGAAACTGAGATTGTGCCCAGTGACGCTGAAGGTGCGGCTATAGTTGAGCAGGTTCCAGTCTTGGGCTGGCATATGAAGGTAAGACCAGGGGGTCTGGCTGATATAATTGCTCAGGCACTAAAGCAGTACCGGATGATTATGGTTCATGGTCATGGCAGCTTCGCTATTGGTCAACTACTTGAGGAAGCTCATAACTGCACCACAACACTGGAGCAAAGCTGCCGGGTCACTTGCTTGTTGAGGTCGTTGCAGGTAGTCTCGCCTAGAAAATAGGCTTATCTTCTACTTCTTTGCNNCTTCTACTTCTTTGCCCCCGATCAAAGACAAAGTCCTTTTTAGTCTCCGCTTTAGCCCAAGCTGCCATAGCGGTGGGCAGGAACTTCATGGCTATCACTAGTCCCAGAATAATGGCAATGGTAGTAGCCGTTCCTGATTTCGTGCCCAGCCAGATAATAAGTGGTAAGAATAGAAGACCAATACCCATGCCCAGGGCGACATTACGGGTAAATATGAAGATGGCAAGAATTATGCCGAGGAAGATTAGTAACCCCGGCCAATATCCATAAAGGGGCATCACCACGAAAAGGGCACCCATGGTCGGCCCCATCCCCTTTCCCCCGCGGAGTTTTAGCCAGAGCATCCAATTATGACCTATCACCGCTCCCAGCCCGGCCAGCAGCACAAAGACTAGGGATAAATCTAATACCCAGTAAGCTATCGCTACGGCGGCACTTCCCTTGCCAAGGTCAACGATACCTACTGCTGTGGCCGGCCAAACCCCAACCTCTCGCAAGGTATTTAAGCCGCCAACATTTCCGCCCCCCAGCTGGCGAATATCCTTGCCGGTAGCCAGACGGGTAGCAATATAGGCTGTCGGGGTGGAGCCAAGCAGGTAGCCTATGAGTAGAGCTATAACTCCGGTAACAACCTCATTGACTATCACTTAACCCCTCAGCTGGCTTATTTTTTATAGACCGGCGTGCACCATTCAAGGTACTTTGGGTTCCGGCCGCGTATTACATCGGAGTAGAGTTTCTGTAGCTTCTTGGTTATCTTACCAATTTCACCATTACCTATTTTGCGGCGGTCTACTTCGGTTAGTGGGGTTATATTAGCGGCGGTGCCGGTAAGGAAGCCTTCTTCAGCGATGTAAAGCTCGCTGCGGTCAATCTGTCGCTCTACTGTTTCTATACCCAGTTCTTTTTGGGCCAGTTCTATTACGGTATCGCGAGTAATACCTCTAAGAATGCTACTGTAGGTGGCCGGGGTAACCAGTTTGCCCTCCATAACCAGGAAGATATTCTCGCCACTCCCTTCGGAGACATGACCATCCGAGGAAAGCATAATGGCTTCATCAAAGCCATTCTCCACAGCTTCAGTTTTAGCAAAGGCGTTATTTACATAGATGCCGGTAATCTTAGCCTGCGGTGGAATCACGTTATCATCAGGACGTCGCCACGATGAAACCGCACACCTGGCTTTCTCGGGCAAATATGGTCCCCAGGGGATAGCAAAGACCACAAAATCGTTATCCAGGCCATGGAGACGGACGCCTAGAGCCTCAGAACTTTTATAAGCTAAAGGGCGGATATATATATCTTCCTGAAAACCGCACCTTTTCACCAGTTCCACCGTTATCTGGCGTAGCTTATCTACGGAGTAGGGCAGGTCAATCTTCAACACCCGGCAGCCGTTATGCAGTCGTTCATAGTGCTCCTTAAGGCGGAAGAGGTAAATCTGTTTTTGTTCCTCATTCCAGTTACCCCTGATGCCCTCAAAAATGGCGCATCCATAATGAAGGGCGTGGGTCATGACTCCTATCTTGGCTTCGGATAAGGGAACAAACTCATTATGAAAAAAGGCATATGACGGCATTATGTCAAATCTCCTTTCTTAGATGGGGTTTATTATAGCCATTACCTGGCTAGAAAGCAAGTATAGCTTGTTGCGAAATGCTCTCTTAATCGGTAAAAGCAATAGCAAGGTCTGCTCTATTTTCTCTAGTTTTTACTCCAAGAATATGAATTTCCTCTTCTATTTTTCCTTCATTTCTAACTCACGGGGGTATCACGCTCCGAATCCCACCCTGAGTAACTATACATAGGTAGGGCTTCAACCTTATGAAAGTACAGAATCATTGCCAGACACCTAGCACACAACCCCTTGAGAACATATGACCCTTCGGAAAGAGCAGCAAATTATACAAAGGCATTTCGCAACAAGCTAAAGTAGATTTACTTAGAGCTAAAGCTGGCTCCACAATTGGAGCAGAATTTACTCCCCGGAGGATTGATGTGGGAGCAAGCCTGGCAGGTTAAGCCTCTGTCTACCGGCTGCTCGCCGAAAAAAAGTTTGACGTGCGGCCACGGAATTTCTATCTCCGCCTCATCAAAAGCCTTTTTAAGGCGAAGCCTCAGCTCACCCGTGATTGCCCACTGCTCCATGGGTTGCACCTCGCCCAGAATTTTAATATCAATGCCCGAGTCACCGAATTTATTTACCCTTAGCACTTGGGGCGGGGTTATAATCCGCTGCCTCCAATTTTCATCCTCAGCCAGTTCCTGCCCCACCCGATTTATCACGCTGATGGCGTGGTCAAGGTCAGTGCCGTAGGCTACCGAGACATCAAGGTTGACTCTGGAAAAGTGCCTAGTGTAGTTGCTGGCTACTCTAATCTCACCGTTGGGTACATGGTGAACGGCGCCGTCCAGATCACGAAGCACTGTCTTCCTAAGGTTTACTTCCTCCACTAACCCCCAAATATCAGCCACCTTAGCCACATCTCCCACTCTATACTGGTTTTCCAGAAGGATGAAGACGCCGGCAATAAGGTCTCGTATCAGGTACTGGGCACCAAAGCCAACGGCGATACCAGCAATACCGAGGCCGGCTAGGATGGGGGCAATATTAATGTTGAGCTCACCCAGAATCATAAAAGCAACGATGATGACAATGATAATCTTGCCTAGCCCTATGAAGACACCAACCAGGGTATCCTCTCTTTTTTTCATGCCAATTCGGCTTTCCCCCCGCCTCGGTCTAGTCATGGCACGGTGCACCAGTGCCGGGAGAAACTTTTTCGAGCCAAGCCACAGCGCAAATCCCACCAGTAAAATGATGAAAATACGGCTGCCGTGTTCTAGAAACCACTGCTCGATAATCTCTGGGGTCACCATTGCCGCCATGCCTTCCTCAGACGTGACCAGTGCCACCAATGCCACGACTAGTAGCAATGAGGCGACCCCCTCAGCAATCCAAAAGGCGAGTGTTGCCCTTCTTTGAACCTTAGTTTGCTGCTCCTCTGGCGCCATTTTTACCACCTTATCCCGAACCCAATCCATGGTAAAAAGAAGCAGGACCAGC
>JABAHO010002188.1_pt1 | contig 10591 bp, 11 predicted proteins | sample 7062071 | NCBI WGS metagenome assembly JABAHO01 (sample SAMN14534356, study PRJNA622989) | marine sediment metagenome | biome: marine biome [ENVO:00000428]; feature: marine pelagic biome [ENVO:01000023]; material: deep marine sediment [ENVO:00002113] | place: India: Gulf of Kutch | collected...
CGAGCAGGTGTACAAGCCTGAAATGAAGTTAGTTAGCTTTGAAAATGGACTCGACAATGAACAACTGATTGCTGAAACTTTGGGAATCGACACTACCTATCGAGTGGTCATCAACTATGCAGGAAACAAGATAGGCCTTGGAAAAGCCAAGATGAACTGGTTCCAACCACCCAATTACGTCGGCGCTTTCCACAGGGGAAAATACATCACAGATGAAACAACCAAACACATTGCCAAAATGATGACAACTTCTGGGCTGACAACAGAGGAAACGCCGGAAATCAAAAAGCATGTGTGGGAAAAAACCATCTTGAACTCTGCTCTTTGCTCAATCTGCGCCGTAACTGGACAAACCATGAAAGACGCAATGGCCTTTGCGTACACGCATGATCTGGCGGTGAAGACACTTGAGGAAGGACTAGAAGTTGCAAAGGCCGATGGATATGACTTCGGCAACGATGCCCTCAATAGGTTTACGTCATATCTCGAAAAGGGCGGTGCTCACAAGCCGTCGATGCTCATCGATGTTGAGAACAAGAGACCGACTGAGGTTGACTTCATGAGCGGAGCGATAGCCCGCTACGGAAAAAAATATGGAATTTCAACACCCGTCAATTCTACATTCACGGGCCTGCTGAAAACCATGGAAAACCGATATTTGGGACGCTAGAGGAAACCCAATAGAAACGCACGATATCAGAGACACAGGAATTGGTTGTGACACCATTCTGTTGTTCCTAGATTTTTACGTACGCATGTTTGAGAAAAAACGGGTCGGAGAAATCTTAGTTGTGAGAGTTCGGAGCCCAGCTCCCGCAAAAAACTTAGAAAAAAATGGAGATTCGATGGGGCATCTCCCCTATGTGGAGGACCTAAATCGCTCTGTTATCTTGTTCTTAGTTCGAAGTAGTCCGCGAAGAACAGCAGTCCCTGTATTATGAAGTAAAGCCCAACAATCCACACCAATAGCTCTGGAAACACGATCACAAGAATGCCAAAGATGATGGCTATCACGGCAAGGATAGGTTTTGAAACGGTCACACCGATTCTCTTGAGTCCACTCTCAAGTACGTCACCCATTGGTTTCCCTCAACCTTTGCCATTTGCAGAGAAATTGTATTTAACGTTTGATGTCCGCAGAATCTTGCTCTGAACTTCAGAAGGCGGATATATATTTTCCCGTTGGCGTGTATGCCTTGAATTATCAACCCAAACCTGCATTAATAATTTGAGTCCAGACCCCAACCAAACAACATGGTCACTTTTTTGCAGAACGCCTAAGTCCTGTGACCAAGGATTAATAGTTTTACACGCTTGAGAGGCATAAGAAATATGAACCCAGCAGCAAACGGTTCAGCAAGCGTCACCAATGTAGCAGTCGTAGATGTGGAAAAAGGATGTCTAATCCAAGATCAAACGATCCTTATTGAAGCTGATCAGATTGCAGGGATTGGCAATGATGCTGAGCTACACATACCCAAGGAAACGCTTCGCGTAGATGGGCATGGACTATACTTATTACCTGGGCTGGTTGATGCGCATGTCCATTTCTTCGATCCCTCCACCTTTGGACCTATGATGATCGCTCACGGTGTGACCTTGGTTCGGGACATGGGAAACCAAAGTGATCAGGCTCTAGTCTTACGGAGGAAGCTTCAGGAAGGCGATATTCTTGGTCCAGAAATGATAACAACAGGAAGTATTCTCGACGGAGCTCCCCCATTCCTTCCACCTATCTCGATCTCGTGTAAAACACCCGAGGAAGGTCGAGAAGCTGTACGAAAACAGGCAGCTTTGAAGGTGGACCAGATAAAAGTCTACAGCCGTCTCGAAAAAGATGTCTTCCTAGCCATCACTGATGAAGCCCAACAATTCAGCATGAAAATTGTGGGCCATATCCCCGAATCTGTGGATATCGAAGAAGCCGCTGCTGGCGGGCAACAGAGCTGTGAACATTTGTTCGGATTTGGAAACCTGATTGCCAAACTACTTGGAGAACCTGTACAATTCAAGAGTGGCGGAATCGGTTCGGATACTCCCTACTTTCTGCGATTGCCTGAGGTGGATCGAGAAAAGCTGCAGGACGCCCTCAACCAAATTCGCACCCATGCCATGGCTGTATGCCCAACACTGGTCGTTTTCAAACATGGAAAACATCTGAAAGATACATTAGCGGGAAGACACCCAATGGCAGAGTATATATCCCCAACAATCCGAGGAATCTGGGATTCCATCTGGGGAACCTCCCAACAAGACATGGATGCCTCAGCACTTGACAGATTGCTGCGTGCTATGCAAGCCTTCATCAAAATTCTCCAACGTGCCAATATTACGTTGTTGGTTGGAACAGACCTTTTGTTTCCAGGTGTAATTCCAGGACACTCTGTTCACGAAGAAATGGCTCTTTGGCAAGAAGCAGGAATCTCGCCAATAGACACTCTGCGAAGTGCAACAATCGTACCCGCAAGGTTTTTGGGCTTGGCCCATCGACTTGGCACGGTCGCTGAAGGCCGAACCGCATCCATGGTTCTGGTCAGAGACAATCCACTAGAAGACGTTAGAAATGCAAACAAGATAGAAGCTGTCTTTCTGCGGGGACGTTTTTTCAGTCGACAAGACCTAAACAGGCTTATGCAAGAAACCAAGAGCTTGTGCTCACATTCATGCACACATGATACCTAAAAAATGGAGTGAGCGGGGGAATTTGTGGAGGATTTCTCCACTCCAGATGGAAAACGGCTATTCGGAAAAGTGTTTGACAAGCTCTGATTTCAATAGAAACTCCTCGCTCTTTACCGCACGCGCATACAAAGGCGCCGCATTCTTCCGTTTATTAATACTGGTTTTTTCCCATCCATGATAATTTCAGGAGAAATGCTCCGAATGAGCACACAAGTTTATAAGCAACTCTATGATAAGCATCCTCTAGAATTAGTATTCTGGGCGAAACTAGTTCTTTCAGCGAATAGGAGGTGTAATCCGAATGTCTTATAGAGAATCAAGAGAAATGCACGATGCAGTCTGCGCCGACTGTGGACAAAAATGTCAAGTCCCTTTCAAACCAGACCGAAGCAGACCTGTATATTGCCGAGAATGTTACGCGAAAAGAAGACCACCCAGAAGAGATAGATATTAGGCTCACAGGCTAACATCTGTTCTTAGTACACGATCTTTTTTTATCCACATCTTTTTTGTGAACCTCATCGCATCTTGGTATAAATTGTCAAGGAAACGACTCTGATCTTGAGATTGTCGTGAGAAGCGACGAGTGTGCGAACCAATGCTCTGAGATCCTAGACTCCACACAAGGAATTCGTCGACGTTTGGGTTTGGGTCTGAACTCAAGTTATTAATGGAGCTTTGGAAGTAGTGATAGAGGAGGAGACAGAGTGGACAAGATTATCTATCGTTCAGCTAGTCTGAAGTGCGATACCCAGAAAGCATTTGAGATGTTCACCTTGAACAAACATCTTGAGAAATGGTTGACACAAAAGGCTGACGTGGAACCAAGAAGTGGTGGAAAATACGAGCTGTTTTGGAACCCAAGAGACAGAGAGAATGATAGCACTATAGGGTGCAAAATATTAGCCGTTCATCAAAACAGATTCCTTTCTTTTGAGTGGAAAGGACCAAAACAGTTCAAACACTTCATGAATGAAGTCCGGCCTCTCACCAATGTGGTCGCATTTTTCATCCCTTGTCAAGAACACACTGAAGTCCACATCTTGCATACTGGATGGAGAGATACGCCTGAATGGGAAGAAGCTAGACAATGGTTTGACAAGGCATGGGTAATGAGCCTGTCAGAACTTCAGAAATACGCAGACTGCCGAGCTTGACGGCCTACCGCGCGCGCTAAAGGAATTGTATGCATGTATGCAATCTTTCCTTGCGTTTTCTGAACAGCATTGAATTCTCAGGGGTGGTGTACACGTATCCGGAGCCTCTTTCTACGAGCTTTTTGGGTTCGTGTTGTTCGCCGCAACTCTTAAATACTCTAAGTCAGTTATTCTTAATTTAAACGCAACAATATATGAGTTGAACGCATTGGGTGGACCTGAATCACAATACGAATTCTTCGTCGAGTGGAAGGTCAGACGTATCCCGGAACCCTCCAAGGAACCGAAGACTACCTACACCCAACGGATCAAAGAGTGGACTCTTTCCTCCATCGGAGTCGAAGGAACGACACGAGAGGTGTTCAAGTACATTCAAGATTCAGACTCGCCAACCATCAACGACTTGGCAGAGCATTTCAAGACGACCCCTGATGAAATATTGGAACATGTCGATCAGCTCTATTCTATAGGGCTTGTCGATCATCTCGGCAAAGCCTACTTCGTTCGAGAACCCGTGTCAACATCAATCGTGAAACGGCTGATCCCCAGGATTACAGAGAACCTTCGGAGCATAGCCAAAGTGGAGTCGAGAGTCCGCTTAGACTCCGGGTACTATCAGAAGATGAGAGGAAGAGCATTCAGTGATGTGGGAAGTGCAATTGCAGCATGCAAAGAGATTACTCGATTGGGAAAAGCTCCAATCGCTCGAGCGATTGGAGTTCACAGTTTCAACGGTGAGACGATTGAGGTGGAGGGACCGGTGTCTAATTATGGCCATAGCCCTCAACATCTGGTGGTCATATCAGAGAGCGGAGAGAAAGTGACCGTGGGAAACCGAAACAGCAGGGGCGCAGACATGCAAGCCCATTCAATAATCATTAGAGGTGATAAGAATGAGTGAACCCGAAACAGAGAAACAGGAAGAGAGAAGAGACGAGAGACCAAGCGATTTCGAAGTACTGGCGGAATGGACGATTCGCCGGTTACGACCATTACAGGATGTCCTAGAAGAGAATCGCGTTGAGAATGCGAAACGATGGGTTCTGTTTGCGCTAGGGCTGGGCAAACCTCAACAAGACGTCTTCCTCTACCTAGAAGATACCGTCAGATCCACGACGACCGATATCGCAAGCAAGTTTGGCATCTCGCCTAATACAGCGCGCAAATACCTTGATGAGCTCCACACTGTGGGTCTGGTTGACTACGTTGGAAGAGAGTATACACTCACTTACGAATCGTTGTCACGCGCCATTGAACTTATGCTCATTCCACGAATCACAGACACACTCCGAGCAATTGCCAGAGGAGCCTCAAACGCGGATTTCTTCCATGCACGACCCACTGAAGGCGCGAACAAGCAAGAAGTAGTCATTGAGAGTGGCGTCACTTTGATAAACAGAAAACTTCTTGATGCGTGGTTCGACCAAGGGAAGAAAGTGCGGGTGAAAAGCTACACTGCCTTGACGGTTGATGGCGATGTTGACCCAGAGCTCTTTGACGCCGTCATAGATGGCCTTCACAGTTATGGAGGTTTGAGGATTCCAACGGAAGTCTACGCTCGTGTCGCCCATAAAATCCGGTGCTATGGTGGAGTTGAAACCTACTGATGCTAGGTGAATTGGCGCACGTGCTCTGCAGTCCGAATAGCCAACTTTCCCAAGTTTCCAAATCTTGAAAGATTGGGGCGATTTCTATCACTATAAGAGCTTTCAGACGCGGGAGTTGGAGAAAACATATACCCGGGTGCAAAAAGCGAATAAGATTGGCCAAGAGAAGCCGGGCAAAATATCGGCGATTGCGAACGCTCACCGACCTACTTGATCATCCTGAAAAGACACGTTCACGGGACGGCGGAAGAGAAGAGACTAGAGACTAAAAAGCCTGTATTGTGCTGATTTGACCAAGACATCCGCGTCTTCAATTGCTATAAGGGCTCGCGCGCAAAGACGCTGGATTCAAGTGCATGCAATTCCTCCTCCTCGCAGAGCCCACCGCAAACTTCTAGAATATGCAAGTCTCATCATGCGAGCCAAAGATCTTGCGAAATGAACCCCTGAGCGTCTAAACAGCAGGAACTCAAGACAGTGTCCAAACCCAAACCTTTAAAATGAGAAGGTCATCTTCACTCTTCTCCTTGAACCTATGAGAAACGTCACTTACCTGAAGGAGTTTCGCAATGAACATTATAGAACCCTTTAGGGATTCAATTCTGACAAGGCATGACGCAGCGAAACGCTGGAAGACCAAAGGTAAGCGTGTAATTGGCTGGAGTTGCTCGTACACGCCAGAAGAACTCATCTACGCGGCAAACATCCTACCAGTCATGGTTTTTGGTGATGTCGAAACCACCAAGCTGGCCGACATCCATCTGCCGGTCAATGCATGCTCTTTTGCGCGTAGCTGTTTCAACGCTGCCTTGAAAGGAGACTACAACTATCTGGACGGACTTGCCGTGTCAGGTAGCTGCGACAATCGTGACAAGATTTTCGATATGTGGAGATACCATGTAGAGATTCCGTACGTGCATTTCATCAACACTCCGCATACAAGAGTAGAAACGGCGCACGAATTCTTCTACAGGGAGGTCAAGAGGTTTCAGGCTTCGCTCGAAAAGGCTTTTGGAGACACGATTTCTGACGCTGCACTGAAGAAGGCAATTCAGGTCTACAATGCGAACAGACGCCTCTTGAAAGATGTTTATGATTTGAGAAGGAAGAATCCGCCGTTGATTTCTGGAGTTGAAGCGTTAGAGATCGTTCTTTCAAGTATGGTGTCGCTGAAGGAGGAGCACAACAAGTTGCTGAGCCATCTGCTCGCCGAGGTTTCGGGTCGTTCTGATCCGCCTGGAGGCGGCGTGAGGTTGCTTGTGTCTGGAAGCGTCATGGACAACACTGAACTGCTCAAGATTGTCGAGTCCGTGGGCGGCAGTATTGTTGCTGATGATTGGTGTACAGGGTCAAGGTATTTTTGGGATCCTGTTGAAACTGGTGGTGATCCGTTGCGTGCGCTGGCTAGAAGATACTTGGAGAAGATTCCGTCGTCTTTTATGCTAAACCAGGAAGACAGGTTTGCACACGCTATCGACATGGCGAAGCGGTTTGATGTTGAGGCAGCTATCGTTTTTGTTTTGAAGTTTTGTGACACTCATATCTTTGATGCACCTCAGCTCATGGAGGAGTTGAAGACCATAGGGCTGCCTGCTCTGTACCTGGAGTGGGAGCATTCTTTGAGCGGTTTAGCTCAGCTGAAGACGAGGATCGAGGCCTTCATCGAAATGGTCGGCGGAGTGCAGTAAATCATGGCAGTAACCGGATTGGAGAGAAGGCTGCAGACGACCAAAGGTTTCTACCGAAATTATGTGAAGCGGTTCTACGAAGATGCCCACAAAGCCAAGAGTGAGAGGAAACCAGTTGCGTGGGTGGTTTCAACGTTTCCAGTTGAAATGCTGCTTGCTGCCAATGTTTTTCCGGTTTGGCCTGAGAATTACGCTTCACTCTGTGCGGCTAGACAAGTTTCAGTAAGACTCTGTGAAATTGCTGAGAGCAAGGGATTTTCCAAGGACCTCTGCTCCTATGCAAGATGTGTGATTGGGTCGCTGTTTGCAAAGGAAGCCGATCTGCCAGAAGGCGGCTTGCCTCAGCCGGATTTCCTTGTTGCGTCAACAGGTGCGTGTGATACTCATTTTAAATGGTTCGAGTTTATTAGTCGACACTTCAATGCTCCGCTGTTTCTCTTAGACGTACCGTACAACATAAGCGGTGCAGACTCGGAGCAGCTTGAAACGTCACACGTGGAATTTTATGTTTCCCGGCTGGAAGAGTTAATCGAGTTCTTAGAGAGGCAAACTGAGACCAAACTGGACATCAAGAAACTGCGCGAGACTGAAGCTCTCTCCGATCGCACAAGCCAGCTATGGATGGAAATCCAAAACTATCGAAGAACCATTCCCGCACCAATGGATGCTCGCGACGCTTTCTCAGCGGTGTTCTTCATGCTTAGCGTTCCAGGCACACCGGTGGCGGTTAACTTCTATGAGAAGCTACGTGACGAACTCAAGATACGAACAGAAAACAGATTTGGCGCAGTTGCTGATGAGGAATACAGGCTGATTTGGGACAACCTGCCTCTCTGGTTTGATCTGAACTTCTTCAGATACCTCAACGATCTAGGCGCGGTTGTTGTCGCGGAAACATTCTCTCACGTTTGGATGGGAAGACTCGATCCATCTAAACCATTGGAAAGCCTAGCTAGGAAGTATCTGCCCAACTTTGCAAACTGTAGCGTAGACAGAAAGATTGATTTGATAGAGAACCTTGCGAAGGATTTCAAAGTGGATGGTATTGTCTTGCCAACGAATTGGGGCTGCAGAATGATGTCCATAGGTGAAACGATAGTGAAGGATGTAATTCAACAGAGGCTTGGTGTGCCGAGTCTCATACTGGACGTGGATTCTACGGATTGGAGAAGCTACAACGAGACTCAAGTCAAGAGAAACGTAGAAGTTTTCCTCCAAATACTCAGCGAAAAAAACCAAAGAGAATAAAAAAGCACACAATTCAAGCATTGAGTAGTCATCTCCTCAGAACCATGTAGAGCACGCATTACGCGATTGCTGAATTCGAACACAGCTGTGCTTGGGGCTTCATATTTCCTATCGTCATGCTTGTCCTCCGAAACTCCGTCGGCAACAGCCTTGTTCCATTCCTCGATCCATCTGAAGTCCCCAAAACCACAAATTTTGCCTGAAGAAAAAGTGCACATGTTCGTTTGACTGAATACGCCTTCAGGTTCCGCCCTTTCTGAAAGGATACTGCTCCACGTAGGTATCATACGTCTTGTGCGGCAGTTCCGCTATGTCGCCAATTTTGCCATAGCGCCAGCCTCCTAGGAACAGGATCTGCCCTAGTTTGCCTTGTTTCTCTTCATAACTACCTTGGACGAGATCTTCGTCGGCAGATGCTGCAACAACCTCCCCGACTATGATCGTATCCTTATACCATTTCAGTTTACATTCCATGTGCAGTTTACATTCCGCAATCCTCGGCGGTTTGACTTTCTCAGAAGGGATGGCGGACAATCCAGCCCTATCTATTTCGTTGACGTTGTGAGGAAAATCCACGGCTGTAACTGTGACTTTCTCAGCTATCTCCTCAGATGGCAAGTTCACAACGAATTCACCAGTGTCAACGATGTTTTCATAGGTATCATGAAATGGATAGCAATGAAACGCCACGGCCTCCAGCGCCTTGAGAATCATGAAATTCGTTTTCAACGCTGCATTCGGAATCCCTTCTCGGCTGACGGTTGATACGACCACGACTGGCCTTACAATCAGCTGCATTTCTCTTTTCCAATTCAGCAATTGAAGAGGTGATAATCCTTCCCGCGGGAGCAACGGAACTTTCATGACATTCACAATATTTGTGCGCTATTTCATTTTGCCTCTTGGAATTTTGTTGGCGAAGCGGCAGCGCATGTCTCCGTTGAGGACACTCTCAAGCAGCTCTACTTCAACCGGTTCGCCGAATATCACATCGAAGTGCAGCTTTTCATAGCCGCCGCTGCAGTAGCAGAAGGTCGGTGAGATCTTGGGTTTCCCGTCACGTATGGCTGACCTCGCGAGCGGGCAGTGACAGGCATAGTACCTCTTCAAAGTTGGGTCGTTCTCTTTGAGGTACTGCTTCGGCGCAAACGGTATCTTGGTGACGTAAATTCGGTCACCACGTTTGACGCCCGTGCAAATCTCTTGATTGCCCCTCACGAATTCCAGAACTTCTGGGGTTATCTCCTGCTCGTACCATATCCGGTCTTCTTCCATAAACCCTCTCAGTTCCTCCACAAATCTCGCGTGCTCGTTTTTCAAGTACTCATCAATGCTGTCGGCTTGCTCGAATCGTTCCTTCTTCTCCCTAAACGCCTCAACCGGCACTCTATGATAGTTCCACGTAAGGATCTTCCTGCACGTTTCTCTGGGCAACTCAGCTTCCATCCGATCCATGATCATATGAGTGAGCTTCACGTTGTCTTCCGGCGGCGAGCCTAGTGGCGGCAACTCGAACCCGCGAAAGACTTTGCGTCGAGTTTCCTCTCCGACAATAGTTGCCAGCCTTTCGCCGACATCAGGCAGCACATTCCGACTGCCCAAGATCGACGTGAAATAGACATAGAAATCGTTCTTCTTCGCAAGTTTGCAGTAACGAGCAATGGCGAGAAGCCTGTCCATTGAGTTCTTGCCTTCACCCATCAGAAGCAAGATGAAATCTTTCAGCTCGTCCAAACCCGCGGACTCGAAAGATGCACTTCTGTTCGTGAGATACTCTTCGAACTCTTTAACGGCTTCCACGGCGAAGTCTGCACTCTCTGCGTTCAACTTACGCTCCTGAAGATACTGCCGAAATTCTTTTTCCATCAATAGGCTCACACTCACCAAACCATTGGCACGTAGCCTTCTTTTATCGCGTTCGACACGATCGTTCCAACATATTCCACTTTCACTCCGGCTTCCGCTAATTTCTCTGATACGCCGTTCTGATCAGATATGGCCTTGCACGCAAAGCACTGATTCTCATCAGAAATCTCCTTTATGAACCAAGCTACCTCATCATCGTGAGCCGCCAATCTTTCCGATGGACCAAAAAACACAACCTTGACCGCGTCTAACCATTTGTGCTTTGAAACGTTGCGGGCATACATCAGACCCGCCAAAGCCTTTTTCTTATCACCAGTCGCGATTACAACCAACAATTTTGCGC
>JABAHO010005912.1_pt1 | contig 10586 bp, 9 predicted proteins | sample 7062071 | NCBI WGS metagenome assembly JABAHO01 (sample SAMN14534356, study PRJNA622989) | marine sediment metagenome | biome: marine biome [ENVO:00000428]; feature: marine pelagic biome [ENVO:01000023]; material: deep marine sediment [ENVO:00002113] | place: India: Gulf of Kutch | collected...
GAGCGTCTGTGTGCCTACGCGTGGCCGGGCAACGTACGCGAGCTCGAGAATGTGATGGAGCGCGGCGTGATCCTGTGTCGCGGTGACCGCATCACGACAGACGAACTGCCGGAGGCGATCGGCCGCGGGGAGGCAGCCGCTGGGGAGAGCGTGGGCGGAGAGCTCTCGATCAAAAAGGCGAGACGCCGGGCCGAGATCGAAGTGATCCGGCGCGCCCTCCAGGCCACGGGCGGCAACCGCACCCACGCCGCCAAGCTCCTCGAGATCAGCCACCGCGCGCTGCTCTACAAGATCAAGGAGTACGGGATCAACGATTGATCCCGCGCCGCCGCGCGCCGGTTCAGTGGCGCGCAGGCACCGCGGGGCGCGCCCGTTCAGTAGCGCGCAGGCACCGCCGGAACCGCCGATTCGGCCGCGGGCGGTTCTTGCTCGCTCACGACGATCGGGAACGCCTGCCCGCCGCGACCTCCCTCCGCGTCGATCACGTGGATCTCCACCTCGTGGGTACCGGCCTGGTCGGGTCCCGGGGTCCAGCGGATCTCTGCGGTCGTGGCGTCGAGGATCATGCCTTCGGGAGCCTTCACCAGCTCCCAGGTGAAGATGCGGTCGCCGTCGGGGTCCTCGGCTTCGAGGGCGTAGTGGAAGGCGCCGTCGGCGCCGAGGCCCACGGGCGTCGAAACGATCTGGGGTGACAGGTTGTCGAGCGAGAAGGCGAGGCTGTCCCTCGGCTCGCCCGCCCCTTCGCTGTCGCGCGGGGTCACGCGCACAAAGAGGCTGTCTCCGCGCCGCAGGCGGCCGGTGTCGAAGCTCTTGTCCGTGGCGCCGACCGCGCGGTCGTTCACATACCACTCGTAGGTGAGGCGAAGGCGATCACGGTCTTCGGGGTCGGCGTCGGTCGCCTCGGCGACGACGGCCACGACTTGACCGCGCAGGATCGGGAGTTTCTGATCCAGTTCGAGGCTCGACACCACGGGCGGCCTGTTCTCGATGCGGGTGCGCGCGGTGCGCGCCTCACCCTGGAGACGCCCGTCGTAGGGCACGGCTTTGACCTCGAGGCGAGCGCCCTTGGCGACGCGGTCGAGTCGCAGCCTGCCGTCTCCGCCGCGGTGGACGGGATTGCCGTCGACGAACCACTCGTACTCGACCCAGGCGTGGTCGCCGTCCGGGTCCGCCACGCGCGCCTCGGCCACCACGGTGTCGCCGGTCATCGGCGAACGGGGATCGAGGCGAAGCCGCTCGATTTGCGGTGGGCGATTCTCCGCGAGCCGGGCCTGCGCGGCGGGATCCACCGTTCCCATCGCCGGACCCGTGGCGTGGCGCTTGTCGTCGCCGCCACAACCGAGGCAGAGCCCGAGCGCCAGGACAGCGCCCCAGTGGTGCACGACCCTTCGAAGAATCCCCTCCATCACAGACCCCCTACTGATCCATGCGGGGCATCAGGTGGAGCTCGTAGAGGACACTCCCCCCGCTCCCCTCGGCCGCGTCGTAGACCACGTTNNCGTTTGCGTCGAAGCACTCACCTCGTGAATCCACGCCATGTTCTTTGCAGAGGCCGGAGCGGCCGCGAGCGTGAGCGCCGTGCCGAGACACAGCGCGGCGCCTGTTTTCATCCATCGGGTCATCATCGTTCTCCGTTTGATGAGAGAAGGGCGATGCGCGGGGTCGACCCGTCGTCGATCCCGCGCAGGACTCAGTTGTTCTGCTGCCGCCAATAGAGCTGGCCCACCGGATCGTCGGGCATGGGCGGCGGCGGCGGATCACCCGCGCCTCCACCGTGGGTCACGATGATTCGCGGCCCACCCGGTCCGACCGACACCTTGGGATCGGTCGGAACCCCGATCCCCAGGTCGAACTTGCGGTCGTCGGCGGCCCCGGACTCGGCGAAGAACCCGTCTCCGCAGTAGATCTTGAAGATGTAGATCGCCGCTTCGCCGGTGGAGTTACAGGGGTCCACCACCGGGATCTCGGGCTTGAAGGACCCCGCAATCACCCAGTAGTTGAAGATCGCCGCGTTCGTGATGAACTTCTCGTGATCCTCGCCCATGAAGTAGTACCCGCGGTCCGGCGAGGCGACCGCCGTACAGAAGCCGTCGGACGACCGGTCGGCGAGATGGTCCTCGTTGAGATCCACATAGGGCGTCAAGCGGCGCTCGTAGGGATCGAGGGCCGTCATCGAGTACCAGCGGTTGTTCTCGGCGGTCGACGACGTGTCGCCGGGGCGCTTGAGATCAGCCCGCTCGCCGCTCCCGAAGGTGAGCCACAGCTTCCCGCTCTTGATCGTGCCCTGCGGCGGGAAGAAGAAGCTTTTGTAGTAGTTGACGGCGTTGAGCTGGACCTCGAGACCGGCACCGGTGGTGAGCTCGGCGGAGAAGAAACGTCGGAACTTGGTACCGGGCTGATCCGTCGCTCCTACTCCGTTGATCACGTCGACCAGGGCGTTGTTGTTGTTCGGGTCATACTTGATGACCCACTTCCACATGTTGCCCCCGAGGTCGCCGACGTAGATGACGTCGGCGTAGCCGTCGAAGTCGAGGTCGAAGACCGCGGGAGTCGACGCGATCGCGTAGCGCATCTCGTCGCGCACATCGGGCGCGCCATCGATGAAGCGCTTCTCCCCGAGGAGTTGGCCGGTCTTCATGTCGATGATGTAGATCCCGCGGCCGGTCTCGGCGTTGGGGTCGTAGGCCAGCATGTTGTTCGGGTCGCCGTTCTGGGCGAATCCGCCCGTCACGATCGCCACCCACCGCTCGTAGGCCTGGCCGAAGAGCTCGACCTTGACCTTCGTGATCACCGGGCGCCCCCAGGTCTCGCCGAAGCGCGCCTTCACGGCGGGCGAGCCCTCGACCGTGGCGGGATCCTCGGCGGGATACTCCCACTTGTACTGGGGGTAGTTCGGGGCGGCCGGATCGGTCACGTCCAGCGCGAAGTAGGCATTGCCGCCATGGCGGAGTCCGCTGACGACCACGGTCTGCCACTCACTCGCGTCCTTGGTGACGTCGGTTGCGCTCGAGTGCACCCAGACGTCACTCACCGAGGGCGAGCCGTCGACGCCGTAGTAGTCCCGCGCCCCCGTGTCCCGCGGAATCTCGCGGATGTTCTGGCGCACCGGCCACGGCATGAAGCCAAAGAGCTCCTGCCCCGTGCCGCGGTCGAAGCCCGGCGTCGGGGAGGCCTGGTAGGTTCCCGCCGAGAATCCGTGGAACCAACCGTCGTTGCTCCCCGCAAAGAGCACGTGGTCGCGGAAGGCGTGGTTCGCCTTGAAGGTCAGATAGCCGGGCTCGGTCAGATTGAGATCGGGCTCTTCCGCCAGGGACGGGTTCGAGTGGAAGACGTCCCCGAGCAGCCAGGGCCGATCGAGACAGGCCGGCCCAAAGCTCGTGCCGGTTCCGAAGTTGCAACCGCGCACGTTCTGCACGATCTCTTCGGCGANNGTGGTCGCGATGCTGCCCGCGTAGGTCGCGATGTCCGCCAACGCCAGATCGTCGGCCGGATCGGTCGGGTCGCCCAATTCGGTCACCCCGATGTTCGCCGTGTTGAACTGACGCATGACCCCGTTCACGGAGGTGTAGAGCTCGGTGCGCCCACCGCTCGAGGGGCTCGGAATCTGCTCGCCCGCGTCCCAGAACGGCACGGCGGCACCCGAAAAATCACCGGAGCGGCACGGCACCGGATTTCCCTGGAAGGCGCAGTTGCCGTTTGCGTCGAGAATCTCGCCGGCGCCGGTGAGATTCCAGAGCTTCACGTGGCCCTCCCAGTACGGGGTGGTGTCCGAGGGAATGAAGAGCGAGGTGTAGAGGTTGCCGCCCGCGGCCGTACGGGTCGCCGGGACCGTCGCGGAGCTGAAGGTCTGCGACTTGATCAGGATGTCGGTGATCGCGTTTACCAACGCCCTGGTCAATTCCTCGGCGTTGTTGCTGGTGCGGAAGATGCCGTTCCCGTTGGTCGCCGCGGCCTGGAGCAGCGCGTTGGCGCGCGCGCTGGTCGTGAAGCCAATCGTGTAGGTGTCGATCACCTGGGTGCCCGGGAGATCGGGCCGGAAGTCGTTCTGCTGCATGAAGAGCGCGACATCGTCCAGATAAGTCTGGCCGTTCTCGCCACCCTCGCCGNNTCCGGCGCGTAGTCCCCAATCAACTGGCCCACGAACTGTTCGAACTTCTGGGCCTCGGCGATCCCCGTACCGTTCTTCGTGAAGTTGTCCTGGGTCGGGAAGCCGTCGGTGATGACGATCACGAAGTGCTTCTGGCAATCGTTCGTCACCGGATCGCCCGGGGCGATGGCCGGGTCGTAGCGGCCATCCGGGATCGGTCCGAAGTTGGTCGTGTATTCGTACTCGGGGAAGGTGAATCCGGCCGTCTTCCCATCCGGAATGTCGGCCGGGTCACGCGACATGAAGTAGGTGTAGGTCTGGAACAGGGTCTCGGCGAGCGGCGTCCAGGTGAGGGGATCGAGGGCGTTGATCGCGTCCGTGAGGTGCTGCATGTGCCCCTGGGGCCCCGTGCCGTTCAGGATGTAGTCCGGGTCGTCCATGTCCCGGATCGGCACGCGCACATAGCCACCGTGGTGATCGGTGTCGAAACGCCGGAACTGGGTGAGGCCAAAACGCACTGCACCGGCCGCGTTCACGTTGCACACCACCTCCGTCAGCACGTCTTGCGCGGCCGTGGCGCGGGTCCGCGTGTACTTCGAGTAGGAGACCTGTCCCGTGAGCGCCTGGACGCAGGTGGAATAGGTTCCGTCCAGCGACTGATCCATCTCTTTCGCGATGATGGGATCGGTGTCGGCGAGGGTGAAGAGCCAATCGATGTAGTTCCCGGTGTAGAACACCTGAGGGGAGCGAGCGTCGGACCAGAGACGGCGCGTCTTCCCGCAGGAGGTGACGTCGATGAAGGGATCGGCCGAGTTCACCCACCGACCCGGCTGATTCGTCCCGCACCAGATGTAGTTCGTAGACGGGTTGTAGCCCTCGTGCCAGACGACGTGTCGCATCGAGCCCGAGTTGTCGACCATGAGCATCACATTGGGCGGCGCCGAGGTCGAAAACAGCGCCGTGTCGTCCTGCGCGTGCGCGCCGGGCGTCGCCAGCAGGCCGCACAAGAACACGGCGGCGATCGCGCTTCGCATGGTCGGTTTCATCTTGATCTCCTCACCCCTCGAAATCGTGTCTGGGTCCGCCGCATCCACCCTTGCGGCCGGTGGTTCCCTCCGTCCCGGGCCGGGTCCGATCGCTCCTATTCGAGCCGGAAGGCCCCCGCGACCGTGTCGACCCGCTGGACCTGGCCCCCACCGCCCTGACCCTGTACGCGGATGCGGTAGAGCCAATAGACTTCTCTCGGGGCTTCCGAGTCCGCGCTGATACTCACGTCCATCTTGCCCACCAGCATGATCGGCGTGTCCGGTGCGGCGAGCGTGTTGTCGCCGCAGTAGCTCGGCTGACCACCCCCCCAGAGCGGCGCCGCGTAGTCCGCGGCGAGCCCCAGGTTCAAGGCGGCTCCGCAGTTCGGGAACGCCACCACCGCGGTTTCGTCGTAGGCGTTGGGATCCGTCGACAGGCGGGTCTTGGCGTCGCCCACGGCCGCCTCCGCGGCGTAGAGCGCCATCTTGTTCTGGCTCTGGAACCCGGCGACCTGGCGGTCGCGGGTCACGGTCTCCATCGCGGCGATCCCGATCAGGCCCATCAAGACCATCAGAATCATCGTGACGATCAGCGCCACGCCGGCTTCGCTGCGTTTGGCTTCGATTCGTTCCGTCATCGCTAGATCCCCAGCTTCTTCATCATCTGTCCGCGCCATCCGACGTTGCGCAGCCGCACCGTGGTCGTGTGCACGCGCCGACGCCAACCGTCATTCGGGATGGGAACGGCGATTCGGTTCCCCATCGCCTGCATACCGGCCTGGACGAATTGATCCCGGTTGCCGCGCGGGCTGTTGCTGCGTGTGCGCAGGACGAGATTCACGCGGATCTCGCGGAGGCGGCGGTGGTCGGTGCCGACCGGCGCCGCCCCGACCGCGAAGTACTGCGGGCTCCCGTTGGCGCCGCGCGTTTCGACGGCGACGGGTAGATTGTCCGAGACCGGCGGGTTCACACCGCCGTCGTCGATGAACCACGAGACCTGCAGGTCCTCGACATCGCTCGCCAGAATCTGGCCGTTGCGTTGGAGGTCGAAGGTGCCCCCCGCCACGCCGATCGGCAGACCGGGATTGACGATCTGATAGACGTGCGCCGGCACCGCGATCAGCCGCTCACCGGGGTTCACCGGAATCGGGTTTCCGGTTTGAAAGACGACCTGAAGACTCGAAGCCCCGAGATTCACACCGTTCTGGTTGATCGTGGCACAGGCCGTCCCGAACTCGGGTTGGTCCTCGTTCATCACGATCACGCCGCCGAGGTTCTGGAAATCGGAGTCGGCGACGTTGTCGCCGTTCGTGTCGTAGAAGGGGTTGGCCGCGGTGTCTTCGAGGATGAGCGAGTCGAGCACCAGATTCTGGGCGCCCGTTGTCCCGCCGACGTTCACGACCGAGAACATGGCCGACGTCTCGAGCATCTGGTTGCCCGCCGCGTTGAAGGGCGCGAGGGCGTCGGTGTCGGTCACAAAGAGAATGTCCGAGGTCGCGGTGTTGTCGACACCGCAGGAGGCGAAGCCCTCGGGCACCATGAGGCCCGTCGAGCGGATGTCTCGCTCGAGCAGGTTTGCGATGGCGCGCATGTTCTGCTGCGCCTCGGTGGTCTGGTCCACCACCGTGTACGTCTCGTTCTGCATCCGGAAGCTCTCCATCGCGGCGGCCACCAGAAAGGCGGCGATTCCGAGCGCGACGACGAGCTCGATCAGCGAGAACCCCGATTGGTTTGCGCTTCGCTGCATGGTCCCCTCTCAGATATCCGACGGAGCGTCGTCGTAGCGGACGCCCGAAACGATCACTTGGCGGTTCTGGAAATCGATTTCATTCCAGGTCACGCGCACATCGATGAATTTGAGCGGTGTCCCCGCGCCCACCGGCCACGGCGGCGAGGGCGGAATCGGCCCGTCGGCGATGCGCCAGCTCACGTTGTAGACCTGCGATTGATTCTGGACGCCGGCGATCTGGACGAATCCCTGTGTCGGCACCGAGGCCGGATCCGAACCCGGAATCACCGCTGCGGCGAGCGGGACCGGCGGCGTCCAACCCCCGGTCGGGGCGAGCGGACCGAGTCCGTTGCCGTAGGGAATCCGGTTGAAGGACTCGAGGACCGTCTCCGCCACGGTCGCCGCCTCGGTCTTCTGCTTCCCCGAGCGCCCCTGGTTCAAGGCGTGGAGCTGCATGCCGGCGATCCCGAGCATTCCGAAGGCGAGAATGCCGATGGCCACCGTGACCTCGAGCAACGTGAAGGCGCCGGAGCGCCGGAGCCGCCGCAAAATCTTGTTGAGATGCCCTGCCTGCATCAGATCCTCCACGCGCCCGCGCCCGGGTCCCAGCTGTGCACACGGACGCCGCCGAGCGGTGACAACACCACCGCGTAATCGCGCCGGGTGTTGGTGAAATAGACCGCGCCCCCGCCGGTGCCGGTGGCGCCGAGGTTGCACGCGGCGTCGAAGGCGACCGGAACCCCGTCGGGGCGGAACACGACCCAGCGCACGGAAGCACCGGCCGGATCGGTAAACGACGTGCCGACGTTCGGACCGGGCGGAGCGGGGACCGGGTTGTTGTCGTTGGGCGCCGGGTTGACACCACCCGAGAGCCCAGCGGTGCCGCCCCAGTTGAGCGTCGGATCGGCGGGCACCGAGAACACGGTCTCGTTGGCGTCGATCAAGCAGTTGGCACCGGCCGTGGGGCCTTCGTTGTACACGACCGCCGCGAGCTGCGGCGCCGCGGGCATGAACACGTTGATCGGATTGCCCGCGGGGTCCTGCGCGGCGTCGTTGCCGAAGGCGACGATGTGCCGGTTGCCGGTTCGGATCGCTTCGCTGCGCGCGATCATGAACGCGTCGGCGATGCGGCGCGCCGCGTCGCGCACCTGATTGTCCTGCCGCCACTGCAGAAAACTCGGCACCGCAACGGCGGCCATGATCCCCACCATGGCGATGACAATCATCATCTCGAGGGCCGTTACACCGGCGCTGCCGGTGCGGCGGCGCGTGCGCGCTCGGGTGGTTGCCGCCGTGTGAGAAAGGGTTCGCATTGCGGAGCTCTTGTTGAGCAAGCGGTGTGCCATCGTCCAACCTCTCGCTAACCCCTCGGAAACGGGGCGCTTTGGGTTCTATCGGCAGATCGCGAGTAGGAGCTAACTGCGAATCCCGGTGCGGGCCCCGCAATCGCTTGCGGACCGGGCGGGGAGCACCAGGCGGAACACGGCGCCGCAAGACGCCACGCTCGGACCGGCGGGACCCAGCTCGAGTCGTCCGCCCAGTTCCTCGGCCAGGCGGCGCGCGTTGGCGAGGCCCAGGCCGGTGCCCTCGCCCGGCGCCTTGGTCGTGAAGAAGGGGTCGAAGATGCGCTCGCGGTCGTCCTCCGGCACGCCGGCCCCGGTGTCCGCCACGAGGCATTCCACCGCGTCCGCTGCACCCGAGTTGCGTCGCAGTTGCGCGACATGTGCCGCGTCGTCTCCCGGGCGGGCGGACAGCGCCGTCGGGCGAAGCTGCAGAGACACCGCGGCCGCCGCGTTGCCCGTTTCGAGGGCGGCGTCGGCTCCGTTGATCACCAGATTCAGCAGCACCTGGGCGACCATCCCCGGATCGCCCCTCGCCTCCGGAAGCTCGCCCTCCACCTCGACCCGGAAGTCCACATCCCGATAGCGGTGTTGCGTACCGGCGAGCTCGACGCTTTCCCGGGCGAGCGCAGCGAGGTCGAGGGCGACGCGTTCCGGGCGCGGTGGCTTCGAATAATCGAGAAGCTGCTTCAGGATGCGGCGAATCCGCTCGCCCTGATCGGCGGCGCGTGTGAGGTGCGCCCTCCCCTCCTCGCCCAGACCCTCGTCCCGCTCGGCGAGGCTCAGGTAGGCGAGCATGGCTCCCATCGGATTCCCCACTTCGTGGGCGACACCGGCGGCGAGACGACCCACCGCCGCCATCCGCTCGGCGCGGTCGAGGCCATCGCGCGCCTCGCGCAACGCCCGGTTCGAATCGCGCAGATCTCGGACGGCCTTTTCGAGATCCTCGGTGCGGGCCTCGAGGGCCGCGCTCATCTCGTTGAAGGATTGAGAGACGTCGCGGATTTCCCGCGGCCCCTCCTCCACCAGCCGGTCGCCGAAACTGCCCTCACCGAGCGCGCGGCTGGCGCTCGCGAGACGCTGCACCGGGAGCACCACACGCCGGCGCACCTGGAGCACCCCGAACACGGTGAAGATCACGACGTCGAGGACGAGGAACACCGCGGTGAGCGCCAGCGGGGTGGCGCGCATCCGGATCGAGGCCTCCCGGGGGAGCCGCGCCACGACGACGTCCCCGCCCAGACCCAGCGGCATGGCGAAGCGGATCTCCTCCCAGGGCGAGCCGGGGAGCAGGAGGGGCAGGTTGGCCTCCCTCGCGCGCACCGCGAGGGCGAGCGTGTCGGAGTCGATCTCGTGGGCGCCCTCNNAGCGGTAGTGCCTCGTCTCCGGCGATCACGCGCCACCACCGGGTGCCGACGACGACCGAGCCCTCGGCCCTCGGCAAGGCACCCGCCTCGATGCGCAGCGCGCTGCCGAGCACGTCGCGCAGCCGCTCTTCGTTCCACTGATACAGCACGGTGCCCAGGGTGAGGGTCGCCGCCAACATGACCAGACTCAGGCTGAGTGCGAGCTCGGCCTGGAGGCCGAGGTCACGCCGGCCCTCCCCCGTCCGAGGCACGTCCTCGCGCACCGGCTATTCCGTTTCGAGAGGGGTGTCGAGACCGAGTTTTTCGAGCCGGTAGCGAAACGAGCGAAAGGAGATGCCCAGTAGCTGAGCGGCCTTCTTCTTGACCCCACCGGCGCGCCCGAGGGCCTCGCGCAAGAGTCCCCGTTCGTATTCCGCGACGAGCCTCTCGAGTTGCACGCCTTCCGCGGGGATCTGGGGCGTCGCGCTCGCCGGCCGCGTGGACACCGCGGGCGGGAGCGCATCGATCCCGACCCACTCGGTCCGGGCCAGCGCCACCGAACGTTCGATCACGTTTTCGAGCTCTCGAACGTTGCCGGGAAACTCGTAGTGGGCGAGGAGATCCATCGCCTCCGGTTCGAGACCGCGAACGGGTTTGCCGAGCTCGTCGGCGTACTTTTCGACGAAGTGGTGCACCAGCAGCGGCAGGTCTTCCATGCGCTCGCGAAGCGGCGGCAGCTCGATCTGGATCACGTTGAGCCGGTAGTAGAGGTCCTCGCGGAAGCGGCCGGCCGCCACCTCGTCCTCGAGGCGGCGATTGGTCGCGGCCACGATCCGGACGTCCACGCTCACGTCCTGGGTGCCCCCGACCGGGCGAATCGACTTCTCCTGGATCGCCCGCAGGAGCTTGACCTGCAGCGGCGCGTCGATCTCGCCGACCTCGTCGAGCAAGAGCGTGCCGCCGTGGGCGAGCTCGAAGAGGCCCTCCTTGTCCCCCACCGCGCCCGTGAAGGCGCCCTTCTCGTGGCCGAAGAGCTCCGACTCGAGCAGGTTCTCGGGA
>JABAHO010010219.1_pt1 | contig 10585 bp, 14 predicted proteins | sample 7062071 | NCBI WGS metagenome assembly JABAHO01 (sample SAMN14534356, study PRJNA622989) | marine sediment metagenome | biome: marine biome [ENVO:00000428]; feature: marine pelagic biome [ENVO:01000023]; material: deep marine sediment [ENVO:00002113] | place: India: Gulf of Kutch | collected...
AGCCGTGCTCGACCTCCATGGATGGAACTTCGGGCCGGAGCTAACCGCAATGAGCAAGCGGGGGGAGTGGATGGCGATGGGAGAGTTGATCGGCGAAGAGGTCATCGACGAGTTATGCGTGACCGCTCCACTCGATGAGCTGGGAGCCGCCGTGCGGGCCAAGTACCAGGACCGGGTCGATCGCATCGGTTTCTATTTCACCGACATACCCAATCAACCCCCGGTCCTGACCTTGACCGAAGACGAGTGGGCCGGTTTGATCAGTGGCGTGCAAGGGTGATCAAACTCCTGATTGTTCGTCACGCCGAAGCCCAGGGTAACCGAGAGCACCGGTTCATCGGTCAGAGTGATGTTCCTCTAACCGACAATGGCCGGGCCCAGACCGTTGCGCTAACTCGGCGGCTCTCGTCCGTGGGGATCAACCGGATTGTTTCGTCAGACCTGCAACGGGCCACCGACACGATCGCTCCGATTGCCGAGAAACTCGGCATTGCCATAGAGCCGGAGCCGAGGCTGCGCGAGATCGCCAATGGCGAGTGGGCCGATCTCGTGGCTGCCGAGGTTGAGGCACGGTGGCCGGATCTCTGGGCCCGGTATCGAGCCGGCGAGGACGTCGACCGCCCCGGTGGTGAGAACTGGACGGACGTGCAAGTGCGGGCAGTGGAGGCGCTGGAGGACATCATCAACGCTTGTGGCGATGACGACGTCGTGCTGGTAGGAACACACGCCGGTCCGGCCATCGGCATCCTGCGTTGGGCGATTGGGCTCGAGCCCCGCGGCAATGTTTTCAGTGGGCCGTTTGGTGCTCTGCACAACAGCTCGATCTCGACTATCACGGTTCCTGGGCCACGGCTCCACACGGTCAACGACACCGGACATCTCGAGGACCGGGACGGTCTGTTCGCTTAGCGGTTTACTGCCAGAATGCCCGGTGTGAAAGCCGCCGTGTGTTACGAGTTTGTGGAGCCTTTGGTCATTGAGGAAGTCTCGCTCCCAGCTGTAGGTCCCGACCAGGTACGGGTCGAGTTGGCNNCTCCCAGCCGTGTACGGGCACGAAGCTTCTGGGGTAGTCGCCGAGGTGGGTCGGGACGTCCGGGATGTCAACACTGGTGACCACGTGGTGGTTACGTTGATCCGCTCGTGTGGTGAGTGTCGCTATTGCCGGCGCGGCTACCAGGTCGCCTGTTCGACGCAGTTCGAGGGACCGGAGCCGCTTCGTCTCGACAGTGGAGAGCCCGTGTACCCGGCAATGCAAACCGGGGGTTTCGCAGAGGAAGTTGTCGTTCACCGCTCCCAGGTGGTCGTCGTCGCCAAGGAGCTGCCGCTCGACGTAGTGGCGTTGCTGGGTTGTGGGGTCATCACCGGAGTTGGGTCTGTCGCCAACGTTGCCCAAACCCGGCCGGGTGCCAACGTNNAGCTGATTCGATAGTTGCCGTTGACTTATCCGACCAGAAACTCGCTGCGGCGGAGAGCTTCGGAGCCACCCATGGCGTCAATCCAGCCCGCGACGAGGTTACCTCGGCCGTTGCCGCCGCCACCGATGGCGAGATGGCGGACGACGTGTTTGTGACCGTTGGGTCCCGAGCGGCCTTCGAGCAGGCCCCGGCCCTGATGGCCCCAGCCGGGGCGGTGGTACTCGTAGGCATGGCGGCGACGGGCGTGATGGCAGAGATCGACCCCCTCACGATCGCCGATCGCAGTCAGCGAATCCTCGGATCCAAGCTGGGTGCCGTCCAGATTGCCGAGGAGATCCCGCGTCTTGTTGAGCTGTACGAGCACGGCAAGCTAAAACTGGATGAGCTGATTACCGGACGTTATGTCCTCCAAGACATAAACGAAGCGATCGCTTCGGTCGAGAAGGGTGAAGCGCTCCGGCACTTGATCGTGTTCTGATGCGCATCACCCGGACCGCTAGTAGCGTCGCGCGGTGAAGATTTCCGACTTCCAGACCTTCGTGGTCGGCAACCCGCCACCGCATTTCGGCGGCAACTACTTCGTGTTCGTCAAGCTCACGACCGACGACGGTATCGACGGGGTCGGCGAGGCTTACGTCGCCACCTTCGGCCCCCAGGCGGTGGCCGGTTTGATCGCCGACGTTGCCGAGCGACATGTGGTTGGTCAGGAACCGTTCGCAATCGAACGGATGTGGCGCCAGGTCTATGGCAGCGGCTATTCGTTGCGGCCCGACGTGACGCTGATGGGGGTAATGAGTGCCTTGGAAATGGCGTGCTGGGACATCATCGGCAAGTCGGTAGATCGACCCGTCTATCAGCTGCTGGGCGGTCGCGTGCACGAGTCGCTCCGTGCCTACACATATCTGTTCCCCAAACCGGGCGACACCACTGACGTCTACTCCGACCCGGACCTGGCGGGGGAGCGAGCCGCGGAAGAGGTTGCCCGGGGCTTCACCGCAGTCAAGTTCGACCCGGCCGGTCCCTATTCCGTGTTCGATGGTCGTCAGCCAACCCTCGAGGACCTCGACCGTTCCGAAGAAATGGTGAGGAAGGTACGCGAGGCGGTTGGAAGCTCGGCGGACATCCTGTTCGGGACTCATGGGCAGTTCACGGCGTCGGGTGCTATTCGCCTGGCGCGCCGAATAGAGCAATACGACCCACTGTGGTTCGAGGAGCCCACCCCTCCGGAAAACCCGGAAGAAATGGCCCGGGTGGCGGCGCAGACATCGATTCCGATTGCCACCGGGGAGCGACTTACGACGAAATACGAGTTCGCCCGGCTACTGGAGCATCAGGCGGCATCGATTCTTCAGCCCAATTTGGGACGGGTTGGTGGGATCCTCGAAGCGAAGAAGATCGCTGGCCTGGCCGAGACTCACTATGCCCAGATCGCCCCTCACCTCTACAGCGGACCGATCCTGGGGGCCGCCAACATCCAGCTCGCTACCTGTACCCCCAACTTCCTCATCCTCGAAGGGATTCAGGACTGGGGCGGATTTCATGCGGACATACTCGAGACACCGATTCACTGGGAGGCCGGCCGGGTTGTTCCGCCTACCAGTCCCGGCCTCGGGGTCACCCTCAATGAGGACGTGGCGCTGGCTCATCCCTACGAGGGCGACGAGCTCCATCTCACTCCGTCGGCCGAGCCGCCGCCCTAGATCAGCGCATCAAAGCGGGGATGCGGCGGTTGAGGGCATCGAGCACTGCTCGAACCACCGCCTCGGCCTCGTCGCCACGCACGAGAGCACTACCGACGGCCACCTCTTCCTCGGTTCCGTGCATACTCACCACCTGGGCCACGACGACGGGACGGACACCGACGCTGGTGGCTGCCACCGAGTCGAGCGCGAGGGGGGGAGTACCGCCGAGCACTTCCTCCAAGGCGCGGAGCGTTGCCTCACCGATGATCCGCAAGCGGGCCGAAGATGCCGCCGGCCCGGTGGATTCCCCGACGTACTGCTCGCGGTTCCACGTGAGCGTCACGGTGACCGATGTGCTGGCCCCCTCGGGGGATTCCTGGATAGAGGTGATAACCGGGCGGTCGGCTTCCGCTCCACGGCTTTCATCGCTGAGCTGCACGACCGAGATTGCCCGGCGGTCGATACCCATTCCGAAGCGCGCCATGGCCAGCGATTGGATGTCGCGCACAATCTGCTTCGCCGGCTTGGCCGGAGATGCCAAGACATGTACTTCGCTGATCCGATCCCGATCGTTGACTATACGGACAGCGTCGATCGCGGGAAGACGGCACAGCGTTTCTTCGAGCTCGCGGAAGTTCACGACTACGAAGGGTAGTGAAGGCGACACTTGGTACGTTGGCAAAGCGCGAAAAGCCAACTAAGTTGTTAACGCTCTTCGAGCCTGCCTTCTGTGCCGAGCGCTGAGGTGGCAGATAGGCGGCGGAGGAACGGGCGTCTCCGTGAGGAAGATCTCCTCGACTCATGGTCGAGGGAGGTGAGGTGCCCGGGAGACGACTAGACATTGACTCAAGCGGAGCGATCCCTGTAAGCAGTAGATCAGAGCTGCAAGCAAGGAAATACACGATTGGGGAGATGCACTCTTATGAAGAAGGTCGTAAAGATCGTCGTTGCACTCGGTGCGCTGGCGACTGCGGTCCTATCCGGAGCCGCCGGTTTCAGCATCGGCTAACACGAGTAAGAATTCGACTCCGTCCCCGGGCTCACCTCACCTAATGCTTTCCTCGCTGCGCGCCCGCGTTTTCATTGCGGCGGCCTATGGCGGTGCCGCCGTTGCGTTGATCGGTTTCCTCCTTTGGAAGACAACCTTCCCTTTTGGGTGGGAGTGGCTGGCGCTGGGCTTGGCCTTCGGCCTCTTCCACGCCCTCTCGGTTGAGGTCAACGACCGTCTGCGCGCCAGCCCCACGGTGATGATCACGTTGACCGCCGCCGTCGTATTCGGACGNNGCCAACATGGGACAGTTCGTACTGGCCGGTGCTCTGGCCGGTGCGGTCATCGAGCTGGCGCTCCCCAGAGGTGAGCTGGGTTTGGGAGACATCGGCCGGGTCGCGCTGGGCTCGGCGGTTGGCGCCGTGCTCTACGGTGCCGCCAACCTCGGTTTGGTGGTACTGGCTGTGCGAACCGTCTTTCGGCGCCGCAATCTTCGCCCGTGGGCCCGCATGAGGTCTCTGGTTCCCTCTCTGTTGCTGATGGGGATGCTCGGCGGCCTCCTCGGCACCACCTATCAGCTGGTCGGGCCCGCCACACTCCCGCTGATCCTTACCGTGTTCTTGGTCGGACACCTGGGTTTCCGCTCAGTTGCTCAACTCCGAGAAGCCCATGAGTCCACCCTGAGCGGGTTCATTAAAGCTTTGGAAGCCAAGGACCTTTATACACGCGGCCACACTGAACGCGTCGCCTACTTCAGTCAGCTCACCGCTGAGGAAATGGGCTTTCGGGGCGATGCTCTCGACCGGGTTCGAATCGCCGCCCTCATCCATGACATCGGCAAGTTGGCCGTGCCCCGCCGCCTGATTCGCAAGAAGGGTCCGCTCAGCGAAGCCGAGTATCGGATGATGCAAGAGCATGCCCGGCTGGTTGAAGACATCCTGCATGAGGTTGAGTTTCTGGCACCGATGGTCGAAATCGCTTCCGGCCATCACTCGAGGTTCGACGGAACAGGGTATGGCGGGTCGGGGCATACCTACGGGGAACCGCCCGGCCTGGAGAGCCGCATCCTGGCGGTGGCCGACGCTTTTGACGCCATGACCAGCACCCGCTCCTATCGCCTCGCGCTCAGTCAGGAATACGCCATAGCTGAGTTGCGGCGCAGTGCTGGGAGTCAGCTCGATCCTGACGTGGTTGAAGCCTTCGTCCGGGCTCTGGCCGCCACCGGGGAACAATACGGCTCACCAACCTTGGCCGACGAACAAGAAGCCCGTCGACGGGCTGAGGAGGCCGATGTTGCCTAGCCGTATCAGCCGATTCTTGTTCCTGTTTTTGTGGATGGGAGCCGTCACGGCCGGGGTCGCGCTGGCGATGGCGTCCGATCGGAGCTGGCAAAACATCGCCCTGTGGATCGGGGCCCTCGTGGTGACCGATCTGGTCCGGGTGCCCAGCCCAAGCGGCGGCCGCATTTCACTGATGGCCGGTGTGGCCTTGATTGCGCTCGTCTTTGTCACCGATTTCGCAGCTCTGAGCGGCATATTCCTGCTCGGCTTCGCCGGCGCCAGTACGGCCGCGCCCATGTGGCACCGAGGCAACTTGGCCCCCGGTGACTACATGAGGCAGGTCGCAGGATTAGGTACTTTGCTCGTGGTGGCGAGTGGCTACCAGGAACTAAGTACCCGGCTGGACTGGGACCCGCAGTGGGAGCATCTGGCGCTCGTCCTGGCGGCCGGGTTGACCTGGTTCGCGGCCGATGCCGTGGTGCGGATGATCACCGCCATGGGAGTGGGCGGGGGCGCCCTTCGTTACGTGTGGCTGCGGGCTCTCGAGGATTGGCCGATCATGGTGAGTCTGTTCGCGTCCGCGGGTTTGTTTGCACTTTCCCAACCGGTAATCGGCTGGTGGGCGGTTCCGGTTGGAGTGGTCCCCTACGCGATCAGTCACGTCTCTTTCAGCCTGCTCGCCGGCGCTCGCCGCACCTACGGACAGACGATCCGTGCGTTGTCTCGCCTGCCGGAAGTCGCCTCACTTTCGCCTGACGGGCACGCGGCCGCCACGACAGACCTGGCTGTCGCTATGGCCCGTGGTCTCGGCGTCCATCCGGACGATGTAGTTGAGCTCGAGTACGCCGCCCTGCTGCATGACATCGGTCGAATAGTGGCCGAGGATCTGGAAGAGGAGCCCGATGGCGCCGATGTGGCGCGATGGGGTGCGGAGATCATCCGCCAGGCTCCATCACTGGTGGGAGTGGCAGATCAGGTGGAGATTCATGACTCGCCCTATCGACGTCCGGGCGAGCAGTACGACCCCTCGATTCCGACGAATGCCCGCATCCTTCGAGTCGCTGCTTCCTACGACCGGCTACGGAGGACCCAAAATATGCAGCCCCTCGAGGCGCTCGAGGTGCTCCATCGGGGGACGGCTTACGATTACGACCCGGCCGTGGTCCGAATGCTCCGTCGAGTCCTGTTGATGGAGGGTGAGCTAGCCAGCTAGCCGGTAAGCCATGAGCGGGTCCCGACAAGAGATCGTCCTGGCCGCGGTCAATGAGTTACAGAGCCAACTCGAGATCGTTCTCTATGCGGCAGATCCGCTGGGCATTGCTGGTGGTCCGCTTGACGAATACGCGTTTCTGGTGACGGAGCTCATTAGCGATCTAACCAAGAGCCGGGAGGCTGACGTCACGGCGGCGATTCAGCAGAAGATTCCAGCAGCAGATGAGGAACTAACTGCGCGTATCGCGGAAACTTGGCTCGAATACCCGATTCTGCACCAGATCAATCTGGCCGATTAGGCGGCATCCGACGGACGGCGGGCGGAGCCGGCATCGGTTACGTTGAGGCCGTGCTTGAACCAGCGCACGGGCCGTCGCATCTGATCTTCAACGAAGACTCCGAGGCCAATTGCCAGGAATACGTCGCCAAGCGAGATCACGTTGCGGATAACTCGAACCGGGATCACGTCGCCGAGGAAAGCCAGCCGGGTTCCCTCGTCCAGCAACACGTGCTTGGGCAGGGCGTTGAAATCGACNNGTGAAGTTCATGAAGACCCCGATGCCGACTAGCCACATCCCCGCCTCTTGCCGGTTGAGCCAAGCCAGCAGCAACAAGGGTATGAACGACAGGATGATCAGGGTGACTGCGACGTCGTGGGACCACGAGCGCGAGCTGGGAATCTGGTCGGCGACAAGCTGCAGACCGAAGCCAACGATCAGGAGGGGCCAGGCGCGCAGCTTGATTTCCGAGAGGTTGAGGAATCGGCCGCCGCGGAACAAAGCCATGATGATCGAGATGCCGATAACGATTGCGAGCCACGCCATGAGCGGAAAGGTACCAGACGCTTAGGTGGTTGCCGGCCACCCTACCTAGGGTTGTCGGGTGGGATTCTTCGATAAGCAGGGCCAGGAGCTGGAAGCCCGTGGTCTAGACCCGGCCCGGCTGCCGCCGGGTCAGTATTTCACTGACCGCTTTCCGGTGCTTCACGCGGGAACGGTGCCCGACATCGACCTGGCAAACTGGGATTTCACCATCGATGGGCTAGGAATTGAGGCCCGCGTTCTTGATTACGCCGAGTTCCGGTCGTTGCCGAGCAGCAAAATCACGGCTGATATCCACTGTGTGACCAAATGGAGCAAGTTCGACACTGAGTGGGAAGGCGTGGCCGTGCCCGAGGTCTTGAAGTTGGTCGAGGTGCCCGCCACGGCGACGCACGTGCTGGTGCATGCCGAACACGGCTTCACAGCCAACCTGCCCATTGAAGACTTCGCTCGCCAGGGGAACTTGTTCGCCTACAACTTTGGCGGTGAGCCGCTCGAGCTCGACCACGGCTGGCCGTTGCGCCTGGTGGTCCCGCACCTCTACTTCTGGAAGTCGGTGAAGTGGACCCGGGGTTTCACATTTCTCGACCGCGACGAGCCGGGATTCTGGGAGCGCAACGGCTATCACATGTACGGCGACCCGTTTCAGGAACAGCGTTACTGGGGCAGTTAGGCCTCAGCCTCTGATCAGAGGTGACACCTCGGTGCCCAACAGTTCGATGCTGCGCAGCACCTGCTTGTGGGGGAGGGTCCCGACGCTGACGTGAAGCTCGAAGCGGCTGACGCCCAGCACCTCCTTCCAGCGCAAGATCTTGGTTGCCACGGTTTCGGGGTCGCCGAGCAGGAGGGAACCCCCGGGGCTGCGCATCATGTCGTATTGCTCGCGAGTCATCGGCCCCCATCCTCTCTCACGGCCGATCCGGGTCATGGCTGCGGCGTATGACGGGTAGAACTCTTCGGCTGCCTGGTCGACGGTTTCGGCTATGTACCCATGTCCATGCACCGACNNCCTCTTTCCCGACCGATCCGAGTCATTGCAGCTGCATAGGAGGGGTAGAACTCATCAGCGGCTTGGTCGACGGTGTCGGCGATGTAACCGTGGCCATGCACCGACAGCGGCACCTCTTCCGGGTCGAAGCCCGACTCGACCAGTGTCCGGCGATGCAGTTCGGCCAGGACTTGAAAGCGATCCGGGGTCCCGCCGATGATCGCCAGCGCCACCGACAGGCCGCGGCTGGCAGCCCGTACGATCGACTGCGGTGTCCCGCCGACAGCTACCCGAATCGGTAGCGTCCGCTCCGGGCGGGGATAAATTCCCTGACCCTGGATCGGCGGTCGGAATCGCCCGACCCATTCCACCTGCTCGTTGTCCCGGATCTCGAGGAGCAGGTCCAGCTTCTCGGCAAAGAGCTCGTCGTAATCGTCCAATGAATATCCGAACAGCGGGAACGACTCGATGAATGAGCCCCGACCTACGAGCAGCTCGGCCCGTCCCGACGACACCAAATCGAGCGTGGCGTATTGCTGAAAAACTCGCACCGGATCATCCGTGCTGAGTATGGAAACCGCGGGGAAGAGTCGAATCTTGGAGGTTCGCCCAGCGGCCGCCGCGAGGACTGTGGCCGGCGAAGAGGAAGCAAAGTCGGGGCGATGGTGCTCACCGAGCCCGTACACGTCGAGCCCTACCGACTCGGCTACCTCGATTTCCTCGAGCACTTGACGCAGGCGGTCTCCGTGACTGACGGTCTCGCCCGACGCTGAGTCGGGGATGGTCTCGGCGAAGCTGGTTATTCCAAGTTCCATACGGTCTCTCGTTCGGGTAGGTGCGATGGTGTAGCGATTCTGCCGGCGGGCTTATTCCCGTTTCGTACTGGTCTGATCCTCCAAGTACTCCCGAATTGCCCCGGACCAGTCCTGCATCATCTTGTCAAAGTCCGGCGGTGAATAGGCCTCAAGACCACTCGATTCACGATCGCCCAGAAGGCTCATTTCATAAGACACTTTGACCGCGCAGTACCCAGGCTGGGCGTCGACGCACTGGACGCTCACCATCCCGGCATGATGCCCGGGTGTGAGGCGGGCGTAGCTGGCAGATCCGAGCGATCGATTGATTTCGACGATCACCCAAACCGTCTCCAAGCCGTGAACATCTGTCGTGAAGACTGTTCCTGGGTCCTCACTGGGGGAACCGGCCGCGTATTGCGGATCCCACCCTGGCACCCACACACGTTCCCCCTCCGGCGTGAAGAGCCAGATCGCCTCGGCTGCCGGCAGCGGTAGCTCGAACTGGCCCGAAGCTCGCGCAACTGCGCTCCCAGCCCCGGCTGGATCAGTAGGTATGACCGACATAACCTCTCCGTACCCTCATCCCCATCGAGGCTACCCGCCGCCTGTGAAGCCGGTTCAACCTCATGGCTTCGCCACGTGACCGCGCCCCTCGCCCCTTGGCCGATACGATTCCCGGGTGTCCGAAACCACGCTGAGCTCTTTCCTGTCCCGCCTTCGCGAGCGCCATGGTCAGAAGCTGATCAGGTTTGGCGCCGTCAGCGCGTTCAATGTCGTCTTCAGCCAGAGCCTCCTGTTCGCCGCCCAAACCGCACTGGGCTGGTCGGCAGTTGTGTCGAATGTCTTTGCCGTGAGCGTGAGTGCGGTCCCGGCATACATTCTCAGTCGCTACTGGGTTTGGGAAAAACGAGACAAGAACCTCTTTATGCGAGAGGTTCTACCTTTTTGGACCCTCGCCTTTTTGGGTTTTGCGCTCTCGACGACGGCCGTTTCTTACGTCGACTCCGAGTGGAGCCCGCACCCGCTGGTGATCAACCTGACCAACCTCGCTTCGTTCGGCGTGGTATGGGTCGCCAAGTTTGTAATTCTCGACCGGGTTTTGTTCAAGCACCAGGAGCCGGCTGACTGAGCAATCTCGATGCATCGGTCGGTTAGGCGCCGAGGATCAGAAAGTCAGGCCGGCTCGAGCCACCGCCGAGTCTGGAGTATGGGGCCACGATTAACCAGGGGTCGGTCTATCCAGCGACCACTTGACCGTCTTTGATGACGATTCGCACTAGGTCCGTGCCGGGACGATAGGGGATCTCCACGTAGCTGTCGGCCTCGAGGATCGCGAAGTCGGCCCCCGCTCCCGGCGTGACCACCCCCTTGTCTTCCGCCTCCAGAGCGAGGGCGCCGCCCC
>JABAHO010002999.1_pt1 | contig 10580 bp, 9 predicted proteins | sample 7062071 | NCBI WGS metagenome assembly JABAHO01 (sample SAMN14534356, study PRJNA622989) | marine sediment metagenome | biome: marine biome [ENVO:00000428]; feature: marine pelagic biome [ENVO:01000023]; material: deep marine sediment [ENVO:00002113] | place: India: Gulf of Kutch | collected...
TCTACGGCCGAGCTTCTTGGCAACATCGGGGAGGCCATCGGCGCGATCGCCGTCGTCGTTTCCCTCGTCTACCTGGCTCTTCAGCTCCGACTGAACACCAAGGCGCTCAAGGCAAACGCATCGTGGGACTCGGAGGTCATCTACGGGAATACCAATCACGACATCGGCAGAGACCCGGATTTCGCTCTCCTTGTGAGCCGCGCGAACAACGTCGGCGCGAGCCCCAGCGACTTCAACGAGGCGGAGACCGCGCAGTTGTATTTCGCCGTCCGTTCCGCGCTTCAATTCGCCCAGGCGCAATGGTGGCTCTGGCGAAACGGCAACCTCCCGGACGAGCTGTGGGCATATCGCAGCCGATGGGCGAGGAACTTCGTCGAGGCGCCCGTCATCAATGCCATATGGCAAGACGAGCTGGAACAACACATCTTCTCGGAAGAGTTCGTCAATGACATTCTAACCACCGACCAGCAGGGCGAGTTGGCGATCAACATCAAACGCGCTTGAGGAGAACGGTGTCGAAGCCAACCGCCCCCTGCGCTAAGCTCGAAACGAGGGCATGCGGGAGACAATCCACGTGCCCCGGCGCTGGCTCGCATCCGCGAGGGAAGGTAGGACATTGAAAAGACGAGCTCTGACACTCTTCGCCACGATCGCAGCCGCGGGCATCGTCTTTGCCTGGATCATCACCCGCGACGGCAAGCTGGTGACCCCGGAGGGGGCGGCAAACATCACTCTGGATGCCGGGACCTTCGAGGCGTTCCCCTTGCCGGAATACGCTGCAAGACAAGTCACCGACGCGTACAAGAGCTACTTCGTCGAGGTGGAGCCGGGCATCAAGGTGCACGTCCTCGAGGTGGGCTCCGGCTTTCCTGTGTTCCTGCAGCACGGCAACCCGACCTCCGGATTCCTCTACCGGAAAGTGGCCGAGAGGCTGCCAACCGACCGGGTGCGGGTGATCATGCCGACCCTGGTAGGCCTGGGATTCTCGAGCAAGGTTCCCGCAAGCCAGCACACGCTCGAAAATCACATGCGCTGGATCAACGACGTTCTGGTTCAACTGCAGCTGAAGGAACTGGTCTACGCAGGCCAGGACTGGGGTGGTCCGGTGGGGATGGGGGCGCTGGCACTCTCGCCAGACCTGCTCAGAGGAACGGTGGTGCTGAACACGGGGTTCAACGCGCCCACCGAGCAAAGGGACCTCTCGCGCGCCCACGCCACCGTCAAGACGCCCGTCGTCGGCGAGCTTCTCATCGAGGTGTTCGTATCCATCTTCGACCGGCTCCATCAGATGCAAGGTGAACCCGACTCGATTCCTGCGGACGTCGCGGCACTCTATGGCAGGCCGGTGCAGGACAGCGGGAACGCAAAAGCGCCCCTGGCCATGATGCGCATGGTTCCCGATGGGCCGGATCATCCGAGCAGCGCGCAGATGAGGTTGATCGAAGCTTACGTCCGGGGGCTGGACGTTCCCGCTGAGATCATCTGGGGGATGAACGACCCCATACTGTCTNNGAATTTTCCCGACGCCCCGGTCACCGAGACCCAAGGCGGCCACTTCCTGCAGGAGGAGGTTCCTGGGGAGATCGCGGCCGCTTTGCTGCGCGTCATCGATCAGGTTCAGATAGCGGCGGATGGCTAGTCGCGGGCGCGAATGCTTTTTCGAATATCAGTCATAAATACTATCTAATATATTGATTTAAATAACTTTATGGAACGAGAGCACCTGTCTGAATCAACGGCTGGCAACGCGGCGCCCAGAATGGGCACGATCACGTGCAGCTGCGGCACGGTCACCCTGACCCTGCCCAACGCCGTGCCGAAGTTCCGCTGCGGGTGCTGCTGCACAGACTGCCTCCAGCGCGCTTATCTGGGATGTAAGGGTCACCCGCCCGAGGCGATCGGCAATCTGGAAGAACCCATAGACCTTCTCTACGTCGACTCGCAGCTGATGAAGCCGGACCCCGAAGCGCTGGCCAAACTCGAAGTGTTCAAGCTGAACAAGCCCGATGAGGCCAATGTCAATCTGCGGGCCACCTGTTGCGGCTCCGTGCTGTGTACTGAAAACGAAGCGTTTCACGTGCCCCACACGATGGCCACCTTCAACAACCTGCGCCCGTTCCTGGCCTGCGATTTCGCCGAGGTCCCGGAATCGAGGCTGTATGTGTGGACGAGCCACTGGCCGGTGGANNNNTCCATCTCCTTTGCTGAGCTCTGCGAAAGCCTGGAGACGATGATCGAGCACGGCTACTACGCCGAGTCACGAGCCCACGTCGCCCACGAGGCAACCTGATCAGACCGGGTTCCGCCGAGCAAGATCGCGAGCGCGTCTTGTTCTAATTGGATTCAGCTCGGGGCACGAAGGACCCGCCCTGGGCGAAACCTTCCATGTAGCTGCGGAACTCCGGGCTGAAGGCGTATGGATTCTCGTCCCACCAGTCCCGAACGCCCGGCAGCTTCATCAGGTGCGCGAACCCCTTCTCCTCTGCCGCGAGCAGGCTTTGCTCGCCGGTTCCACGGTTGGCAGAGTAGAACAGGGAATCGAACACATGAAAGTAGGCGAGCAGAAGCATGTCCAGACGCTGCCGGTCGACGTCTGACAGAGAAGCCCTGTCCTCAGACCCGGAAAGCCAGATGCGCGCGAGTTCCGGATCACTCGCCTGAGCAATGTTGCCCTGATTGAGGGAGTCGGTTATCGCGTGATGCGAGGCCGTCTGCGTCGCGCGCGTGTTATGACGGATCTGCACCGCCAGATACGCCAACGTCGCGATGACACCCAGGGATCCCAAGAACTCGCCGAGCGCGCCCAGCTCCATGATGCTCATGGCCGCCTCCTCCGTTTCGATTACGTCGAGCGTATCGCAGTAAATGGAAAGCTGCCCGGCCCCCTGGAGGCCATTTGCGCCAGAAAACTGCTTATGCGACTGCAGCGTGCGCGACCTATCAGCCGAATTGTGATCTGCGTCACACACAAAAGCGGGTGCAGCGCATACATTTGACCCTCGTGTCCAACCACCAAAAGAAGAAACTCGGATGCAACAGATCAGCGAGCACTACGCCATCCGCATCATCGGCCGGCTGTTCTCGAAAGGCGGCAGGCTTCACCTGATCGTCGACGCAGATTCTGACTCCGGGCTTGCCAGGGTGAGCTGCAGGATCGACGAGACCACCCAGGTCATCTCCATGCCCATCAGCGAGTGCATCAAGCGGCTGGCCAGCAGTCGGACGCTGAAGCTCGACGGCTTGAGCGCCAGGCAGACCGAGTACCGGGTCATCGAGAGTGGCCGGCAGTGGTTCATCAAGACACGCGAGGGCCAGGGCGGACCTTTTGCAGACCGCCAGGCCGCCGAGCGCGCGCTCACGCAGCACATCCTGCTGGCCCAGGAGGAAGGGAGATCCGGACGAACCGAAGCCGCGCCGGCAACGCGCTGACCGCGTCGGGACATCCCTCGCAGAATACGCACCCGCGGGAGGGCGGGACCTACTCCTGCTGCATATCGAGGATCTTGTAAACGCGCTTCTGGAAGTACCAGCGCCCGTCCACCTTCACGTATTCATCCTCGTACTGGCCAGTGATGTTGAGCTTGCCGCCGTCGTTCTGGTGCAGGAATTCCTGCTGGTACCAGGTCCCGTGGGCGGCGTCGCCATCTACGATGATGGGGCCCGCGGACGCAAAGAATCCGACGAAGGAAAAACCCGCCATGGCTTCCTGCCAGGCGGGATAGAAGTTTTCCTTGCCGGTCAGGTCCCGAGCAGGCGTCGTCCAGGTACCGTCGTCGCGCCAGTTGGCCGCCCAGGCGTCGCCGTCAAACCGCATCACCGCGTCGTTGTACGACTCCACCAGCTCACGAATGGCCAGGCGGTCTTCAACTGGTCCGCTGCTGATCATCAAATCTCCCCTCGTCCAGATTCAAATTCCAAGTGGCGATCGGCTCAAGCGTTTCACGTCAGAACCGGCCGCCACGACCTCGCCTGCGGCCAGGATCAGTCTTCGTAAACCTCGAAGTCGAAGACTTCCGTGTCCACCGTTCGTTGCATGACGTTAGAGTAGCGGTTGCCCGCCACTGACTGCGGCGCGAACAGCTCGGTTAGCTGCTCCACCGCGCTCTCGGGCAACTCCACGCGCAGCGCGTTGAAGTTCTGCTCCAGGTGGTCGATTCGCGTAGTGCCCGGGATCGTCACCACGTGCTCCCCCTGAGCCATGAGCCACCCGAGCGCAATCTCGGGGATGCCGCAGCCCAGGTCGGCCGCCAATTGGCCGACGGCATCGAGCTTCAGCAGATTTTGCGCGTAGTTGTCGGGCTGAAAGCGCGGCATTGAACCCCGAAGATCGGTCTCGTGAAACGCATCCGGCTGCAGCGGCTCGTCGGCAAAGAAGCCTCGGCCGACGGGACTGAAAGCCACGAAGGTCACGCCAAGCTCGGCGCAGGCGTCGAGCACACCCAGCTCCGGGTTGCGCGTCCAGAGCGAGTACTCCGACTGCATGGCGGCAATGGGATGCACCGCGCAAGCGCGGCGCAGCGTGGCGGCCGACATTTCCGACAGGCCGATGTGCCGGATCTTGCCCGCAGCCACCATCTCGGCCAGCGCACCGACGGAGTCTTCGATGGGCACGGAGCGATCCAGACGATGCATGTAATACAGGTCGATGACGTCTGTCTGCAGGCGCTTCAGGCTGTCGTCGCACTGCGACTTGAGATTCTCCGGTCGGCCATCCAGCACTCGCTTTCCATCGCGCATGCCCATGACGCACTTGCTGGCCAGGAAGAACTCCGATCGCCGATGTGCGATGGCTTTGCCGAGCAGCGCTTCGTTGGTCCCCAGCCCGTAGATGGTGGCCGTGTCGAAGAAATCGTAGCCGACGTCCAGCGCGTGCCGAAACAGCCGTACCGCATCGTCTTCCGGTTGAGCAGGCCCGTAGGCGTGACTGACGTTCATGCAGCCAAGCCCAACGGCATTGACGCGGGAGTCTCCAATAGCGCGGGGCGGGAGCATCGGCCTTCCTCCAGATCTCCGTGAGAGGACGTCAGTGTATTCGCGCGGCCGCCGCCGGAACAACCGGAGCCGCCGGCGAATCGGCCTGCCGGCCTCCTTCCATCGACCAGCCAGCCCGTCGATCCGGACTATTGCCCGGTAAACTTGGGCGCGCGCTTCTCCTGGAAAGCCGCCACCGCCTCGCGATGATCGCTCGTGTGCATGGTCTGCTGCTCGTAGCGCAGACCAATGGGCATGACCGTTGCCGAGACAGAACGCAGGTAGGCGTTTACCGCCGCCTTCGACGCGGCGATGGCCTGAGGCGCCCCGGCGGCAAGCCTGTCCGCTATCTCCAGCGCTTTTGGCATCAGGTCGTCATGATCGTCCACGCAGAAGCTGGCCAGCCCCATTTCCGCCGCCTCCCGCCCGTCAATCCGATCACCCGACATCAGATAGTACTTGGCGCGATTCACACCAATCAGGTGCGGCCAGATGAGTTGGCCGCCGTCACCCGCGCCGATGCCCATGGCCACGTGGGTGTCCGCAATCACGGCCTTGGGAGACACGACCACGACGTCAGCCAGCAGCGCCACCGTGGCGCCAAGGCCCATAGCGTAGCCGTTGACGGCCGAGATGATGGGCTTTTCGCACTCCAGCATGCGGTCGACGATCTGCCGGGCTTCCGCCCACATGTCCGTCCCGTCGGGATTGGACCCCACGGGGTCGTCGGGGCTGAAGTCGCCGCCCGCGCAGAACGCCCGGCCCGCGCCGGTGATGACCAGCACGCGCAGTTCCGGGTCCCTGGCGAAATCCAGGCTGAAGCGTGCAAGCTCCGAATGCATGGTGCCGTTAACGGCGTTCAGACGCTCAGGGCGATTGAGGGTGAGCACGCCAACACCGTTCTCCCGGCGATCGACCAGCATGGTTCGATAGGTTTCCGTCTTGAGCATTTGGAATCTCCTCCGCGTCATGAGCCCCTGGGCACTCGGCAGCACCGGCCTCGATCCGCTACTCTACGGCGAAACCGTCCGGCAACGAAAGCCGGCACCTGCAAGCGCCACAGAGGAAAACCCAGCATGAAAACCATCGCCGGCGCGGACGCCCCGTTCGACATCTGCTGGGACCACCTCGGCATCCCCCATGTGTACGCCACCACCATTGCCGACGCCTATCGGGGCATGGGCTACGTGGAGGGTTACGAGCGCCTTTGGCAGATTCACCTGAGCTGCCTGTACGCCAACGGCAACGCGGCCCAGAACCTGGGAGAGCGCTTCGTGGCGCAGGACGCCCTGCATCGAGCCTTCGGCGTGCCTGCCAGCTACGATCTTCCCGAGAGTCCCGGTGACTGGGTCGTGGACGCCTATCTCGAGGGGTTGAACGCCTACGTCGACACCCTCGACGACCCTTCCCCCGAGTTCCGCCATACGGGCGCCCTGCCCCGGCGCTTCACGCGGGCCGACGTTGCCGCGCGCTACCGGTTCACCAACTTCTTCCAGCACCGGTCGTGGCCGAACAAGCTCATGCTCGGCCGGCTGATGGCCACCCACGGCGTGGAGTGGTTCCGCCGCCACGTGCTGCGATTCTCTGACGATGACGAGAAGCTCATCGAGACCCTGCGCGAGCCCCTGCGAACGATGAACCTCAGGCCCATCAACCTGCTCTTCCCCGACGCGCCGGTATCCGGCAGCAACAACTGGGTTGTGACCGGCGCGCTGTCCGCCTCCGGCAAACCGATGCTGGCGATGGATCCGCATCAGGCCTACTCGATTCCCAACACGTTTTTCTACGTGCACCTCCACGCGCCCGGCTGGGACGTCTTCGGCGCGTCGTTTCCCGGCGTTCCGTATTTCATGATGGGGTACACGAAGAAGATCGCCTGGGGCCTGACCACCGGGTTTGTCGACAACTACGACGTCTACGTCGAGGAGATCGACGGCGACCGCTACCGCACCCCCGACGGCTGGGCCGACGTGGACCGACGAACCGAGACCATTGAAATCCGCGACAGCGCGGCGCGGAAGATCGAGGTCGCCTCGACACGTCACGGCCCGCTGCTCGAGCCCCTGACCGACGCGCTCGACATGACGGCCAACGGCCCCCAGCGCTACCAGACCGCGGTGAGCTGGAACCTCACTCATCTTAAGACGTCCGCCGGCGCGCTCGCGCTGCTGCCGCTCGCCGAGGATGCCGCCGGATTCGGCGACGCGCTCTTCGAAGGTGACGTCTGCCCGCTTGTCAACAACATCATCTGCGTCGACACCAAAGACGACATCAGACGCTTCGTCGCGGCGACCCTGCCCGCACGCAAGGACGTGACGGGGATGGTCCCGCTTCCCGGATGGGATCCCGACTGCGACTTTCGGTGGTCACGAGCCGATGAGCTTCTGGTCGAGCAAGCGCCCGCCTCCGGCTTCGCCCTGACGGCGAACAACGACACCATGGGCGATTCAGGACCTTTTCCCATCCACAACTTTCCGACGCTCCCGGCCCGTGCGGAGCGGATTCGCGACCTGCTCGAAGCGGGCGGCTCCGCGGACGGGAAGTTCACCCCGGCCGATTTCGAGCGCATGCAGCTGGATCTTTACGACCACCGGGCTCGCGATCAGATCCCGGACATCCTGACCGCCCTCGACGGCCTGAGCGACGAGGATCTGCAGCTGGCCGCCACGCTCCTGCGCGATTGGGACTGCCGCGCGACCGTCGATTCGGCAGCCGCCTGCCTCTACTACCCCTTCGTGGACCGGGTCTGGCAGCGCAGCTTCATGATGGCCGTGCTGGACGACGACGTCCTGCGGGGCATCCCTCTGGCGGCGCCGGGCCTGAACCGCTTTGACGTCAACGAGTTCCTCGCCGAAGGATCGCCGTGGCGCGCGCACCGGGAAGCGCTCTTGGAAACCATGGCCGAGGTGATGAAGGGCGTCGTCAGGGACGTGCGCGAAACCCTGGGCGAGCCCGAGACCTGGGCCTGGGGCCGGCTTCATCAGGTGCGTTTCTGGCACAGCCTGCGCAAGCACGAAGCCTGGAAGCATATGCAGGTAGGACCGGATCCCGTCGGCGGCAGCGGGACGACCCTCGCCATGGCCCTGCACGTGGGGAACGGGCCCGGGAGAGATCCCGGGGTCGACGAGGTGCCCTGCCGCGCGAATCACGGAGCCGCCTACCGGCTGGTGGTGGATCTCGGCGACCCGGACCACTGCCGCTTCGTCATCTGCGGAGGCAACGGCGGCCGCCCGGAGAGCCCACACGTCACCGACCACTACCGCACCTGGCTGGCCGGCGGCTACTACGACGTGACGCTGGCCCGCGACGAGCTGCGCATCGAGGTAATCTGGGAGATGGGGCCGTGAGGGGCCATAATGACCATGCCAGCGCGGCGACCCGACCAACGCCGCGCGCGGTTGTTACGTGAAGGAGGAGGCTTACGTGGATCTGGAATCCATTGATCTCTACGACCCCGAAATCCAGGAGGAGTGGTTCCCCGCGTACCGGACCCTTCTGGAGGAAGCGCCCGTCTACCGAATCCCCGGGACCACCACCTACGTGATCTGCAAGTACGAAGACATCCTCACCGTTGTTCGCGACCCCAAGACGTTCTCCAACCAGCCCGAGGAGCACGGCGGCGAGCCGCTCATCGAGCACGAGGAGGCACGCCAGTACTACATCGATCACGGGCTCGGAAAGGAGACCGGCAGAACCCGCTGGCCGCTACTCGGTATGGACCCGCCGGATCATCGCAAATACCGCGTGCTCATCGACAAGCACATGCTGAGCAAGTCCGTGCTCAAGCGGACCCAGCCGTTCATCGAGCAGACCGTGGACGACCTCATCGACGGCTTCGCGCACGCGGGCGAGATCGAGTTCGTCAAAGCCTTCGCCGAGCCGCTGCCCGTGACCATCATCACGGCCATGATCGGCTTTCCGCTCGAGGACATGCCGCAGCTCAAGGAGTGGTCCACGGCATGGACGCTGCCGTTTCGCCGCGGGCTGACCCTGGAGGAGGAGATGGACGTCGCCCGGCAGGGCGTGGAGTTTCAGGACTATATCAAGTCGATCGCCGACGAGCGTCGCAAAGCGCCGAAAGACGACATCATCACCCACCTGGTGCAGGCGCGCTATGAAGACAAGCGCCCGCTGACCGATCACGAGATCGCGTCCATCGTGGACAACATGTACGTGGGCGGCAACGAGACCACGACCTTCACCCTGACCTCGGGCATGTGGGTCATGCTGCGCGAGCCGAAGATCTATCAAGCGCTTTCAATGGACCCAGCGAAGATCCCCACCTTCGCCGACGAGGTGCTGCGCCTGGAGTCCCCCACCCAGGGGCTCTACCGCACCGCGGTGGTGGACACCGAGATCCGCGGCGTGCCGATCCCGAAGGGTTCTACCGTGCACATCCGCTACGGGGCCGCGAACCGCGACCCCGACGTCTTCGACTGCCCCGAACTGCTGGACCTCGAGCGCGAAAACGCTTCACGGCATCTGGCCTTCAGCCAGGGCGAGCACTTGCTCGCCCGGCTGCCCAACCTGCGCCTCACGCCCGAGAAGAACGACTTCAAGCACCTGCCAGGCTTCGTGCTTCGTGGGCTGAAGCGGCTCTACCTTTCATTCGACGCCGTTTGAACCGAGAACACCTGCAGCCGTTGGGCCAAACCTACCATCTATGGCGATGGAGCAGCTTCGCGGCCGTGGCGTGGTACTCCATGCACGTTTTCGGAACGCCGCGTACNNGAGCGTTCCGCAATTCCTGAGGGTTACCCGGCAGGCGCTCCTGGCCCGAAAATTGCCTCGTCGACATGGACTAACAAATCAGTTCGCACAAGGAGAGGAAATGGCAATCAGCGCCGTAGTGGATTTCTTGGAAGCAACCGGTTCCGACGATGCCCTCAAAGCTGAGCTCGTAAAGACGCTGGGCGTGGGTGACGGTGACGTGAGCGACGCGGCGGAGCTCGACGAGAACGAGTCTGCAGCGCTGCTCGGGCAGGCCGGGGTAGATGCGTGCGCGCTCGCGGCCGGCAAGGGCTTCGACTTCTCCGTCAACGAGCTTCAGGCAGTGGTGGGCGCTTTCCAGAGTTTCCGGTTCGGCGAAATCACTGACGAGGAGCTGATGAGCATGCTGGATCTAGAGAGCGTGCCATCACCGGGCGCGCAGGAAGCTGTCGCGCGCTCCTACCGGGGGGTGACTCACACCAAGTCGGCCGCCGGCGCCGCCGACGGCCAGCGCAGGCTCGACGTCGTCCGTTTCGTGGAGGCCACCGCGAACGACGATGCGCTCCGCACAGAGCTCCAAGCCATCCTGCAGGCTGGCGACGGCGACATCAGCGACTTCTCCCAACTGGACGAGGGCGAGCTGCAGGCACTTCGCAGCGCCCGAGGCGCCCTGGTGGCGGACTTCGCCGCGAAGCACGGCTACACGTTCACCATCGCCGATCTGTACTCGATCATCGATGCCTTCCAGCGAATGAAAGGCGGCGAGCTTTCAGACACCGCCTTTGCAAAGTTCGTGGATGCGAGCAGCCAGACCGCCGATTACCTGCCGTTCATCGATTCCATTGCCACCATGACCTACAAAGGCTTCACGTACGACAAGGTCAAGCCTGCCGTCGCTC
>JABAHO010009948.1_pt1 | contig 10575 bp, 7 predicted proteins | sample 7062071 | NCBI WGS metagenome assembly JABAHO01 (sample SAMN14534356, study PRJNA622989) | marine sediment metagenome | biome: marine biome [ENVO:00000428]; feature: marine pelagic biome [ENVO:01000023]; material: deep marine sediment [ENVO:00002113] | place: India: Gulf of Kutch | collected...
GGCGAAACGCTCGATGTACTGGCCGGGCTTCTGGAGGAGCGCGGCTACGTCTACACGCCCTTCACCGATATCGGCCCCGAGGACGACGCGATCATTGCCGCCCTCGAGGCCGACCCGCGCTCGGGGTTCTCGATCGACTGCCACACGGTCGGCAATACCGGTAACAGCGAGGTCGCAGTGGGTCCCTCATTCGCGCCGTTCCGGCCGCACCGCGCGCACGTGGTCATCCAGGACAACAACATCTTCTCCCTGGAGTTCATCGTGCACACGGCAATTCCCGACGGCACGCGTCTCGCGATCAACTTCGAGGACAACGCCATCGTCACCCGGAACGGCGTGGAGTGGCTCTACCCGCCGAATTCCCGGATCCTGCTGATCCGCTGAGGTCAGCGAATCAGCAGAATGCGTTCGTTGGGCGGATACAGGTACTCGACGCCCGACTCCGTCAGAACGGCGTTGTCCTCGATACCCAGGCGAACGCGAACGTCCCACTCCGGCACGTAGGTGTTCGCGAACAGCTCGAACGCGAAAAGGTGGTTCGGTCTGAGGACGAGATGGTGCACGGCCGGGCGAAAGCTGCTGATGCACGGACCCGCCTCGACTTCGCTGTCGCCGGTGTTGCCCACGCAGTGACAGTCCGTGGACACCTGCGTCTTGGAATCCTCGTCCGCGGAGTAGCCGCGGGCCTCGAGCGCGGCGTTCCAGGCGGCATCCCAGCCGCCGGCAAACGCGGGGTCGTCCTGCAACGCGACGTACACGAAACCCGCCTCCTCGAAGTTGCGGCCGATGATCTCCAGCGTCTCCCCCGTCGTGCGGCCCGCACGGATGCTGCGGCGGAGTACATCCCGGGCTCGAAGTCCTTCGTCCCACGCATGCTGCAGCCCGCTCGGCACCGACTCCTCGCCGGGCTTCAGCACGTAAGCCGTCCGCTTGATGTCGGAGCCGTAGTTCATCAGTTCGAACCCGAAGTCGTACTGGAACAGGTCACCGGCTCGGATGGCGTAATCGGGGGCGTCGCTCTCCTCCTCCGTCGCAGTCGACGAATACAGCACCTTCGGCATGAAGAGCTTGTTGAAGATCGGCTCCACACCGAGTTCCAGGATGCGGTCCTTCATCCACCAGGCGATCTCCTCGAGCGTGGTCTGCCCGGGCACCAGGACCTCGCGGGACAGGGCCCGCTCGATCAGTCGTCGGGTGATTTCCCCCAGCTTCCCGTACTCGACGATCTCCGCCATGACCCGCCGATCGCGAAAGTCGCAGATCACCTGCTCGGCCGACACGAGGCGTCCGGCGTACGTCTCGCCGAGGGCGGTGGCCAGGCGTTGGTGTCCGAAGTGGCTCAGGCCATCGCCGACCGCGATGCGCCCCGACGTGTTGACGGCGATCTTCTGCGGGTCGCGCTCGGCAACGAAGGCGGGCAGATCCTCTTCCATCCCGAAATGATCGTAGCCGCCGTCGCCACGCAGCGGCTCGCCTCCCAGCACTGCCCGTTCGATCGCTCCCTCCCCGCGATCCGTGAATACGAAGTACCCGGTGCTGCCGGCTGATGGATGCGGCGCGAGAACGTCGATGCCCGCGCCGAGATCCTTCGCCAGAGCATCCGGATTCCCATGCCGCACGGCGTGAATCCACATGTCGACGCCGTTGTCGCGGAGCGCCGCCGGCAGGGAGTACTCGAACTTCTCACGGCGGATCAGATCGAGACGCTCGAAGCGGCTCCTGAATTCGTGGGGTGTTTTCATGGCACCTCGTGATCGGTTTCTTTACTTGTGCCAGGGCAGGTCGTTGTCCAGCCCGTCTGCATAGGGGAAGGGGCCGTCACGCATCGCCGCGTGGAACGCGAAGCTGGCAAGGATCACGCTGGCCTGCTGCAGGTCGTCGGCGACGAGGCGATCGTACACGTCCATGTTGGTATGAAACGAGACGTTGAAGAATTCCAGGTCGTCCTGAACGAACTGGAACGCAGGGAGGCCGNNGACATGATCGGTACCCCCGGTGTTCCCGGGAACGATCCACTCCATCCCGAGGTCGTGGAAAGGGGCCATCCAGGCCTCGAAAATCGATCGAGCCTTGGCGTTGCCCTGCAGGAAGACACCCCGCAGACGGCCGTACCAGTCGACGTTGAAATACACATAGAAGTCGGAATGCGCGGGGAGCCGCTCGGTGTCCCGCGCACCACCGAAGTGGCGGGCGACGTATCCCCGCGACCCGAGCGAACCGGCCTCTTCGGCGCCCCAGAGCGCGGCGCGAATCGTGCGGCGCGGCCGGACGCCCATCGTCGACAGGAGGCGCATCGCCTCGATCACCACGGCGGCGCCGGCCGCGTTGTCCGTGGCTCCCGTTCCGGCGGACTCCGAGTCCAGGTGACCGCCGATCATTACCGTTTCCCGAGCGAGATCGGTACCGACCAGATCGGCGATCACGTTGCGATCCCGCGGATCCTCGTCATGAAAGACATTGCGCACCTCGAGCTCGACAACCGGCTGGATTCCTCGCGCCAGCAGACGCGCGAGGCGGTTGTAGTGCTCCGCGGCCACCACGAGCGTGGGTACGCACGGTGTCATCCCCAGCGGGTGCGGGCTGTCCCCGGCCACCGCCACGATCCCCTTGTCCATCGGGCCCACGTTCGCCTCTCCCGGGATCAACACGGCCGCGACCCCCTCCTCCCGGAAGAAGGCATCGAGCGTCTCCGCCGGCAGCCGATCGTCGGCCTGGCCAAGGCCCCGCGCGGCGCTGGGCTGCGGGGACGCACCGGAGGGATCCTGCATCGCCCGCAGCTCGTCATCCGGGAGACGGACCGCCTGTGGAGTGAAGTTGGGCTGGAGTTCGCGCACGGGGCGGGCAAGAACGACGCGACCCCGGAGCCGCCCACGCAGCGGCTCGAGATCGCCGGTGCTCCGTAATCCGGTCGTGTCGATCAGGAGAGCTTCGGCCTGCACCGTGCCGTCAGTTCCGGCGGTCCCCGGCAGCGGATAGGCGATCAGCGGCTGATACCTCGGGGCGAGAAGATGGGCCGACGTGTACCGATTCTCCCATCCGAAACCGTACTCACCCCACTCTTCCAGCCGGGCGTCGATGTCCGGGAACCCGGCCAACGTGTCGCGGGCCCACTCCGCAGCGGCGTCGTATGCGGGAGAGTTCGCGTAACGCGGTCCGTACACATCGGTGAGAACTTCGGCCCATTCCATGACCTGCGATCGCGCGAGCCCCTCCGCGCGCAGCCGCGCCACGTAGTCGCTGTCGACCGATTCCTCGGTCGGCGAGGGGCGCGGAGTCACTGCAGTTCAGCCCGCACCGCGAGGGCGCGCTCCAGCGTGGTGGCGGCACCCGGCTGGTCCGGGTCGACCGCGAGGGATCGCTGCAGCAGATCGATCGCGCGATCCAGGTCGTCCGTGCTCGCGTCCTCGGCCAGGTACTCGGCCGCCAGGGCGTTCAGCAGGTCCGGACGGTCGCTGCGCTGCAGGACCGCACGCTCATAGAAGCGAATGGCGTCATAGTGCTCCCCCTGACGCGCCAGCGTGTCGGCGAGCCGCTCGAGCAGATCGATGTCGTTCGGGGTCGAAACCAGGCGCCGGCGGAGCACGTCTTCGAGATCGTCGACGCGACCCAGATCGTCAAGGAGCTCCAGCTGCAACCCCTGAGCGACATCATCGTCCGGCACCCGCCGGAGAACCTGTTCGACGGTCTCCAGAGCGTCAGCGGGGCGCCCCGCAGCGCGGAGGACAGTGGCGCGGGCCATGAGCTCGGCGGGAGAGGTCGCCGGCTCGACGGCGGCCGCATGCACGATCGGGCGCGACACCCTGGCGTTGACATCGACAGGAAGAACTTCGGACTGATCCGTACCGTCGAGCCTGACCTCGAGCGTGTACCTGCCCGGTGCCACGTCGAGCGCGAGGGATGCGATCTGGCTGGCGACGCCGGTGGTCCCGTCTGCCGGAGGCGCGATNNGAGCGCGAGATGGGATTGGCGTCCGCGTCCGCAAGGACGTAGGTCACCGAGACGGCCTCGCGCCTGTCACGGGGGAACGCGACCTGGTGAAACACATAGAGCCGGGAACCGCTCGCAAAGGGGCCGTCGATCGTCGGCGTCATCGCCAGATCGCCGACCTGGAGCGGCAGGTGGGCGCCGAACGGGTCGTACGCCCCCTCGAGTCGCCGGGCACCAACGCACAAAACGGGCTGTCCCAGCTCAATCTCCGGCGGGTCGATGGTCGGCACCCGCACGACAGTCGCGACCTCGCCGTATTCGCGGGTGACGTTGTTCTCCAGCATGAGGTCGACCGCGAGCTCGCCCTGCACCGCCGGAAGCCGCCCCACGTAGAGCAGAGCACCGTCGCGGATGCGGTCGAGGTGATCGCCCCGCAGCGGGGTTTCGAACCGCTGCGGCGGCGCGGCGCCGAGCACCTGCTGCCCACTGTCGAGCACGTAGGCCGCGCGCGCGAAGGTCATGTAGCTGCGGCCGTCGNNCATCACGTAGCTCACGAAAGGCCGGCCATCGGGATCCAGCCAGCCCACCGCGGTGGCCTGGACGTCCAGCACGCCGAAGCGCACGTCGGTGCTCGCGACGCCGCTCAGGATGGGCGCGGCCCAGCCGGCATCCGGCATGATGCGCTCCGGCAGCGTCAGGATGTCCGCCAGCACGGTTTCCGACCGCAGCGGCGAGCCGACGAAGGCTTCTCCCGGGATCAGGCTGAACGCCGCGTCAGCAAGATCGGGGTTGATCAGCCGCAGCGCCTCGTACGTCTCGGGCCCGGCCTGGAACATGCCCCCCATCCTGCCGCTGCGGCGCGACAGGCTGCGGTCGTTTCGAATCCACTCGGCGCCGGAAGCGTTCAGGAGCCGGTTGGGCCCGTGCGTGACCGGGCTGTAGAGCTCGAACTCTCCCATCCCCTGCTCGCGAAAGAAGACGACGTAGAAGAATGTCGGCAGCCCGAGCCGATTGTCCTGCTGGTACATCCACAGTTCCACCGGATACAGAGCACTGTGATTGTGCAGGGCGCTGCGGCTCTGCGGTTCACCGAGCAGGATGTAGACGCGCCCCATGTCGGAACGCCACCCTGGCCCGGGCGCCTCGCGACCGAAGTTGTAGTCGGCATAGGCAAGCCGTTCGTAGTGCTGGGTCCTGTACTCGTTGCTCGGCGTGCCCGGGGTCGGGTCGCGTCGCGCCCAGAACTCGTCGATGAAGCGGTCTCTCTTCGCATCCGCGTCGAGACGCAGGAAGTAGCGCCGCTCGGGATCCGTGATGATCCACACCACTTCCTCTTCGATCCACGCGCGGTACCGATCGGGGAGATCATCCGGGTCGAGCTCGGCATAGCGCTCCAGGAGTTCCTCCTGGGCCTCGAGCGACGAACTCACGAGCCCCCCGAGAGCGAGGACCCCGACGAGCGCGGCAAACGCGCACCACCACGCCGTATCGCGGCCACTGATCGGAGACTCGACCCTCATCTGGTCATTTCGTGCGCGCCCTTTCAATGCTGCGCACGCATTGCCGCCAGCACGTCGGCAACGACTGCGGCGTCCGTCGTGTCGGGCGNNTCGGGCGTCTCGAGCTCGAGGAACCGCTCGAAAGCCGGAACCGCGCTCTCGCTGTCACCCGAGTTCAGGTAAGCGAAGCCCAGCTGCTTGTAGGCAACGGCATACTCCGGATCGACGGCGATGGCCCGTGTATAGAAGTCGATCGCCCGCCCCGGGTCGCCACGCTCGAAGTAGATCTCGCCGACGTTGTAATACAGCGACGGGTTCTCGGGATCCTGCGCGATGACCCGCTCGAAATAGTNNGCCGAGCACGCGCTCGTAGGCCGCGCGGGCAGAGCTCGAATCGTCGAGTCGGTAGTGCGCCTCGGCCAGGCGAAGCCAGCCGGAGACCAGCTCCGGATTGGCCGTCACGAAGGTCGTCCAGTGCTCCCGGGCGGCGGCAAAATCGCCCGCTTCGAACGCGACCACGCCCTCCCGGTAGGCCTCGGGATCATTGACGTCCTCGGTGAAGCCGCCCGAGGCACCCGTCTCAGAGACTCTTTCGAGAGACACGTCGAGGTCGTCGTTGCGCCTGGAGGGGCTCACCCGATGACCGGTCTCGAGCGTCTCGTATCCGGCGAGCTCGAACGTGAATACCCAGTTGTCGGTGCGGTTCCCGAACCCGATCATGGCCCAGTCACCGTCCTCGTCGGTCTCGGCCGTGTAGGTGTTCGGCGAAAAATTAGGGTTGTGCGCCGTGACGGCCACCCCGGCCAGCGGCTCGCCGGCAGCGTCGCTGACGGTGCCCTGGACACGGGCTCGCCCGGCCTGCGCCGAAGCGGCGTCTGCCGTGACCAGGGCGACGGCAAGGATGAGCGTCACGACTGCCGCCTTCATCAAGGTCTCGGTTCGGCGCGCGGTAATCACGGTGGCTGGTCTCCCCAGGTCGTGCTGGATCCGGCGGACATCAGGGGTCCCCGAGGCCATCGGATATCATCAGCGAAGTGTACTCCAGAGCATGTTCGATGGAATCTGTCGTGCGGCGATCGGTGCTTATCCTGCTGATATTCGGCATCGGCCCGAGCTCCCACGCGATCCCGCAGGCAGCGCGCGACGTCGTGTTCTCCGACGGGACCGCGGCCGCCGGCCTGCGCTTCGATCACGTCCACGGCGGAACCGGCGAGCGCTACATGGTGGAAACCATGGGGTCGGGCGTGGCGCTGCTNNGGACGCCAGGCTCGACGCGTACTTCGTCCAGCAGGGTCCCACGCCGGAATCCCCCGCGACGATCGACGGCCGCAACCGCCTGTTCCGCAATGTGGGCGCGGGCGGGCTCGAGCCCGTGCCCCTCGCCGCCTACTCCGGCGAGCCGGGGTACGGGATGGGGGCCAGCGCGGCCGACTATGACAACGACGGCTTCGTCGATCTCTATGTCACCAACTTCGGGGCCAACCGCCTGCTGCGCAACAACGGCGACGGAACGTTCTCGGCCGTGGCCGGCGCGGACGACGACCTCTGGGGCGTCTCGTCGGCATGGGCAGACTACGACCTGGACGGGGACCTCGATCTGTACGTCGTCAACTACGTCGACTTCGCCTGGGACAACAACAAGTTCTGCGGCGACGCCAGCCGCCAGATCTCCGCCTACTGTCATCCCGACGTCTACGACGCGCTTCCCGATCGCCTCTACGAGAACCTCGGCGACGGGACCTTCCGGGAGGTCGGCAGCGCCGCGGGCATCGTCGACCTGGTCGACGGCAAAGGACTCGGCATCGTCTGGGGCGATTACGATGACGACGGGGATCCGGACGCCTACATCGCCAATGACGGCACGCGTAACTTCCTTTTCACCAACCAGGGCGACGGGACGTTCGTCGACGACTCGTTCCTCGCCGGCGTCGGCTACAGCGAGGACGGGCGCGCGGAGTCCGGGATGGGAACGGACTTCGGCGACTTCGACGGCGACGGACGCCTCGATCTGATCGTCACCAACCTCACGCTCGAAACGAACACGCTGTACCGAAATCTCGGAGCCGGCGCCTTCGCGGACCGGAGCTTTGCGAGCGGGGTCGGCCGACCGAGTCTCCTCTACGTCGGCTTCGGCACGAACTGGTTCGATGCGGACAACGATCGTGACCTGGATCTGTTCGTGGCGAACGGCCACATCATCGACAACATCGCCGACTTCCGGGACAACATCACCTACGCGCAACGCAATCAGGTCTTCGAGAACCGAGACGCCGTGTTCACCGACGTGGGGCCGGTGCCGGGGCTCGACGTCGCGACGGTGTCCCGAGGCTCGGTGGTCGCCGACTTCGATCGTGACGGGCGACTCGACGTCGCGGTCAGCAACAACGGCGGTGTTGCCGAACTGCTCCGCAACGAGTCCGCCGCCGGCAACTCGATCACGCTCCATCTGCGCGGACGCGAATCGGCCCGCTGGCCGGCGGGCGCGCGGATCATGGCGCGCGTCGGCGACAGCGAGGTGCTGGTTCGCGAGCTCACGGCGGGTTCTTCGTACTGCAGTTCCGGGCCGGCCCGCGTTCATGTCGGGCTCGCTGACGCGCCGGGCGCGGAGCTGACGGTCCGCTGGCCGGACGGATCCGTCGAGGAACTTGGCACCGTCGCCGCCGGTGCCGACGTGCTGGTCGTTCAGAACCGCGGCATCGTGGCGCGACGCTGACGCAGCGCAGCCGCAGGCGGGACTCCGGTGCCCGCGCCGCGCCGACTACTGGCGGGTGACGACTTCTTCGAGCAGACGGCGAATCTCCGGCTGCTCCGGATCGAGCTCGAGGGACTTCTCGAACAGCTCGCGCGCCTTCTCGACGTCGCCTTCGGCGAAGTACTCCGAGGCCAGCGGGTTGAGTACCTCGGGCGTGTCCTCCCCGGCAGCCAGCCTCGCCCGCTCGTAGTAGCGGATGGCGTCGTAGTGCTCCGCCAGCTGGGCGTGGGCGCGACCCATGAGCAGCAGCATCTCCGAATCGTTGGGCGACTCGGCGAGTCGCGGCGTCACGAGAGCCACCAGATCCCGATTGCGACCGCCGTCGGTCAGCACCTCGACCTGGAGATCGAAAGCCGGTTGGTTGTCGGCATCCCGCCGCAGAACCTCCGTGAGGAGCGCGATCGCTTCGTCCGTGTGCCCCAGCGTGCGCTGCTGCCGGGCCCGCTCGATCGTCGTCTCGATGCCCAGCGCCGGCGGCTGCCGCTGCGCGTGGACGTAAGGCCGGACGAAATCGTCCTCGGCCACCATCGACATGGGCTGCGCGAAGCTCAGCTCGGGATGCTCGACGATCTTCGCCGCGAACTCGTACTCGCCGGGTTCGAAGCCCCGCAGATCGAGTTCTGTGTCGAGCTCGACGAGACCGATCTGGCTGCGATTGCGCGGGGAGCCCTGGATCCGACGCTCGAGGAGCAGCTGGCCAGAGGAGTCGCGTACCTCGTAGACGGCTTCGAAGGGCGCCGTAACCGACGCCGGCAGGTAGACCTGCCAGAACACGTGTGCGACGCGCTCGACCGAAAACACGCCGCCAGCAGCCGGGATCAGAACTTTCGAGCCCACCTGGAACGCAACGTGGGCGCCGAAGGGCTCGTACTCGCCGAGATCCGCGCTGTCGATGGCCAGCACCGGCGGCGCAGCGTCGACCCGGTCGCCCTGGAGATCCGGAACGTGCAGGTCGAAGGAGGCGCGGCCGAACTGCCGACTGACGTTGTTCTCGAGAACGAGATCCAGGGTGTAGTCGCCGGAGGGAACCGGCATCCGCTCCACATACTGCAACGGACCGGCCCGAAGACGCGCCGCCGCGTCGGCATCCACGTCGGCCTGCAGGGTCCGCTGCCCCTCGCCGGACAGCACCCGCAGCTGATCATCGCGCAGCGATGCGGCGATGTCGAAAGTGACGTAGTACTCGTCCTCGTAGTTGTTCAGGTTCAGCCGATCGCCCGGGGCCCGGGTGGCGTAGTGCACGAACGGAATCCCCGCCGGGTCGAAGAGAACGTGGGCAGAAGCCGTCATCGGCAGGGTCTCGAACCGCACCGCAGCCGCCGCCTGGCCGGCCAGCGCACGGAAGGCCCAGATCGGTCGCGGCATGAGACGACTCGGGATCTCGAAAACGCGCGACAGCACCATCTCCGAGCGCAGCGGGGAAACGATCGCGCCCGCCATTTCTCCCGGGATCAGGCTCGCCGCGGCATCGCCGAGCTCACGATCGATCTGGCGGAGCAGCATCACCGCGCGCTCACGCTCGGTGCGAGCCATGGAGGCTCGCCCGCCCGACATCCCGGTCGGCCCCGACTGACCGCCTCCGCGCTGCAGCTCCGCCTGGCCCGCGGCATTGAGAAGCCGGGCCGGGCCGTCTGCGGCCGGGCTGTACAGCCGGTATTCGCCGATTCCCCGGTCCTGGAAAAAGATCAGGTAGAAAAACGGCGGCGTCCCGTACGCGGGATCTACGCTGTAGAACCAGATCTCGATGGGTACGGCCTGGCTCGTGTTCGGCAGGCGCGTCCGCGACTGCGGCTCTCCGAGCAACGTGACCATGCGGCCCATGTCGGTTTCCCAGGGCTTCCGCGGCGTCAGCCGGCGCAGAATGGCCGTCGCCTCCTCCTGGCGGGCGTAGTGCAGCTCGCGATACTCGTTGCGTTCCGTGCCCGGTGAAGGATCGCGAACGGCCCAGAAGCGCTCCATGAAATCGTCGCGGCGCTCGTCCGAGTCGAGGCGCAGGAAAACATCGCGCTCGTCGTTCGTGATGATCCAGACGACCTCTTCCTCCAGCCAGCGGCGGTGGCGCTCGGCAAAATCTTCGACGTCGAATTCCTCGTAGTCGCCGAGGTCGACGGCCTGCGCGGCGATCGGCGGCGCCCACAGGAGGGAGGCGCACGCGACGGCGCACAGCAGTAGGTGTGATCGATTGGTCATGGCGCTAGGATACCGACTATGAACGACGAACTCACGCACCTCGACGAGCGCGGGCAGGCGCGCATGGTGGACGTCGGCGACAAGGACGTCAGCCGCCGCACCGCGGTCGCTTCAGGGGAACTTCACATGAGTGAGAGCACCCGGGCGCGAGTCCTCGCGGGCGAAATGCCGAAAGGCGGCGTGGTCGAGGTAGCGCGCATCGCCGGG
>JABAHO010002179.1_pt1 | contig 10573 bp, 6 predicted proteins | sample 7062071 | NCBI WGS metagenome assembly JABAHO01 (sample SAMN14534356, study PRJNA622989) | marine sediment metagenome | biome: marine biome [ENVO:00000428]; feature: marine pelagic biome [ENVO:01000023]; material: deep marine sediment [ENVO:00002113] | place: India: Gulf of Kutch | collected...
TGCAGCGCGACCTCGACGGTGCCAGTGGCGCCGACCGAGCGCAGCGTAAACGCCTGATCGGTGGAGGTACCGAGCCCGTCGGTGACCCGCGCGGTGAAGCCGAAGACGCCCTGCTCGGTGGGCGTGCCGGTGATACTGCCGTCGTTGGCGAGGCTGAGGCCCGTGGGCAGGGCGCCCCCGATCAGCGACCAGGTGTAGGCTCCGCGCCCGCCGACCGCTTCGAGGCTCGCCGAGTACGGCATGGCAGCGGTCGCGTCCGACAGCGCCTCGGTCGTGATCACCAGCGGCGCCGGCTGATCGGAGAGCAGCAGGTCGAAAACACCCCAGATGAAGCCGGAGGTTCTGTTTCTGATGAGCAGGACGTTCTCGCCGGCCACCTGCGCGGCGAGCGGGATGACGAACACGTCGCGGCTGCTCACGGCGTTGTTGGGACCGACGGTGAAGTAGCCGAGCAGAGTGCCGTTGACATAGACCGCCAGCTCGTCCGCGTAGTCGATGTCGTAGCCGGTGGCGTGGAAAGCGAGCTCCTCGACGCCGCCGGTGAAGGTCGCGTAGAGTCCAAGCAGGTGCTGGTCGGAGCCGTATCCGTTGCCGAAGGGTCCCGGCTCGGGAACGTTCACCGACAGAGCGACCGTGGCGCCGAAGACGAGCAGGGACAGATCCTGGGTCGTCTGTTCGCCGGCGCTGTCGGTGACCTGGGCGGTGAATGAGAAGATGCCCTGCTCGGCGGCGGTGCCCGAAAGGGTCCCGTCGGTACCGAGCAGGATGCCCGTGGGCAGGGCGCCGCCGCTGAGCGCCCACGCGTACGGCGGCGTGCCGCCGCGGGCCACGAGCGTCTCCGAGTAGGGTCTGTCGATAGTGGTCGCCGCCAGGGTCTGCGTTTCGACCAGCAGTGGCGGCAGCGTGACCACGAGTCGCAGGTTACGCGTCACGGTCGCGAATTCCGCGTCCTCAACCTGCACCTTGAAGGCCGCGGTGACGGTCGTGTCGGTGGTGCCCGAGATCGTGCCGCTCACCGGATCCAGGCTGTAGCCGGCGGGCAGCGCGCCGTCGACGATGCTCCACTGGTAAGGTGCCGCGCCGCCGGTGGCCACGAGCGTCTCGTTGAAGGCCACGTCGGTGTAGGCAACCGGCAGGCGCAGCGTGTCGATGGCAAGATCGCTGAGCTCAAGGCGATAAATTTGTCCCGCCGCCTGGTCCACCAGATAGGCTGCGCCGCTCTCGTCGCTGCCGAACGCGGAAACCTGCACAGGCGCCTGGGTCATCTGCACGTGCCGCCATTCGCCGTCCTCCTGCCTCAGGCCCCAGATGCGGCCGCTGCACAAATCCCCGAACAGATACGCGCCGTAGAGATCGGGATGCGCTGCGCCGCGGTAGACGACGCCGCCGGTGACCGCGCAGCCCTCGTCGAAGCCGTATTCGGCCACCGGCAGCACGAAGCCGGTGGGATCGCAGACAAGGCCCGCGCGGCAGGCGCTGCCTTCCATGGCATTCCAGCCGTAGTCCTCGCCGCCGGTGCTGTCGGCCGCTTGCACGTTGACCTCGTGGGCGGCGCTCTCGCCCACGTCGGCAACGTAGAGCTCACCGGAAAGCGCGTCGAAGGCGAAGCGACGCGGATCGCGAAGCCCCGCGGCCCAGATCTCCTCGAGCGCGCCCGCCACCCCCACCAGGGGATTGTCCAGCGGCACCGCGTAAGGGACGCCGGGCGCATCCACGTCGATGCGCAGGATCTTTCCGAGTGGGCTTGCCGGATCGCCGGACGGTCCGGGCAAGGGCACCGTTCCGTCCTCGGCGCCGTCACCGGTGGCCACGTACAGGTAGCCGTCGGGACCGAAGTGCAGGCGACCGCCGTGGTGACCGTTCAGCGTCGAAGCGATGCGCAGAACCTCGCTGACCGAGCCCGCGTCCACGCGATTCGGATCCGCGGACACGGTGTAGCGCTCAACGACGATGTCGCCGAGCCCGCTCAGGTAGCTCACGTAGACGCGGCCGTTGCTGGCGTAGCCCGGGTGAAAGGCGAGGCCGAGCAGACCGTCGCCCGGTGCGGGGGCGACCTCACCCGAGACGTCGAGAAACGGCGTCGCAAGCACGCCGTTCTGATCGCGCACGAGCACGGTGCCGCCGCGCTGCATGACGAACAGCCGTCCGCTGCCGTCGCCGGCGTGGGTCACGCCGACGGGCGCGTCGAGACCGGCGATCTCGGGCACCAGCGCCAGGGTGATGAATCCGAGCTGACCGTCGACCAGCAGCCGGGCGGCGGCGTCCACCTGCACCCTCGGCGTGACGATGTCGTTGCGCCAGTCGACGATGGGCACACCGGTGGTCTTGATGGCGTCGACGATCTCCTCGGGGGTCGCGCCCGGGTCGGCGGAGCGCAGCACCGCGACCGCACCGGCGACGCCGGGCGAAGCCATGGAGGTCCCGCTCTTGGCCTGGAAGCTATCGCCGGGCACCGCCGAGACGATGCCGACGCCACCGGAGAGCACATCGAGAAAATCGGCGCTGTTGGAGAAATACGCCACCGTGTCGATGACGTCGACAGCGCCCACGCTGACGGTGCTCGACAAGCACGCCGGTGTGGCGAGGGCGTCGGTGTGATACTCGTTGCCCGAAGCCACCACGGTCGTGATTCCCGCCGCTCGCAGATTGTCGACTGCGGCCTTGATGGCGGGATAGGCGTTGTCGCAGGCGGCGGCGTTCGTGTAGGCCTCACCACCGAGGCTCATATTCACTGCGGCAAATGCGTAGGTATCCCTCAGCGCGTAGACGCGTTCGAGCCCGCGGATGATGTCGGAGCTGTAAGCGACCAGGCAGGAGGGCTCGAAGCCGCAGGCGAGGAGATCGTTGAGCTGCGAGAAGACCTGAATCGGCAGGATGCCCGCCTCCGGCGCGATGCCGCGCATGGTGTCGTCGCCGCTCGCGGCGATGCCGGCCACGTGAGTGCCGTGGTCACAGCCGAGCATGCCGGTGCAGTTGATGGCGGCGCCCGGGCCGACCTGGCTGTCTTCACCGTTGGGCTTGTCGCCATCCGGGCACAGGCTGACGGTGTTGTCGATGAAGCTCGTCGTCGAGTAACAGGCCTCGTCGACGATGCGCCCGGTGAACGCGGAGTGCGCGGTGTCGAAGCCCGCGTCGAGGATCGCGATGACCTGGCCGTTGCCGGTGTAGCCCTCGAGCCAGGCGGCATCCGCGCCGAGCTGCGGCACGGTGTCGAACAGCGACAGCTGCATCTTTTCGTCGAGGTAGATGGAGGCCACCTCCGGCAGCCCCGCGAGCGTTTCCAGCTGCGCGGCGTTCACCTGAAGAGCCATGAAGGGGATATTGGGGAACGTTTCTGCCGAGTCGAAGCCGAGCGCGGTCAGCTGGCCGGAGAGTCTCGCGGAGATTCTGGCGATGGCCGCCTGGCGGGCATCGGAGGCCGCCGGGGTGAGCGCCNNGCGGCCAGCTGCTGAGACAGCTTGGCGTAGGCGACATCGCCCAGCTTGCCGAGGCCGCGCACCCGCTCGAGGGCGTCGCCGGTGGGCGGCTGGGCGCCGACCGGCACCGCCAGGACCCCCAGGCACAGGAAAAACCAAGCCACGAACGTGCGTGGCGAGACACGACACGAAGACACGCTCTCCGACCGGGCGCGGATCGATCCCATTGCTAACCCCTCCGACCCCGGCCCCCCAAGCCGAGGTGTTGAGTGCCACGCAGGCGGACGCGGGCGTTTGGCCTATTTGGCAGTGGGGCATAGGACACGCCATCGGTGCCTTCGTTTCAGTGACGGAGTGCACAGACCCGTGTAAGGGTTGCTTACATGACGTGACGAACGTAACGCTACCGGATATCTCGGGGTGGCACAATCATGCATTTTGTGCAGGCACATACGAATGCGGTTCTCACGCGCCACGCGCGCGGGGCCGCCGCTCGAGGGGAGGGTGGCATCAACGACGGGTGCCCGAGCCGCGAGCCGGGAACAGGGTTCGTCGCGGTGTCGCGATTTGTAACCGCCTGGCGAATTTTCTTCCGCCGCGCCGCAAGGAGCCGCGCGCAGGCAGGGCGTCGGGACGCGGACGCTCTTATGGCTGTTTGTTGCCGGGGCGCCCCTGGCGCGGTGAGCAGGCGGCCTGCGGCGGTCTCGAATCCGCCCGACCCGGCCCGGGTGGAGGACGCGATGGCGGCTCATGCACAGCAGACGGGCGCCGGCGCGACTACTCGACGAACTCCATGATTTCGGACACCGCTTCGATACCCGCTTGCGCGCACTTCTCGTCCACCTCCGGCGTCGCGCCGGATACCGCGACACCGCCATAGAAGTGGCCGTTGAAGCTGATGGGCACGGCGCCGACGATCAGCAGCATGTCGGGTGCAAAGCTCAAGTCCGTGCGTGACAACAGCCCGCTGGTCGGCCTCTGCGTCGTCGCGGCAGTGAATGCTTTTCGCTGGCTGATCTTGATGGTGTGCGGGCCCGAGAGCGGGTCGCGTAAGAACGCAGACAGATTGCCGTTGCGATCGACGACCGAAGCGGAGACCTTGTAGTTCCGCCGGGCGCAGTCCTCCACGGCCGCGCGTACAATGCGGTGCGCGATATCGGGCGCCAGCACTCTGAGCTCGACGATAGCAGGCTCTTCCGCCGCGAAGCCGGGCAGCGACGATACACCGAGCAACGCCAGCAGACAGGTTCTCGTCAAAACTCTCATCAGCGGATTTCCTCCAGCAGCGAATGCTTTGGGCAATCGGCAGGATAACAGCTTCGCGCTATCAGGCGATGGTCTGAAAGCGCCCGAGTCCGAAAGGTGCGAGGCGCGGCGATAGCTCGCCGCTCTCGATGGTGTCGGCGATGAGGGTCGCGAGCGCCGGTGCCAGCGTGACACCGCTGTGGGTGACGGCGAGATGCAGGCCGTCGGCCGACGGCACCGGGCCGGCGATGGACATGCCGTCTGCAGGCATGGGACGCACACCGATGCCGAGGCGGCAGCCATCGAGCAGCGCGCCGCCGGCGAAATTCGGAATGATGCTGCGCACCCGCTCGAGAAGATCGAACGCCGCGCGTTTCACCGCGTCTTCCGAGTCGTCATCGGAAATGCGCCCGTCGGTGTCGTCGGCACCGATGAGGAGCCCGCCTGCCGCGGTCTCGCGAATGTGCAGGTGACTGGCGTGCGAGGTGTAGAGAATACGGCGGGTGAGACGGTGTGACGGTTCTTCAGGCGTTGTGACCAGAAGACCCGCCGCCCGGCGCAGGGGAAAGCGCGCGGCGAATGCGTCGTAGCCGGTGAGCGCGGTGAGCACGTCCGCGGTGTCCGCGCCCGTCGCGACCACGACGTGCTGCGTATGCAGGCGGCCTTCGTCGGTTTCGAGGCCGAGCACCCTGCCTTCATCGTCCATGACGAGCTCGCGCGCCCGGCAGCCCTCGAGCACGCGTGCGCCGTCCGCCCGCAGCCGTTCGGCGAGAAAGGCGAGGAAGGTGGCTACATCGAGCCATGCGTCGGCCACGGCGTGGAGGCCCTCGGCGCCGTCCTCGAAGCGCACGTGGGGCTCCATGGCGGCGAGCGCGTCGCGTCCGACCCATGCGACCGGGTATCCCCACCGCTCGAGCTGCTCGGCCGCGGCGCGCATGGAAGCGAGCCGCGCGACATCGTCGGGGCTGGACCATTCGAGCATGCCGGTGCGGTGCATGCCGATGCGTCGATCGCCCCACTCCCGGGCCAGCTCGCGATAGAGCTCCGCGCCGAGTGCGTTCAAGCGGTGATAGGCCTCGTCGCTGGTCTTCGAGGTGGCGTTGATCCAGGCGAACGTGTTGCCGCTCGTTCCGTGACCGATGCGGCCGGCTTCGACGATGGCCACCCGCATCCTGCGCGCGACGAGCGCGTGCGCGACGGCACAGCCGACCACGCCGGCGCCGATGACCACCACGTCGTAACCTTGTTGCTCGGTCATGTCGGCGCCCATTAGAACACGGTTTGTCGTCGGCGGTCGTTGGTCTCGTCGAGCCGGCTGAACTCTTCGCGCCAGGGCATGGTGCGCACACGTTGTCTAGATAAACAGCGGCTTCTGGAGTAGTTTGGCGATCGGAAAACATCGTCGAATCGTAACGGGGACTCACCATGAATTGCGTGGACGGAAATTGCACTGTGCTCTTTGGTGGGATGGCCCTGGTCGTCAGTCTGTTGCTGATTGGGCCGGTACGAGCGCCAGACGTTTCGACCTCAGGCCTTATCTCTTCCGTGCGTGGACGCGGATGCTGAAATGACATTACTCCAAGGGTAGACGGTGGTGCGTTGCCCGAGCTGTGAAACGGACAATCGCGAAGACGCCCGATTTTGTGTCCGTTGCGGGACGAAGCTGGAGCGCCGCTGCCCGGGCTGCGGAGCCGGGGTCGATCCCGATTGGCAGTTTTGCGGGAGCTGTGGTGAGCAACTCGGCGAACCTCCGACGGCACCTACTCCGCAAGCTCCGTCCGCCGACGCCGAACGTCGCCAGCTGACGGTGATGTTCTGCGACCTGGCGAGCTCGACCGCGCTCGCCGCGACGCTCGACCCGGAAGATATGCGCGACGTGAATCGCGCTTATCAGGATGCGGCCAAGACCGCAATCGAGCGCTTCGACGGTTTCGTCGCTCGTTACATGGGTGACGGCGTTCTTGCCTATTTCGGATACCCCCAGGCTCACGAAGACGATGCCGAGCGCGCGGTGCGGGCAGGGATGCGTATCGTAGACGCGATCACAGAGCTCAACGCCGGCGTAGGCCGGGCGAAGGGGGTCGAGCTGGCGGTTCGCGTCGGGATTGCGACCGGTCGCGTGGTGGTCGGGGATCTCATCGGCGAGGGAGTGTCCCAGGAAAGCGCCGTGGTTGGCGAGACGCCGAACCTTGCGGCAAAGCTGCAGGGATTCGCTGAGCCCAATACCGTGGTGGTCGCACCAAGCACCCGGCGTCTGACCGGCGGTAATCTCGAGTATCGGGATCTCGGGCTTCGCGAAGTGAAAGGTTTGCCTGCACCGGTCCGGGTTTCACAGGTGGTGGGCGAGGGACTCGCGGCCAGCCGATTCGAAGCGACGCGTGGACAGCAACTCTTACCGCTCATCGGTCGCGAAGACGAGACGACCGCGCTCCTGCGTCGTTGGGAGCGCGCCAGGGACGGGGAGGGCCAGGTTGTGCTGATTTCCGGTGAGCCGGGAATCGGCAAATCGAGACTGACGCAGGAGCTCGGTTACCGAATCGCGGCGGAGCCACACACATACCTCGGCTACCAGTGCTCACCCTATCATTCGCACAGCGCGCTATTCCCGATCATCGCGCAGCTGGAGCGGGCGGCCGGACTAAGCCCACACCTCGAGCCACACAACAAGCTCGAAAAGCTGAGAAGACTGCTTTTCGAGTCGACGGAGGATCTGGACAACGATCTTCCGGCCCTCGCAGCCCTCCTCTCGATTCCGACGGGTGACGACTTTACGAAAATCGAGCCGGACGCGAAGGCGCGAAGGGAGCAGACGCTCGCCGCTCTCGTTCATCAACTCGAAGGCTTATCCCGCAAGCAACCGGTTCTCTGTGTCTTCGAGGACGTGCACTGGATCGATCCGTCGACCCGCGAGTTTCTCGACCGAATCGTCGATCGGGTGGAATCGTTGCGCGTGCTTCTTATCGTTACCTTCAGGCCGGAGTTCGTTTCGTCGTGGACCGGGCAAGCGCACGTGACACTGATGGCGATGAACCGCATGACCCGGCGAGTGAGCGGAAAATTGATTGCGCAGCTCGCCGGAACGATGGCGATGCCACCGGACGTATTGGAGGAAGTCATCGCCAAATCGGATGGCGTACCACTCTTCCTCGAGGAGCTGACGCGCACGGTCATCGAATCCGAACGGCTGGCAAGAGGAACGGAAGGTGATTCGAAACGCGGCGCTCATAGGCCGTATATCCCCGAAACTCTGCAGGACTCCTTGATGTCTCGTCTCGATCAGCTCGGTTCGGGTAAACCGCTCGCGCAGCTCGCAAGCGTCATCGGCCGGGAGTTCGACTACTCGACGCTCTCGACCGCTTGCGACCTTTCGCCCGACCGTCTCGAAAAATGCCTGAGTGAGCTGGAAAACGCGGATCTCGTGTTTCGACGAGGTTCCGGTTCATCGGCGGCGTTCTCGTTCAAGCACACCCTGGTCCGGGATGCCGCCTACGAGAGCCTGTTGCGGGAAACGAAACGCGAGCTGCACGAACGTGTGGCGCGGGCGATCGAGCAATGCCGTCCGGAGGTGACGCAGATCGAGCCCGAGGTTCTTGCTCATCACTTCACCGAAGCCGGGCTCGTGAAGCCGGCGGTGCAATACTGGCACCAGGCGGGTCAGAGGGCGTCGGAGCGCTTCGCGATGACAGAGACCGTCGCCCACATCACCAAGGCGCTCGGCCTCGTCGACGAGCTGAACGATCCTGCCGAGCGCGCCGCTTGTGAGCTTCGGTTGCAGATCACGCTCGGACCCGCGCTCATGAATATCAAGGGCTCGGCCTCAAGCGAGGTGGCGAAGGCCTATCGCCGGGCCCGCGAGCTGAGCGACCTGGTCGGTGAGCCCGAGCAGAAGTTCATCGCTACCTGGGGGCTATGGATGCACTACCAGGTAAGTGGCCAGTTTGATGCGGCCCGTCGCACCGCGGACGAGGTGGTCGCGCTCGGCGGCCAGCTCTCGGATTCGGTCTATCTGCTGCAAGGGCATCACGCGGCGTGGACCACCGAGGGCTATCTGGGCAACAACTCGGCGTGCCTCGAGCACGTCGAGCAAGGTCTGGCTCTTTACGATATCGACCAACATCACAAGAGCGCGTACCTCTACGGAGACCACGACCCCGGAATATGCGCTCAAGTGCACGTCGCGTATCACAAGTGGTTCACCGGGTATCCGGACCAGGCGGTCGTTGCCGCCCGGTCGTTGGTGAAACTTGGTGAAGCACTCTCCCATCCACTGAGTCTCGCACAGGCGCAAGCCGGCGCGGCTATGGTGCACCAATTTCGTCGGGAGCCGGCGGAAGTTCTTCGCTACGCGCGGGAACTCATTGCGACGAGCGCGAAATTCGGGTTGGAGGTGTGGCGAAACAATGGAGACGTGATGCTCGGTTGGGCGAACGGGATGGCGGGTGAAGAACGCACTGGAATCGAGATGGTGCAACGGGCTCTGGAGGAGCGTACCGAAAAGGGCCTCAAGTACCGTCAGGTCTACTATCTCGCGATTTTTGCGGAGCTTTTGCAGCACACCGGCGACTTCGAGGCCGGATTCGACGTCGTCGCACAGGCATTGGCGATTCTGGAGCAATCCGGCGAGCGACGCTGGGAATCTATCGTGCACCGCGTTCACGGCGACCTGCTGCGTGCCCGGGGAGACGACCTTCAGGCGGAGGATTGCTTCGAGGCTGCCATTGAATGTGCACGTCGGCAGGGTGCGAAGTCGCTCGAGCTTCGAGCCGCGGTTGGACTCGCCGGACTCTGGCAAAAGCGGGGAAAGACCAGCGAGGCAAGGAAATTGCTGGCGCCGATCTACGGCTTCTTCCAGGAAGGCCACAACACCGCCGACCTTCGCGATGCGAGCGCATTGCTGGAAAGTCTGCGCTGACGAGGATCTCGTCTCAAACGAGCTCGTCGCTGCGATCGTCGGTCTCGCCGAAGCGCCCGAGGGCGGGCGGCCCGAGGCCTGCGTAGACCTCGCCGAGGCGCGCGTTGATCTGACGGGTATGTTGCTCGAAGAGACTGTTGCCCTGGAGATCGCTGTCGACCAGGAAGGGACCGAAGTTCTCGACCTCGAACACCCACATGGCCTGGGCGATGCCGAGCTCCTCGAGCCAGTGGACGTCGCGCACGCGCTTGATGCCGCGTCCGAGCAGTGCACCGGTGCCGTACCCGACGGTGGTCAGATAGACGGCACCCGCGGGCACGAACAGATTCCGGTAATCGTCCGCCNNGATGATGCGGGCGCCGGACTTCTCGAACCACTGCGGCATCCACTGGGAGAAACGGAAGCTCGCGGTGGCGGTGACGCCGCCGACGTTGTAGCGGCCGTCGGGCTCGCGGGCGGCCGCCGGCGAGCAGTGGAAGTTCGCATCGCTCACTGCCGGGAGATCCAACGGCAGTGGCGCCCCCTCGTCGAGGACCTTCTTATAGACGCCCTCGCGTGCCGTGTACACGACGCCGTCGAGGTAAACGACCGTGCCGGGCGTGAGTCCCTCGAGGTCTTCCCTGAGTGACGGGATTTTCACACGGACTTGCTGAGGCTGTCTTTGCTCGTCGACCATTCGATGGACTCCCGTCGCATGTAGGGCGTGAACCATTTCGGATCGGTTCGAAAGGCCACCGTGCCGTCGGCGTGCAGGCGGGCGGTGGCACGCCGCGATGAAAGGCAGAAGGTGTGCACGCTCATGGGCATGCCGCCGGTGTGCGTGTAGCCGACCTCTATGTGACAGTCGACCACCATGGACGATCCGACGAAACCCATGGGGCCCATGCCGATGTTGTTGCCGATGTCGGTGAGCTCGAGCTCGAGCGCCGCGATTTTCTCGTCCGGGTTGCGGTCGCCGACGATGCGAAGGCACGCGGCCTGCTTGCCGAGCACCATGGAG
>JABAHO010000673.1_pt1 | contig 10570 bp, 10 predicted proteins | sample 7062071 | NCBI WGS metagenome assembly JABAHO01 (sample SAMN14534356, study PRJNA622989) | marine sediment metagenome | biome: marine biome [ENVO:00000428]; feature: marine pelagic biome [ENVO:01000023]; material: deep marine sediment [ENVO:00002113] | place: India: Gulf of Kutch | collected...
CAGTTGGAGCAGGTGCGGTCGAAGTTATCGGTGAAGGCCGTGCCGTCCACCTGTGTCCCGGTCAGGATGTCGTGCTGATTGCGTCTGTCCTCGAGCCCCACGATCCTGACCTCGCCGGGGACGATCTCACCGTTCTCATCCACAGCGGTGCGGATGTTGAGGTAGTTGCCCTTCCGCGCCAGCGTCAGCGTGTCGCCGTGCAAGTGGCCGAGATTGACCGCAATGCGCACACCGTTCGCGTTGTACCACGGACCCTGGCCGATCCGATCCCGGGCATTGATGGCAGGCTCGTGCTCGGTGGCCTGCGTGCTGAGATAAGCCCGCCACGTGTGATCCCCGGCACCGACCGCGTCGGCGAGCTTCTGACAGTGTCCGTCAGCCCCCGCCAGACCGCCAAGGTTCGCGCCATCGCCCATACCAACGCTGGTGACGAAAAAGGTCAGAGGCCCCTTCTCGGGACGCGGCGGAATCTTCGGCACATCCGGCGCGGCCGCATCCTGAGCGAGCACCGGCGCCAGACCGCCCGGCAGCGAGAGAGCGACGAGAAGACCAACGATCGCGAAACTTGTTCGATTCGAATTCACCGGAGGACTCCTGGACATCATTGCCGCGCCAATTGCCAGTCGATCATAGACTCGGACGCCTTGAGGGTTCCAGTTGGCCGACGGCGCGAGTTTCCCTTTAGGCGCTTGGATTCCATGCGTTATGAACGGCTGATCTTTCGCACACCGGCATTGTCCAATGATCTATCGATTCCCGGTTGTATGTCTTCTGTTTGCGATCGGCGGCGCCGCCAGTGCCGACACCATCGCCATCATCGGTACCGGACGGGTCGCCGAGGCGCTGGGCCCCGAATTCGCCGCACAGGGCCACCGCATCGTCTATGGCTCACGCGACCCGTCGCGAGACGCCGTCGCCGACCTGGTCGAGCGGACAGGATCCGACGCTTCTGCAGTTCAGTCTGCGGAAGCGGTCGAGGGTGCTGACATCATCGTGCTCGCCGTCCCCGGACTCATGGTCGACGAGATCACGCGTAGCCTCGGTGACTTGTCAGGCANNCTCGTATTCGAATCCGGGCGCATCACCCATGGTGTTGAGACCTCGAACGCCGAGATCATCCAGAATGCGGCGCCCGGCGCACGCGTCGTCAAAGCGTTCAATACGCTGAGCTGGCGAACGATGATAGAACCGGACGAATCGGGCGGGCCGGTGACGATACCGCTGGTTGGCAACGATAATGATGCCAAGGAGACTGTCGCGCGACTTATCGAGGGTATGGGTCTCGAGGCCATCGATCTCGGACCCGTCCCGTCGATCAGGCCCGCTGGGTCGAGGGTATGCTGATGCTATGGATCAACTATCGCCGCGGCGGTGGAAAGTCGTTCGACTATCATCTCCGGAAGAACTAGCGACTCGCCCCTGAAGCGCGATTCGAGATCCGCTAGAAGGAAGAGGGAATCCGGATACAACCGACAGGCTTTGAAACATGATCCTCTACTACGCTCTGAAAACCGTCTCCGTCGCGTCGCACATTACGCTCGAAGAAGTCGGCGCAGAATACGAACTGCATCAGATCGACTTCAGAGTCACCGAGCAACAGTCGGCCGACTATCTCGGTATCAATCCCAAGGGCCGCGTGCCCGCGCTCGCCACCGACCGGGGGGTCATCACCGAAACGCCGGCGATTCTCGCCTATCTTGCCCAGCGCTTTCCGGAGAGCGGGATGGCGCCGCTGGATGACCCCTATGCGTTCGCGAAAGCTCAGGAATTCAATGCGTATCTATGCGCCACGGTGCATGTGGCTCACGCGCACAAGCTGAGGGGCTCGCGCTGGGTGGACGATGCCGACGCGATGGATGCGATGCGCGCCAAGGTGCCGCAGACGATGCACGAGTGTTTCAGCCTGATCGAGGCGGAGATGTTCGCCGGGCCCTGGGTCATGGGCGAGAAGTACTCGATCTGCGATCCGTATCTCTTCACGGTTTCGAACTGGCTTGCGGGCGACAGTGTCGACATCGCCGATTTTCCGGCGATCGCAGATCACAATGCGCGTATGCGAGAGCGGCCGGCCGTCAGGCCCGTGGTCGAATTGCATGGCCTCTGAGGGACCCGGATCGCCGACAGATATCGTCGGGAACAGCAAGATGACCGATAGGACCACCGCGGTCGCAGTGCCGCTCCTGGTGTCGATCTGCATGATGGCGACGCTTCAGGCGCAGACGGTGGAGAATACCGGCCCCAATGCCAACGTCTCCCGCGAACTCAGCGGCACACTGAGGCTGCAGACGAAATCGGACAAACGTTACCGCGGCGTCGAGGAATGGCGCCTGTTCGTTCATCCGGACGGCTCGCGGACAATAATGCTGAGCAAGGACTTCGTCGCCGTCAACGCGCTGCAGATCATGACCGCGCACGTGGACCCGGATTTCCGGCCGGTCGACGTCCACGCGAGCTACTGGGTCGCGGACGGTTACCGCGGTTCTATCCGGGTGTCGCTCGACGGTGACGCGCTGCGCGCCGTGTCCGAGGGCCCTGCCGGCTCGTCGGAAAACGTACTCGAAGTCCCGCACGAGATCTCCGTCGTAACCCACGGCGAATCGATGAATGGCTGGTACCTGTGGCAAGGAGACAGGGGCCCGGACGGCTTTCACGAGGCCACTTATTTCAATCTCAATCCTGCGCCGGATTCACAGACGCCGGTTGCGGGACGACTGCATCCGGCCGAGTTCCAGTATCTCGGTACTGAAATAGTCACTGTTCCGNNAGACCGAGCGCTATCTGCTGAATGCGATCGAGATCTGGATCGCCTCTGAAGACCGGATCCTCGTGAAGCAGACCATCGTCGACGAGGATAAGGAATACGTGCTCACCAGGCTGGAGCGGATCGAGGCTGAAGACTAGCCGAAGCTCCTAACGGGTCGACGGTATTTCCATCACGCCCACGGCTGCCATTCCGACAGCGCCAACTCCCGGTCGGCCTCGGCGAACCGCAGGCGGACCGGCAATCGATCTTCCCCGTAGACCCAGATGCGTGACGGATCGCCGAAGGCGTAGCGATCGCACTCGAACGTCCCCACCGGTGTCTCCGTTTCCTCCGTGCCGAGAAACTGGATCCAGCGNNCAACGGCGTATCGGTATCGACCCGGAGATTGTAGAGCGTCGCTTCGTGGACCTTCTCGTCCTTCGGGCAGTACCAGAAATGCCAGCCTTCGGCCGACGCAGCGTGACTCACCATCGAGAAGTGGTCGGGTACCGATACCTGGTGTCCGAGTGGGCCGTCCGGCATGTCCGCATCAGCAGACAACGTGCCGCCATCGACACGGAACAGCGCCGATCCCATCCGGCTGCCGTTGCGGTAATAGTTCAGATGACATTCCAACGGCCGGAAGCGCTCGTCGACCCGGTGAATGATGGTCCGGAATAGGTTGTAGTCGTTGTTGATGATCCGGACCGACAGGGTACGGGTGCCATCCGGATGTACGAACAACGTCCAGTACTCGTGACCGTAGACCTTGCCCGTCGACAGAATGCGCATCTCGTACGCGGCATTGAGGGCGCGCACGACGTTCGGGTTGTCGCGGATTTCGCCCTCGTATGCCCGCGCCGGGCCGATCAGCGCCGGGAACGGCAGAGACGAACCAAGCCCCGCAAGAGCGCAGGCCAGGGCACGACGTCTCGATATCTTCATGGCATTGGGCCCGTGATCACACCGACGTCGCAGGCCGCCGGAATGCCCGCGACGATCCTGGCGCGGCTCGCCGTCGCGACAATACCTAAGTCATCGGCAGGACCAGCATGTTGCAATAGAGATTGTCGATGACCTTCTCGGCCGTCTGCCCGATTTGCTTGCCGGCATCGGCATTGGCGCTCCCCACGCGCGCGATGACGACCAGATCGGCGCCTAACTCATTCGCCGCAGCCGCAATTCCTTGATCCGGCTCCCCCATCTCTGCTCTGACCTGGTTGCGCGGCAGGCCGCAACGATCGGCGAATCTCTGTCGGTCCGGATAATCGTTAGTATCGTGATACACGGTCACGACATTGAGTTCGGCACCTACATTTTCGGCAATCATCCGCCCGGTCTCCAGCAAGCGGTCGTTGGCCGCTTCGTAGGCATCCGATTCCGGGCTGTGCTTCACGGCCACCAGCACCTTCTTGATGTTCCGGCGGGAATAGGATTTAACCAGTAGTACGGGACAGCTGGCGTCGCGCAGCAGGATCCAGTCCGAGGTCTCGCGGAGCCAGCGTCTGAGCCGCGGCGTCTCCGTCATGTTCTTCACCGCCATCATGCTCGGCTGGCGTCCAACCGCATCGACGATAGCCCGCCGCCAGTTCGGCTGTATTTCAACCTCGGTGTCGATCTCGAGACCGATCGAGCGACCGTGAGCAGCGAGCCGGTCCATCCAGCTCTCGAGGCGAGAGCGCGCCTCGGCAAATGCCGTCTCATCTTCCATATTCGGTGGCCTTCGCAGCTGATCTTCACCCACGCAGGCATAGAGGTGCAGCGCCACGTTGTCCGTGCCGGCAGTCAGCTGGTCTGCCGCGATGGTCTCTGCCATGACGAGCGAGGGCTGGTTCATCGTTGTGGGGTCGAGTACGACGAAAATCTTCTGCTGATCGGACATGGGATACTCCGTGAATGCCGATGCCGAGGCTACCAGAAACCATGGACTGGTGTCGCGGGAACAAGGGCCCTCCTGAGGCCATTCCTGAATGCGGCTGAAGCGGCGCGGACCGGCAGCTAAAGCCGCCTCGCCCCGGTACACTTCGCGTCTTGCGCAAACGCGTCCGGGCATTGACCGGGCCGGCCCGGCTTTGCAACGATACGATCACAGCGCGACCGATAGATCGCGCGCGGGGGTACAACCATGCGAATTTCAATCGGCATTATCGTCGTGGCGTGCACGTTGGTCGGGCCTGCGCCGGCCGTTTGGTCTCAGACCATCGGCTTCGGCGAGGCGATTCGGATCAGCCTGCCCGGGCAGCGAGCGCTGCCGCCGCACATGGATCTTGGACCCGAGGGCAGCCTGCACGTGCTGTGGGTGGCGAAACTGCCCATCGATGCACCGAAGTCGTCCGGCGGGCATATGAATCACGATGCAGCGGACGCGCTGTTCTATCGCCGATCAGCGGGCGATGGCGCCGCGCTCGGCCAGCCCGTGCAGGTCAATCTCGAGCCCGGCGAAGTCTGGGGATTCGCAGTCAGCAAGCCGGTACTCGCCGTCGCTGCAGATGGCATCGTGCACGTAATGTTTCCGGCCAACGGCATTCAGCCCCGCACTGGCAAGGCGATTCTCGTCGCACGCTACACCCGGTCCACGGACGGCGGACGCAGCTTCGAACCGTCGCGGACGGTCAACTCGACCGCCGACAACGACATGAGCGCCATCATGCATGGGGGCTTCGCGGCCGCGCATGCTTTCGGAACACTGACAACGGACACCGACGGCGGCGTCCACGCGTATTGGATCGACTCCCGCTTCATGACGCTCGAAAAGACTGACGGCGCCATCTTCAGCGCCACATCGCGCGATCGCGGAGAAACATTCGCCGCGGATCGCGTGGTCAACAGTGAAAACGTCTGTCCATGCTGTCAGCTCGCTGCCGCTGCCGCCGGAAACGGCGTCTATCTGTCGAGCCGACAGATATCCGCAGAGGGCTTTCGCGACAGTTCGGTCGCGCGGTCAGTCGATCTCGGTACCCGCTACGCCGCACCGGTGCGCATCGGTGAAGGTCGATGGAAAATCGACGGCTGCCCGCTCAAACGCACAGCGGTCGCGGTCGCCGGGGATAACGTCTACTCCGCCTGGTTCACGGCTGGTCAGCAGCCGGCTGGGGTGTTTTTCGCNNTGAGTGTGTCGACGGACTTCGGGAGTACGTTCTCTGCGCCGATCGAAGCGCCGACGCCGGCCGGCACCGCCTCTTATCCCGAAGTCGTCATGGACGCGGATACCTCGTTCCTGAGCTTTCAGCAGAACGACGCCGCGTGGCTGATGCCGTTGACGCTCGCGCCGGCGACGCGTCAGGCGCGTCGGTGAAAGGCCGTGCGGAAATTCAAAACCGTCGCAGTTATCTATTTTCTCATCGTCGCGTCCGCGGCAGCCGATGAACGACTGCAGCCCATAAACGCTGACAAATTCGCTGACATCCTGACCGCCGAGCGGGGCAACGTCGTCCTCGTCAACTTCTGGGCAACCTGGTGCCGGCCGTGCCTCAAAGAGATACCCGAACTGATGGCGCTCGAGGAGGAACTTCGAGACCAGGGTTTTGTGCTCGTACCGGTGTCGTTGGACGATGCCGGCAGCCTTGAATCGATGGTGATTCCGTTCATGCAGAAATGGTTCCCGGATTTCGAAAGCTATGCCAGCCTGGAATCGTTGATGGACAGCATCGTGAGCGTGGTCGACCCGGCCTGGAACGAGATCTTGCCGACGAGCTACGTGCTGAACCGCGCCGGCCAGNNCTCTGCTAGAGAACGATCGGTGAAGGGACCGAGCGGCTAACGGCTGTAAACGGCGGAGTTGCTGGAGCCTAACGGGCTCTATTGGCAAACGAAGTTCTGCCGTCGCCAGCCGCCGGTAGAGCACCCTTCGTGATACGAATAGTCGGGACGGCGGCCGTAGTGCTGCTTCACCAGGGACTTCGCTGCATTGACCGTGAGGTGAACGGCCCGAAATCCAAAATCCAGCTCGGAAGCCCGATCGTTCCATCCGAAAGATGAACCCGATTCCGGACCAGCATCGTGGCCCATGTTGCGGTTGACGACGGCATATCCCTCGGCCAGCCGATGATCTGCGTAGTCGAGGTCGCCGTCCTTCAGGCCATCGCCCCAATGCAACAGCCGGCCGTTCCAGTTGCCGGCGAGCGGCAGTTGCATGTGATAACGGATATTTCGGGTCGCCGTGCCCCGTATGTAGCAATACGACGGCGTGGTCGATGTTTCAGAAACCAGCTCGGCCCGCGTGATGTTGTGACCAACGGCGCTCAGTAACGATGCGCAGTCTTCAGCGGTCTCTGCCCAGCCGGCGGCAGGGACTACGACCAGGGCGGTGGCGTGGACTGATAGCGAAGAGTCAATATGTCGTGTCTCGGGGATGCTCCCGATGGTGTTTGATCACAATCGCCAGTGCGAACGTGGCGCGATCAGTGTGCAGCGGCCGCGCTGACCGGCGGGTCGGGATCAACCGGGTCACCGCTTTCGTAGTTTTTCTGCTCCAGGGGCGGGAGGGTAGCCAGATAATCCCAGAGCGCGCCGAGATCCTCGACCGTCATGCCCGAGAACTCCACCCAGTTCATTTCGGAGTTCTGCTCTTCCGTCACCGGGAAAGGCTCTGTGTGGACCCGGAATCGCTGAATGAAGACCTCTTTCGTCCAGTTGCCCAGACCGGTCGGATGCATCGTCAGGTTCTTGGAGTAATGGATGTCCGTGCCCATCCAGAACGGGATGCCGCCCGCCATCAACCTCGACGCGACCGGTTCCAATCGCCCCCGAACCCGCGGCGAATGGCAGAACTCGCATCGGGCGACCTTGCTGAGATAGCGCCCGTAGGCAACGGTATCGCCCTTCGGTACGGCCGGCACCGGTCCATCGAGCGGTTCGGGGTAGAACCGGAAAATAATGTTGAGCGGAAAATCCAGCTTGCGCTCCGGACGAAACGATTCGACAGCCGGCTGTGCGCGCAGATACGCGATGACAGCCGCCACGTCCTCGTCCGACATCTCCGTATACATGAACCAGGGCATGATCGGGAACAATGCCTCGCCGTCACGACTCACGCCCTCCCGGATAGCGCGTGCAATCTCGGCGTCGGTCCAGTCGCCGATGCCGGTCTCGACGTCGGGCGTGATGTTCCGGATGCAGAGCCGCCCCGGGAAGGTGCCCATGCCGCCGATGTTGATACCGACCGGCTTCATGTTCTTGTCCATGCAGGGCCTGCCCGCTCCGAGTGGTGGAACGGCGGGGCCACTGTAGCGTGTCCAGTCGCGCACGGAGTGGCAATCGAAACAAAGCATGACATCGTTTACGAGGTACTCGCCGCGCTCGATCAGATCCGGAGTCGGCTGGACTGTCAGTTCGGCCGGCGGACGCTGCCGCGGCAGGAATCCGTAGAGAAATANNGAGGGCCACGAGGCCCTTCAACACCTTGCCCATCAACGTTGCGCTCCCGTTGCCATGATTACCGCCCGATGAAGCGGTTCCAACCTTGCGCCATTGTGGCCGAATGCCGTTCAGGGGTCGACAACACGCCCAATCGAGTGGGCACCCTCACAGAGGCGGGTGCGCCTCGCTAGGCCGTGGTCTCGGTCTTGTACGGACCCGGCCTCGCGATCAGCCAGTAGACGATCACCAGAAGACCAAGTCCGGTCACGACCTGTGCAAACATGACGAATGCCTCGGAAGACGCCGAGCCGGTCAACGTGCGGGTCATATTGATGAGGGCATGCCACAAGACGATCATCAGCACACTGCGGGTGCGATCGTAGAGCAGCGTCGACCAGGCCGTTGCAGCAAGTATCCCGAACGAAAAACCGATCCACGCGCCGATCTGGAATTCCGGACGCATCAGAAACGCCGGCAGGTGCCAGCACAACCAGAACGGCCAGAGCGCCAGCGTCGCGAGCAGCGGACCGAAGCGAGTGCGCAGCACCGGCAGGGCAAATCCGCGCCAGCCGGGTTCCTCGCCGAATCCCCGGAGCACGGCGCCGAGCAGAATGATATCCAGCCAGCGACCCTGCTCCGTGATGCCGCGGCAGAGCTCACCGGACAGCAACATGCCGAGTTGACCTGTCATGGAAAGCGCGAGAAACATCACCAGGAACGGAGACAGGACAGCGGCTGCGAACCAGACACCCGGAACGCGCCACCTCACAGTGCTCCTCAGCAATTCGCCGATACCCGCACGATTGCCGCTCATCTTAAGGACGACCAAAGCCGCAGCGAACGGTCCGAACGCCGCTACCGCCTCCAGCCAGTGGGGCAGATGGATAGAACTGATGCCGCGTGCCTCGAGCAGCATCGGCACTTCGATGACCCACGTGAAAAGGTAAGCCAGCACGAAGAAACTCGTTAGCGGAAATCTACCGATCATCATCCTCGTTCGCATTCAGCGTGGAAGTCTCCAACGGCGCGGACCGCTGATCTGCCCTCATTCTGACGCGTGCTATCTTTCGAATCACCCTGGACTACAAGGAGCCCGTCGATGCCTAAAACCCGACGCCAGTTCCTGGGAGCAGCAATCTCCGCAGCTCTTTATGCGGGATCTCGTTCGTCAACTGCCCGGACGATGCCCGAACCGCGGCCCGACGTCGACGTCGCGCAAGCTTCGGCAAGTTCGCTCGCCCGCGCCATTCGCGACAGGACTCTGTCGTCGGTCGAGCTGGTCGAGGTCTATCTCCAGCGCATAGACGCACTGAACGGCGAGCTCAATGCCATCGTGCATCTCGACGCTGACGGCGCGATCGCGGCTGCCCGCCGCGCTGACAGCCAGCTCGCCAACGAAGCGGCTTCAGGTCCGCTGCACGGGGTGCCGATCACCATCAAGGATTCCCTCGACACGGCTGGCATGGTCAGTACGGCGGGCACCCTCGGCCGGGCGGCCTTCGTCCCGCAGACGGACGCGACCGTCGTGGCGCGACTCAGGGCCGCTGGTGCAATCGTTCTTGGGAAAACGAATACGCCAGAACTGACGCTCTCGATGGAAACCGACAATCTCGTTTATGGCCGCACCGTCAATCCATATGACGCAACGCGCAGCCCGGGAGGCAGCAGCGGGGGTGCAGCGGCGGCGATAGCCGCAGGCATGTCGGCCCTGGACGTCGGGAGCGATACCGGCGGAAGCATTCGCTATCCGGCTCACTGCTGTGGCATAGCCGGCCTCAAGCCCACGCACGGTCGCGTGCCCCGCACCGGGCATATCGTCTCATTCGCCGGCGTAACGGAATCACTGACGACGCTGGGGCCACTGGCACGACGTGTGGAAGATCTCGACATGATCCTGCGCATCATTGCCGGGCCTGATCCGTATGACCCCCATGTTGCTGCAGCATCGCTCGGCAACTATCGCCAGACAGAACTTGACGGTCTGCGGGCCGCCGTTTTCACCGACATCAGCGACGTCAATGCATCTGACGCGACAGTGACTGCCATCGGCTCGGCGACCGATGCGTTACGCGATGCGGGTGTGACGATCGAGACACGCTCTCCACCGCGCCTGGACGAAACCCTGGACATCTTCTTCGGGCTGTTCGCTGCCGAGGGCGGTAGGGATCTGCGAGGGTTTCTCGACATGCTGGGTACGACCGAGATGTCACCGCAGCTGCGTGCGGGGCTGGAGGCGATGACAGATCTGGAGTTGTCGACGACGGAGCTCAACGGCCTCATCGTTAATCTGGATCTGTGGCGCAGTGAGATGCTCGCATTCATGGATCAATACGACGTGTTGATCTGCCCGGTCTATTCGGACGCCGCGCCTGAGTGGCTCACAAAATGGGACTCGCTCGACGACGTGCTGCCACCGGAACTATTCGGGTACACGACACCTTTCAATCTCACCGGATGGCCGGTTGCGGT
>JABAHO010002527.1_pt2 | contig 10570 bp, 8 predicted proteins | sample 7062071 | NCBI WGS metagenome assembly JABAHO01 (sample SAMN14534356, study PRJNA622989) | marine sediment metagenome | biome: marine biome [ENVO:00000428]; feature: marine pelagic biome [ENVO:01000023]; material: deep marine sediment [ENVO:00002113] | place: India: Gulf of Kutch | collected...
CAGCCGGGTTTCCTTCGGTTTCGATCCGGCGACTTCCTGGCGTCACTAGGAGAGGACAGGCTGGCCACGATCTTTCCTATGCGGGATTGGATCGATGCCGGGATCCGCCCGATCTACAGCTCCGACGCTCCAGTCATCGAGGATGCCCGGCCCATGCCGGCGATTGCCACCGCGGTCACACGCCGAGACGCCGATGGCAACGTGTGGGGCGCGGNNCCGGCGAAGAGAGTGATCGCGGGAGGATCGCTCCCGGCTACCTTGCCGACTTCACCGTTTTCGGCGTCGATCTGCGTTCTGTGCCTGTGGCCGATCTCGGAGAGGTCGAAGCGACGGCCACCATCATCAACGGCGAATTCGTATGGCAGCGAGGTTGACTGCCAGCACGTGGTACGTCGAATGGCTGGGCCAGCGCGGGCGCTGAGTGTGATGATTGACTGCCACGCCCACTACTTGTCGCCGCGCATCTTCGACAGGGATCTGCGCTCGCTCAAGGTTGTCTTTCATCCTGCCGCGAAGCGGTTCGAGTTTCCCGGCGGCACCTCCCGGCCGGTACCGGACGCACTGACCGATCTGGACACGCGATCGTCGTGGACGGAGGTCAACGACATCGAACTCCAGGTGTTGTCCCCCTGGATGGATCTGATCGGCGACGACCTACCCCGACAAGATGCCGTCGCTTGGTGCCGTCTGCTCAACGACACCACCGCCTCTGATATCGACCCGCTTGCCGGATTCAGGGCCTTTGCCGCACTTCCGGTTGGCGACGGCCCCGCCGCCGCCGCCGAGCTTGCACGCACAGTCGAAACTATGGCGTTTGTAGGCGGCGCTATCCCTTCTCAGGTGGCGGGAACCGATCTCGATGAAGCGAACCTCGATCCGCTGTTTGAGGCAGCTGTGTCACTCGACATTCCTTTATTCATCCATCCGTTTCGGGTCATGGCGCCGCAGAGACTGCAGCGCTATTTCCTGAACAACGTGTGTGGAGTGCCCTTTGACACCACCGTCGCCGCGCTGCAACTGTTCTTCTCGGGTGCGATGGACCGCTGGCCCGGCCTCAAACTCGTGTTAGCTCATTGCGGCGGCGCGCTGCCCTTCATCGCCGGTCGGGCCCGGCAAGCCTCCCGGGTTTCTCCGGCGATAGATCGTGCGGTGGAGACGCCCGGCGAAATCTTGGGTCGCTTCTACTACGACACCATGCTGCATGATCCCCAGGCACTTGGCTTCGCGGCCAGCAAGGTCGGAGTCGGCCGCATGGTGGTGGGAACCGACGCCCCGTTTCCCATGCAGATCGAGCCGGTTGTTGACCATTTGCACCGCGCCTTCGCTGACCTGCCGAAGGATCCGGACCCCTTCCCGATGGTTACGCAGACGACGCCTCGGAATCTCCTTGGGCTTGGTTGATCAGAGCCAGGATTGCTTGCGGGTCCACGGGTAGGCGGGATACGGCTCCGGATAGTCCCAATGCCTGGTCGATGCCGGCGGCGATGGCGGGCGCCACCCCCGGCACTCCTCCCTCGCCGGACCCTTTTACCCCCAGCGGGTTGGTCGCGGTGGGGCTGTCTTCGGTGACGAAGGTGAGGATTGACGGTGTCTCGCCCAGCGTGGGCATTAGATAGTCCATAAATGAGGTGACGAGCGGGTTCCCCAGCTCGTCGTATTGGAAGGTTTCGAGCAACGATCCGCCCAAGGCTTGCACAGCTCCACCGTGCAGCTGGCCTGCGACCAGCGCCGGGTTTACTGCCCGTCCCACGTCGTAACCGAGAATGAGCTGTTCTACAGTTACGTCTCCGGTCTCCCCGTCGATCCGGACGATGGCCCCGTGGGCCCCGTAGGGGTAGACAACCCGTTCTACGTCGAAAACCCGCTCGGCGTACATCGCCCGATCAGGCTCGTCCGATCCGCTGGTTGATTCATCCACCGGGCCCATCCGAGCCAATTCGCCCAGCGTCAGACGGGTCTGGGGATCACCCTTAACTTGGACACCTCCCGCTCGATACTCGAGGTCGTCGCGGTTGGCTTCCAGGTAATGGCCAGCGCGGTCCAATGCTTCATCCTTTACCGCCCCTGCAGACAGCCACACCGCCGACCCGGCGGTGACGGTCGTGCGGCTGGCGTAGCTGCCGATGCCCCGTGAGGTCTCGTCCGTGTCCAGCAACTCCACCCTTACCGTGCCGGGCTCCACTTCCAGAGCGTCGGCCACTAGTTGGGCGATCACGGTTTGATACCCCTGCCCGACCGAGGAGCCGCCCGACCGCACGGAGATCTGCCCGTTCTCATCCACCTCGACTGAGCCCGTCTCCCACGGACCCAGGCCGGACTTTTCGAGAAACATCGCCACCCCAGCGCCGACCCGCTCACCGTTGCGGCGGCGCTCGGCCAGCTCCTGCCAGTCGATCGCCGCCACGACGCGATCGAAGAGCTTGATGTAGTCGGCATCGGAAAAGACCATCGGCTCTCCTGTGGAGTGAAGAGGTCGCTCATACGGCAGGCGCTCTTTGGGAAGCAGATTCCGCCTCCGCACCTCGGCCGGATCCATGTGCACGCGGTCGGCATAGAGGTCGATGAGCCTCTCGCGTACGAAGCATGACTCAAAGCGGCCCGGGGCTCGGTAAGTCGCGGTCGGCGTTCGGTTAGTCACCATGCAGTGGGCTTTACCCTCGTAGTGGGTGATGTCATATGGGCCCGGCAACATTGACAAGGTGAGGTCGGGCACCCGGATCCCATGGGTACGGACGTAGGCGCCGAGGTCCACCCAGAAATGTGATCGGATCGCGATGATGTGACCTTCGTCGTCCCCGGCGATAGTGGCGAAGTGATGCTGTTCTCGCGAATGGTTGGCCGCGATCAAATGCTCGCGCCGGTCTTCGATCCACTTGACCGGCCGGCGAAGCTGGTACGCCGCCCAAACGGCGAGTACGTCCTCGGGGTAAAGCTCACCCCGTACTCCAAAGCCGCCTCCGACCGCCGACTCCCGCATGACGATCTGGGCGGGATCGATCCCAAGAAGGTCGGCGATCGTGGACCGATTCCAGTGAGGGACCTTGGTTGCTCCGTAGACGAGGCAGCGCCCATCGTCGTAATCAACCGCGATTCCACGAGTTTCCATTGGGACCCCGGTATGGCGGCCGACGGAGAGAATGGCATCCACGACCACGGGGGCGTTCTCGAGAGCGAGGGCCGCGTTGCCGAACGAAGCTTCGAGGGTTGTGATCTCATTTCCTTCTGCAAACAGCTCTGGACCCTCGCCCGCCTGGCGCGGGTCGACGACAGCCGCCAGCGGCTCGGTGTCGACGATGACTTGAGACGCGGCATCTTCGGCGAGGTACTGGTCGGCGGCCACGACCACCGCTACTGGTTCGCCTACGTAGCGAACCCGATCGACCGCGAGAACGGGTTGTAGGTAGGGAACCACAGTTTCATCGAACGAGACGCGGGGTGGTATTCGGGGCACAGCGCCGAGTTCGCTGGCAAGATCGGCACCGGTCCACACAGCCGTGACTCCATCGATCGCTGCGGCCGTGGTTGTGTCGATACCGATGATCCGGCCGTGGGCTGTAGGTGAGCGGACCACCACCATGGAGAGCTGGCCGGGAAAGTTGAAGTCGGCGACGAAACGACTGGTTCCGGTTAGAAGCGGAGGGTCCTCGTGGCGCCGGATCGACCGGGGATCGCTCATGGGCTCACGTTAGCCAGGCGTTCATTGGCGGTCGGCTGCAAGGAGGCACGCCCCGAAGCGGGATGACTAAAGTCGGCCACCGGGAGTCGAGATGGGAAGGGATGTGGCAGAGGCTCGACGGGTGCAGATTCTCCAGGACGATGCGGCGTGCCCAGCACTCCCAATCGTCGAGGGAGAAGGATTGGCTAGGGCGGTTGTGTGGCCGGGCGTGGGAGCCCATCTCAGGTCGATGCATCGGATTTCACTTGGCCCTGGGGCGCGCACGGTTCGAATGCAGCATCCCATGGAGGCCGTCTACTTCATCATGAAGGGCCGAGGGGCGGCCGTTGATGACCGTACTCAAACGAGCTCGGCGCTGGTGACCGGGTCTATGGCGCTGATAGAGCCGGGCACTCCGTATAGCTTCTCTGCCGGAGACGAGGGTGTTGAGATCGTGGGAGGGCCGTGCCCCGCTGATCCGGCCATGTACGTCCACTTGGCGGAGGATTGATGGCGATCCACGTTTATCACATCGACGAGCCGGACCGGATGATGCCGATGATCGCTCGCGATGCCCGCCTCATTGTATGGCCTGGGCGTGGGAGCCAGACCGCCAATATGAACTACGTCGACATGCAGCCGGGCGAGCGCAATGTTCCTCACGTCCACGAAGCTTCCGAGGACACGATCTTTGTGCTGGACGGAGAGGGAACAATCGAGGATCTGACCAACGATGTGGAATTACCGTTCGGCACTGGGGATGTGGTCCATGTGCCAGTTGGCATCTGGCACGCAGTTAAGGCCGACCGGGGCAGCCGGATCGAGTCCTGCGGCGGCCCCGCCCCGACCGACTGGAACATGATGTTCCGGATCGGTGCTCACGACGATGAGTTGTTGAAGAGATTGGAGAGTGGATGAGTCAAGCGGTTCGAATCGGCATTGCCCAGATTTCGGGCGAGCCTTTCGCGGTCGACGTAAACAAGAAACGAGCCGCAGATGCCATTGTGGCGGCCTTTGAGGACAACGCCGACATCGTCGTGCTCCCGGAGATGATCATCCATGGGTACGTGTCGGACTGGCGGGGCTTGGCGCCGATTGCTGAGACCGTGCCGGGCCCAACGGTCGAGGAGTGGACCCAACTGGCGGCCGAAGCCGATGGGTACATTGTCGGGGGCCTGTGCGAGATCGACGGGGAGGCGCTTTACAACACCGCAGTGGCGGTGGGTCCGCACGGGCTGATAATGCACTACCGGAAGGTTCATCTGTTCGCCGGCGAGAAAGTGGCATTCCGACCCGGCAACCTTGGGTTTCCCGTCGCCGACACCCGCTTTGGCACTATCGGGCTTTGCGTTTGCTACGACTTGCGGTTTGTGGAGGTGGTGCGAATCCTCGCCCTCAAAGGTGCCGACCTCATCTGCGTTCCGACCGCCTGGCTTCCCGGCTTCGACCAGGAGCGTTGGGACGCCGAAGGCATGTGCCCCCAGGCTCGAGGAGCGGTTCTGCAGGCGAACCTCAACCAGGTGTTCATCGCTTGTGCCTCGCAAGCGGGCCAACACGGCGATCTCGATTTCCTCGGGTCTTCAGTCCTGGCCGATCCATATGGTCATCGTTCTGCCGGGCCGCTGTCGGGGTCGGATGACGAAGTCGTCGTGCTCGAGGTCGACATAGGCGAGGCCAAGCGCGCCCAAGTACGCGGTGAGATGATCGCGCCTCGGGCCGATCGCCGCACCGACGTGTATCGAATCGTTTCCGGCGACGACGAGTTGTAACCCCGGCCCGCGGGAACCGGCGGGCCTAGAGTGCCAACAGGACGCTGACACGGAGGAATCATGAGGATTGCGGACTTGACCCACACGATGAACATTCACACACCGGGCTGGGTCGGATACGCCGGCGGCAAGCTTTATTACGCCCAGACTCTGCAGACCAACAAGATCGTTGCGCAGAGAATCGATATGGCGCTGCACTCGGGAACGCATTTGGATGGTGCCATGCATGCGACCGATGGCCAGGACGGAGACATGGCGTCCTACAAGATCCCCTTTCTCGTGAACAAGGGTGCGATTGTCGACATCTCCGACATGGTCGGAGACTGGGATGTGATCACGCCGGACATGCTCACGGCCAATGTTGAGATCGAGAAGGGTGACATTCTCATAATCCACACAGGTTTTCAGCAGTACTGGCAGGGGCAACCGAAGCAAGATCTAACCCGCTACTTCACCATGCACCCCGGCGGCACCCTGGAGCTCCTGCAATGGATGCTGGACATGGAGATCAAGTGGTTCGGTGTCGACGCCGGATCGGGAGACCACCCGATGAACACGTCGATTCGCGATATGCGGGCCGATCTTGTGCCGCTTTTCGAGGAGAAGGTGGGGATGTCGGTGGCGGAGTTTTTTCCGGAGTTCGAATTCACCCACAAGCTGAGCGGGCGGCTGGTGCGCCAGAACATATTCCCGTTTCACAACTGGGCGTTCCAGGAGGGCCTCATTCACGCAGAGAATGTCGGTGGGGAGATAACCGAGGTGCTCAATACTCGCTGCATCATCGGCGCGTTCCCGTGGAAGTACGAGGGCCTCGAGTCGTGCCCGTGCCGCATCCTCGCGTTCTTCGACGTCGGTGACATGAAGGTCACGGATTATGTGGAGGCAGCGGCCGCCGTCTAGGCCGGAGTCAGTCGCCCGATAGCTACCCGCGCCGGATGAGGCTGCGGAGCCGCTCCGGGCTTATCGGTATGCGGGTTACGGCGGTGCGGTCGCCGATCGCCTCGGATACGGCTGCGGCCACCGCCGCCCCCGCGGCGGTCGTTCCGCCCTCTCCCGCCCCCTTGAGCCCGAGGGGATTCAAGGGGCTGGGGGCGTCCTCAGAGATGATCGCCTCGACACTCGGCATTTCGGAAACGGTTGGGATCAGGTAATCGGCAAACGTGGTGACCAGTGGCTGGCCATCCTCGTTGTATTGAAACTCCTCGTAAAGCGCTCCGCCTATGCCCTGGGCAGCTCCCCCCGTGATCTGGCCTTCGATCAGCATCGGATTGATGGCTTTGCCCACGTCGTATGCGACAACGTACCGAAGCAGCTCTACTCCTCCAGTGTCGCCGTCGACCCGTGCAACGACGGCGTGCATTCCGTACGGATAGGTCATGTGGTCGGTGTGAAACCAGTATTGATCGCCGAGTCCGGGCGGCCAGCCAAATCGGGCCGAGGTGGCCGGATTCAGCAACTCGGCTATCTCGCCGAGCGTGACGGCCGGACCGCTGGGGGTGCCGGCGACGAACACGCGACCGTCTTCGAGAACGAGGTCCTCGCGGGCGGCCTCTAGTTTCTCTGCAGCTACTTGGATCGCCTTGACGCGGACCGCCTCGGCTGCTCGAAACGTGGCGGTGCCGGCGAGGACCGTGACCCGACTGGCGAAAGCGCCCATCCCGGCTGGGAATTCGTCGGTCTGCCCGTGCCGAACCTCAATCCGATCGTGGGCGACGTCGAGGACGGAACCGCAGATTTGGGCCAGCACCGTCTCGACCCCTTGGCCCATGGAAGCTTCGCCGGTGTTGACAACGACTGAGCCGTCGTCGTTGATCTTGACCTCGGCGCCGGCATACGGGCCCAGCCCACTCTTCTCAACGAAGTATCCGAGACCGAGCCCAACCATCTCGCCGGATGATCGGCGCTCGGCCAGGTCGGCTTGCAGTTGCGGATAGTCAATGTGGTTGAGCAGGCGCTCCAATAGACGCGGATAGTCGCCGGAGTCGTAGGTGACGTGCGTGTCGAGCACGTCCATCTGGCGTGGGTAGGGCATCTCGTCTGGGCGAATCAAGTTGATCTGGCGCACTGTCCCAGGGTCGATTCCCAGCTCGGCCGAGATGAGATCCATCAATCGCTCGCGGACGAACGTGCTCTCGTATCGGCCCGGTGCCCGGTAGGTGCCGGCCGGGGTCTTGTTGGTCAGTCGGATGTGCCCCACGACTTGGTATGCCTCCATTGCATAGGGGCCGGGGAGCATGGTGGCAGTGAGGGTGGGGACGGTGGCGGCGTGGGTCCGAACATAGGCCCCCTGATCAACCCAAAACTCATCAACCACACCGAGGATCTTCCCCGATTCGTCCACCGCCGCCTTGATGCGATGCGTTTGGTCGCGGGAGTGGTTGGCTGCCACCAGGTGCTCGCGGCGGTCTTCGATCCACTTCACCGGCCGCCCCAGCTTGCGGGCGGCGGCGCACAGGAGAACGTCTTCCGGGTAGAGCTCACCTCGGATACCGAATCCGCCTCCGACATGGCCCTCGCGAAGGACCACGTTGTCTTTTGACATGCCGAGCATCGAGGCGATGGCATCCCGGTTGTAGTGCGGGACCTTGGATGCCCCAAACATCTCGAGAACGCCGGTGAGCGGGTCGAATCGGGCGGATGCTCCCCGGGTCTCCATGGGTACACCTGTGTGGCGGCCGACGACGAATTCCCCCTCGACCACCTTGTGGGCGACCGCGAGAGCCGCACCGATGTCACCGACGGTCTCGCGAATCGTCGCTGTCTCGGTGGAGTGAGTGTCGTCAAAGGTGCCCGGTTCTTCGGTGGCATCAATCACCGGCGGCAGCTCTTCTAAGCGAAGATCGATCAGTTCGGCTGCGTCTTCGGCGATGTACGCGTCCTCGGCGAACACGGCTGCGATCGGCTCTCCGACGTATCGCACCACGTCGCGAGCAAGAACCGGCTGTCGGTACGGCGCCAGTTCCGACAGGGTGGCTTGCCGGAAGCCAATCGGTGGAATGTCGGGGATGTCGGCAGCGGTCCAAACCGCCACCACTCCCGGGAAGGCGAGAACATCGTCGGCATTGACGCCCGTGAGGTGGGCGCGGGCGAGCGGAGAGCGCACCATTCGCATCGTGAGCTGGCCAGGGAGGTCGATGTCGGCGGCGTAGCGAGTTGAGCCGAGCAGCATCGGGCCGTCTTCCAGGCGCGGCACCGACCGACCGATTCCCGTCACCCCCGCATCGCCTCCGCAGCGGCTCGGACGGCTTTGACTATGTTCTGATATCCGGTGCAGCGGCAGAGGTTGGAAGAGAGCAGTTCGCGTAGCTCGTCTTCGGTGGGGTCGGGGTTCGCCTCCAAGCCACCCACTGCCAACATGAGGAAGCCGGGGGTGCAAAAGCCGCATTGAAGGCCGTGATGATCCCAAAACGCCTGCTGCAGCGGATGAAGTTGGTCGCCATCGGCAAGGCCCTCTACGGTGCGGATCGGGGTATCGGCGCATTGCACTGCGAACAACAGACAGGATCGGACTGGCTGATCGTCCAGTAGCACGGTGCACGCGCCGCACACGCCGTGCTCGCAGCCGAGGTGGGTTCCGGTGAGCCCGCAGTCTTCGCGGATGGTGTCCGCCAACGTCTTGCGCGGCTCCACGTTGACGTGGTAGCTCTCTCCGTTGATCTGGAGGCTGATTTTGACCTTTTCGATGGTCATGCGATCTTCCTTTCGCGCAGCAGCGCCCGGACCCTTTCAGGGGTAGCCGGCATCTCATTGATCTGAACATCAAAGGGTGCGAGGGCATCGGAGATGGCGTTGAGAACAGCGGCCGGAGCTCCGATGGTGCCGCCCTCACCCACGCCCTTGGCACCCGTTACCGTGAAGTCGCTGATGGTCTCCATGTGGATGATCTCGATCTCGGGAATCTCCCTGGCCGTGGGAGGCAAGAAGTCCATCATGGAGGTGGTGAGAGGATTACCGGTTTCGTCGTAGACGATCTCTTCGAGAAGAGCGTTAGCGATGCCTTGGGCGACACCGCCGTGGATCTGACCGTCGACAATCATCGGGTTGATGAGCTTGCCGGCGTCCTCCACGACGAGGAAGCGGAGGATCGTGACCCTCCCCGTGGCAATGTCGACTTCGACTTCGGCGACGTGCACCGCGTTAGAAAACGTGCCAGGCGGGTCGTAGGTGGCGATGGCAGTCAGGCCTGGCTCGAGCGTGGGAGCTAGTCGGTGGCTGCTGTGATAGGCAATGCGGGCGATTTCGCTTATGTCGAGACCGATATCCGTACCACGGACAGAGGCTCGACCATCGGCCAGCTCAATGTCTTCGGATCCGGCTTCGAGCTCGTCACCGGCGATTTGAATGATCTTCTCCCGCAACTGCCTCGATGCTTGCAGCGTGGCCCCTCCGGAGATGACCATCGACCGGGAAGCGAACGTGCCCCAACCGTAAGGGGTGCGATCGGTATCCGAGTGCGTCACTCGAACGGAGCTTGGGGCGACCCCTAATTCGTCTGCGATGAGCTGGCTGAGGCTCGTCTGTAGCCCCTGTCCGTGGGGAGAGGCACCGATGCGGGCTTCGACGTATCCGGAGGGATCCATTGCCACGGCCACGGTTTCGAAGCCGGGGGTGATTTCCATCGAACGGGCGGCGAAGGCGGGTGTGCCGTATCCGGTTCGTTCGGAGAAGACCGAGAATCCGAGCCCGAGGTAACGCCCTTTCACTCTTTCCGACTCTTGACGCCGGCGAAAGTCGTCGATGCCAACCTTGTCTACGGCAACCTCGAGCGATTCGGCGTACGAGCCGTCGTCGTAAACGAGACCGGTGGGCGACTCGTGGGGAAAACTTCGAACCAGGTTGCGCCTGCGCACATCCAGCGGGTCGAGTCCCAGTTCGGTCCCGGCTACGTCCATGAGTCGTTCGAGGGTGAGGGTTATCACCGGCCGGGAAACACCCCGGTAGGGCCCCATCGGGCAGGTGTTGGATGTGACCGCCTTGGCATCCACCCGGTACTCCGGGACCAGGTACGGTCCCGGCATTTCGGCCAGCGCCATGAGAGGCTCGACTCCCGACGTCACCGGGTAACACGAATAGGCCCCGACGTTGCAACTGATGTCCACTTCGAGCGCCTGCAGCCTCCCATCGGACGAGAAAGCTGCCCGGGCAA
>JABAHO010001451.1_pt1 | contig 10546 bp, 11 predicted proteins | sample 7062071 | NCBI WGS metagenome assembly JABAHO01 (sample SAMN14534356, study PRJNA622989) | marine sediment metagenome | biome: marine biome [ENVO:00000428]; feature: marine pelagic biome [ENVO:01000023]; material: deep marine sediment [ENVO:00002113] | place: India: Gulf of Kutch | collected...
GTCCAAGGACCTTAAGGTTCGTTGCGTGGGCGCTCACTGCAGGGCGTCCGGACAACAACCGTTCATCAAGGAGGCCCCATGGCCGTTTGGGAATATGCCACGCTCACACTGCGTGTCTCCAAGGCGCGCGTCAACCAGGCCGGTTATTTCAGCCGCGCGGAAATGGTCAAACAGATCGACCCCGAGAGCGAGGCAGCCATGAACGAAATGGGCAAGGCCGGCTGGNNGATTTGCCTCCGCTATTTTCAAGCGGCATCCGCATACGCTTAAGCACACCTGATGTGTGAGTACAGCGGTCTCACCCGATACAGGGAGACATTACCCGCCTAATTAGGTCATAAACCGGGTAATGGGGGTTGACAGCTNNTTGACTAAAAGCACGGCATAGAGTACTCTTTAAAGCAATTAAGGAGATCTATTATGAGCACTCTTGTGGCTGGTGAGATTAAAAAGCGGGGTGTTTCCGCACTTGCTCATGCTTTAGAAGAGGATGATGAGGCGGTGATTACGGTTCGAGGGCAGAGCCGCTACGTTGTGATGACGATGGAGAAGTATAATCAACTCCGGGAGTGCGAACTCGCCCAGGCCGTGAGGGAAGCGCGCGCTGACTATGACTCGGGCCGTATCGCGGATAGGGGTGTTGAGGATCACATGCGGCGGATCGATAATGAATTATGAAATCATTTTCACCGAGAGTTACACGAGACGCGCGATAAAATTCCTCCGAAAGCATCCGGATCTTAGAAATCAGTACCAGAAGACGCTGGAGCTCATGGCGTTGAACCCGCGGCACCCGTCATTGCGCCTTCACAAACCAGGCGGGAATCTCGCGGGCCTTCATTCTGTTTCCATCAACATATCGTATCGTATTACGCTGGAGTTTCTCGTCGAAGGGAACAGGATACTTCCCGTGAACATTGGCAAACACGAAGATGTCTATTGAGTATCTAATGAAATGCATGTGAACATTGTCATTGATATACCCGAAGGTCACAAGCGGGGGTATTCCTGTGACTTTGTAAAACATGGGCTTACCGCCAAAAAACCGGCGATTTCTGCAAGAAATCATACTCTCTTATGCAAGCACTGCCTTTATTGAGTATTTTTACTCAATCATTGAGTAAAAATGATTGTCAGTGTAGCGCTTGGTGATCTTTGCCTGCTTCAGTCCGGCGGATGCCGGGCTCTACCGCGATACGCTTGCCGGGCTTAGCGGCCACACCCCCGGCCGGCAGGCTTAGTCTTTTCGGTAGAGGTAGAGCGCGTATTCCCCCAGGCACCAGGCCGGCGTACGCGTAAGCACTGCATCTACATTCCAGAGCAGGCCCAGGGCGCGACGGCCTAACTTTCTCTGCCACTGCAGGCCGAACCAGGCCGGGTAAAGAATAGAGTACCCCCGCCGCATCACGAGCTTTCCCCGTGCACCGCAGGCCGCCCGGATATGCTCCGGACCATAACAACGGCTTTCCAGGTGACGCGTGGCGCTGTATCCGCCCCAGGTGGGGGCAAGCCGTCGAAACGCGGCCTTCCACCGTCCGCGCAGGAGATTGATGGTTGTCCCGGCGAGATACCAGCGGTTCACAAAGCTGAGGAGGAGGTATCCCCCGGGCCGGGTGGCATCATACAGGGCATCAATCGCCGCCGGAAGGTCCTCTACCGTGTTCAGGGCACCAAAGAAGACATAGCAGACATCAACCCCGTCAGGGCCGGCGATGCGGGGTGCATCATCTGCCGAGGCAACCTCGGCCTGAACATTCTGCAATCCGGAACGTGCAATCCGTTCCCGGGTGAAATGAACCATTTTTTCCGAGACATCAATCGCATGCACGCGCCGACCGGGAAAGATCGTTCCCAGGTGCACAGCATCAAGACCTGTCCCGCATCCGACTTCGAGTGCATCCCGGAAAGGCAGCCGGTTCAGATGTTCTCGAAAGTCCTGTCGAATTCGCTGCAGGACAGGGTTTGCCCAGTACCGGTCATCAAATTCGCGGGCATCCTCGTCGTAATAGGTCCCGACATTGTCGTAATACTCACTCATGGTAACCCAGTTCTCCACGCATGCATGATTTCACATGCACCCGGTCAATCCAGACTCCGTCTGTCGAGGTTCCCGGAAATAAAAATGAAAAAAGGGCCGGGTCGGATCCAACATGACGGGTATAGATCTTTTTAAACCGCTCAGCCACCTGCGGCTGATAGCCTCCGCCCCAAAGCGATGCGCGCCGCAGGGAGTTTGCCCGGTCAGGACGCGGCCGAATGGAATACTGGCGGGGCAGCCTCAGCAACAGAGACTTCAGGGTTGAGTAAAGCGCCATGATTCCAAAGCAGCAAAGGTTCACGAAAGCAAGGGGCCGAGCAGCCCGTGATGCGCTCGGGATATCAACGCTGTCGCCGGATGCGCCGGCTCCGCGGTAATACTGATCGATCCAGCCATTGGCAGACAGAAAACCAGCATAGACATCCTCCCCCTTGAGGACCCTGGCCTGCACCGCATCAGAAGCGGTATAAAAGGAAGGGTTCTGAATGGACAGGCTTGAGATCTCGAGCAGGAAGTTTGGACACAGACGCGGACGGAGCGAACCAGGCCTCAGCAAAGCCGCCGCTCTGTTCAGGGCCTCGGCAATCCGCAATCCCATCCGCACGGCATGGAGAGAGGACGGTGCCGTAATCAGGAACAGGTCGACATCTTCATCCCGCGGCACTTTTTCCTGGCAGCTTTCCCAGGCGACGGAACCCGACACTGCGAGGACCTTGACAAACGGAAGCCGCTGCAGCCAGCGCAGGGTGCCCAGGCGGGCCCGCACCAGGGCTTTGGCCCGCGCACGGCCGTCCTTTTTTCGAGAGGCAAGGTCAGGGATGACGCAGCCCGGCAGAAAACAATATTCGCCGTCTCTCACGAGGCTTCCCTCCGACACAAGCTGCGTGATCCGGTTTCGTACCGCAGGCGGGTCATCCGGGGTACAGCGTTTAACGATTTCATCATCCGTGAGGGCATCGTTAAAGACATGCGCATAGCAGACGTGGGTTAATATTCTTTTATCGGGGCATTCAAACGGATTCATCAGGTTCTCCGCCGGTAATGTGCCGCTTCAGGATGTCCCGCCATTCGGGCCACTGGAACTCATATCCGCTGCAGGCTTGCGCATGACACGTTCCTGCCTTGAAAGAGGACGTCAGGGCATCCCTGATGGCCTCCTCGGCCGCTCCCTGTATTTCCCGCGTTTGGACGGGAAGCCCCAGGGAATCGGCCAGCGCTGCCGAAAATTCCGACTGGCGAACGGATTGCCCCGGAGTGAACACGTTATATACCCCGCCGGACGCGGCATGGAGGGCAAGGTGCACCACCGCTCCGGCACAATCATCCACATCCACCAGGGTCATCCAGTTTTGCCCGTCTCCGTATACCGGGACCGCTCCCTCCCGTTGCGCCGGGGCCAGGTAATACTGGTCGAACCAGGATCCCGGCCCGACAACCCATGGCGGGCGTACAATCGTAACGGGAAGAATCCCGGCCGCCTGTGCCTCCATCCAGGGCTTCTCGGCCAGGATGTATTCACGGGCAAAGGAGATCGGCTGCACCGGGCAGTTCTCATCTCCCTCCTCGTCTCCGTGATTGCCGTAGACCAGCGTGCCGGAAACGTATACCACGCGGGTTTGCGGAGCATTTGCGCTGAGCCATTTAATGAGCCTAGTATTGGCGCGTCGGCCGCGGCGGGCCGCCCGGGCACGCCCCATGCGCCCCTTGCCCGGCAGGCGTGCGAGGTGAATGATCGTATCGGGGCGGAAAATCTCCAGCCAGGAGAGGTCGAAATTCGTCAGGCTGCCCACGACCAGGTTGATATCCTCGAGCTCACGGTAATTAACATTTGCGTGGCCAAGAAGCAGTATCCGCACATCCGGAACCGTCCGCAGGCAGGCAAGGACCCGTGATCCGATAAAGCCCGTTCCGCCAAGAAGCAATACCCGGCGCAAAGGCCGATCCGGAGCCGGCGTATCCGTCATGAGCCCCTCCGGTGCCTCTGTATGATCATTCACAGCCATGCGCACCAACCTATGAAACAAACCGAATAAATCAAGAGTTGGCCAAAATTTCGTAACCGTGGATTCATGCGCCCCCGCATGCGGAAATCAATTTCATTCAGGGGGCAAACTAAGGGGGTGACCCGGATCCTGAATTTCGCGTAGAATAGCCGGATGCGCATCATGCTTTTGACAGTCCTGGCCGGCCTGGCGGCCCTCACCGGCCATGCCCAGACAGTGGCCCGTACCTGGAACGAGGAGAACCTGGCCGCCATCCGCATTGATTTTCCGCATCCGCCGGCACATGCGCGCAATCTTTTTCACCTGTCGACCGCGATGTATGACGCCTGGGCAGCCTACCAGACCAATGCGGTAGGCTACGTTTACCACCGGCGGGAATCCGCTGTTGATGTACCGGCAGCCCGCAGGGAGGCCATCAGTTATGCAGCCTACGGAATATTGGCGAACCGCTATGCGCTTTCGGTCAATGCGGAGGATATCCTCGCCTCCCTGACCAACCGGATGGCCGTGCTGGGCTATGACCCGGGAGTGACCACGACCAACGGCCCCTCCCCTGCCGCCGTGGGCAACCGGATCGCCGCCGAGATCATCGCCTTTGCGCTGGAGGACAGTTCGCACCAGACCTATATCCCGCCCTATTCAGACCCGCTTTACCAGCCTGTCAACGATCCGTTGATTCTTGAATTTTCCGGAACCACCGACATGAACAACCCTAACCGCTGGCAACCGCTGGCCTTCAAGTTCCGGGTCACTCAGAACGGTCTCGAGGCAGACCTGATCCAGGAGTTTCTCGGATCGCACTGGGGGCCGGTCACGCCCTTCGGCATGTCACTTCCCGAGGGCGAAACCGTTTTCTTTGACCCCGGGCCGCCGCCGTTGCTGGGCGGCCTTGATGACGACGGGTACAAGCAGGGCAGCGTGGAGGTGGTGCGTTTCAGCAGCCTGCTGGATCCGGACAGCGGGATCATGATCCACATCGACCCCGGCCATCTCGGAAACAACACGCTGGGGCAGAACGACGGCACCGGCCACGGGCTGAACCCATCCACCGGCGAACCGTATGCGACGAACACGGTCCCCCTAGGCGACTACGGCCGCGTGGTGGCTGAATTCTGGGCGGACGGACCCGACTCGGAAACGCCACCCGGACACTGGAACAAACTGGCCAACGAAACCGTGATGGATCACCCCGATTTTGAGCGCCGCTTCATGGGAATCGGGCCGCCGCTTGACCCCCTGGAATGGGACGTCAAAATGTACTTTGCCCTGAATGCCGCCCTGCACAATGCGGCCATCACGGCCTGGGGATGCAAGGCCAAGTATGATTACGCAAGACCCATCAGCAGCATCCGCTACCTCGCGGAGCAGGGCCAGTCCAGTCATCCTGCAGAACCAAGCTTCAACACCAACGGCATACCCCTGGTCAGCAACCTGGTCGAAGTGGTCACCACCGCCAGTGCCGCAGAAGGTCAGCGCCACGAGGGCATGGCTCCCGGCCAGATTGCCATCTATGCCTGGGGCGGCGAACCGGACAATCCCGAGACGCAGGTGACGGGCGCCAAGTGGTTCCGGGCGGTTGACTGGATGCCCTACCAGCGCAACACCTTTGTTACCCCCGCCTTTGCGGGTTACGTATCCGGGCACAGCGCGTTCAGCCGCGCAGCCGCAGAGGTGCTGGCTGCGATCACCGGCGACCCCTATTTTCCGGGGGGCATGGGCACGTTCACCGCCCATCAAAACGCCTATCTCGAATTCGAGATGGGCCCATCGGTAACCGTGGTACTGCAGTGGGCGACTTACTTCGACGCCTCGGATGAAGCGGGTATTTCCCGTCTTTACGGCGGCATCCATGTTCCGGCAGATGATGGAACCGGAAGGATCATGGGATCCTACGCCGGCCTGGCCGCCTGGGCCGAGGCACTCCAGTATTTCGACGGTTCGATCCTGAACCGCGAGACAACGATGGATATCGCCCGGAATTCGGACGGATCGCTGCGACTGAGCTGGTCCGCCATTCGCGGCATGCATTACCAGCTCAGGAGCGGCACGAACCCGGGCACCTTATCCACGGTGCTTAACCACGGTCCATCCCAGGAAACCGAACTCGTTTTTGATGTGGATCCGTCAGAACCGCCCGGGAGCACAGCTGCCGAATTCTTTGGCGTACAGCGCTCTCTCCTGCCCTGAATATACCCCGCAAGGGGCGATGGCATGATTTCTTACGAGACGCTCAGCCCTGGGACCTGACCGTGGAGAGACCGCCGTCTACTCCGATCACCTGCCCCGTCACCCAGCCCTGGTCGGCCTGCAGCAGCCAGGTGATGGCGCCGGCTACCTCCTCGGCCGTTCCAATGCGCCCCAGGGGATGCAGCTTCCTGGATATGTTGAGCGATCCCTCATTACCCGTAATTTTGGCGGCAAGCGGGGTATCAACCAGCCCGGGTGCCACGCAGTTAATCCGTATTCCGCGTCCGGCGTAGGTTGCGGCGGCTGACCTCACAAGCCCCTCAACTCCGGCTTTCGCGGCGGCGATGGCCTCGTGATTGACGAGTCCATGGCGGGCGGCAGCGGAAGAGACCAGCACAATCGAGCCGCCCGGGGCGGCAACATGCCTGACCGCGGCACGAACTACGCCAAAGGCGGACACGAGATTTTTTGACAGGACAGATTCAAATTCCTCCCGGCGGGTTAGATGCGCAGGCTTCAGCAGAATGGACCCCACGCAGAGCGCTACCCCCGACAGGTTCGCGCCCTCTTTTTGCAGCCCCTCCAGGAGTGCGTCCAGGCTGTCCCAATCCTCGACATCCACCCCGCGATAATCCACACCCTCAACTTTTGAGGCCTCATCAAGCCCGTCCGGATTTCGAACGCCTGCTATCACCGAGCTGCCCGCCGTATGGAGACGGCTGCAGACGGCACGCCCTATACCGCCGGCTCCGCCCAGAATCAAAAAGCTTTCATTCGCAGTCATGTATGTAGCCCCGGGTTTTGCTATGCGGCTCCGCTTAGCCGGCGGCGAATCCGCCCGGCTTCCTGCAATACCGCTGCCTGTTCATCGGGCGAAAGCCGCTCTGCATTACGCAACTGCAGGCTCATTCGCGGATTTTTTTTGAGAAGCGCCCGGTGCCTGAGCAGAAATTCCCAGTATAGAACCGTAAACGGGCATGCTTTTTCTCCCGTTTTTTTAGAGGGTTCGAATGCACATCCACTACAGTAATTACTCATCCGGTCGATGTATTTACCCGTTGCCGCGTAGGGCTTCGAGGCCATGACCCCGTCATCCGCAAACTGTGACATTCCCAGTGTATTCGGGAGTTCCACCCACTCCACGGCGTCGACATACACCGCCAGGTACCATTCATGCAGGGCGCGCGGCGACACCCCCCACAGCAGGCCGAACAGGCCGGTAACCATGAGGCGCTGAATATGGTGGGCATAGCCATAGTCGAGGGTCTGCTGAATGCATTCACGCATGCAGGCCATGGGCGTGTCTGCCGTCCAGTAAAAGTCAGGCAGCGGCTCATTGGCATTCAGCGTGTTGCGGTCGAGGTAGCCCGGCATGTAACGCCAGTAGATACCGCGCACGTATTCGCGCCATCCCAGCACCTGGCGGATAAATCCTTCCACGGATTCCACCGGCGCCCGGCCGGAGCGGTACATTGCCTCGGCGGCTTCTATGACCTCCCCCGGCATCAGCAGCCTGAGGTTCATGGCAGCGGAAAGCAGCGAATGCTTCAGGAAGGGCTCGCCCGTCCACATGGCATCCTGGAACTCGCCGAATCCTGCAAGCCCGTTGTCCATGAAATCCTGCATGGCCAGCAGCGCCTGCTCCCGGTTAACCGGCCAGCGAAAGGTATCCAGCTTTCCCGGATGATCCGAAAACCGCGTATCCACCAGCGCGAGCACCTTTTGGGTTATGGCATCGGGGGAAAAAGCCAGGGGCGGTTTGGCGGGCGGCGGCCCGGACCGGCCGAATGATGNNAAAAACTCCTGTGAGCATAGAAACCCGGTATCTTCATGAATCGTGAGCGGCACGTCCCGTCGGCTGCAGACCTCTTCGATCTCTTCCTGCAGCCTATACTCTCCCGGCCGGGTCAGCTCTATTTTTTCCGGCGCGGGCCCCTTCTCCAGAAAGGCATCCAGCAACTCACCCAACCCTGCCGCAGACGAATCTGTTTCGGAAAGCTCGCTGTAGAATACACGTATGCCGGCGGATTCGAGCTTTAGACGGAAATGCCGCATCGCGGCAAGAAACAGCGCGATGCGCTGCCGGTGGGACCAGACATGTCCGGCTTCACCGGCGCTCTCTGCCATCCAGACGGCGTCCTGCTGCGGGTCAAAGTCCCGAAACGGCTGAAGTTCCATGCTCAGCTGATCGCCAAGCACAACCACGAGGTTTCGTATGTGCAGGTCCCTGGTGCCAGAGTTCATGTCGGACCTGTCAGGACCGGATTTACTCCGCCTTTTTTTTCCTGAATCCACCATACCCCTGTCTCCCAATTACGCTATTGCCGGGCAGGCAATGTCCATGCCACTCTACAAAACAGGTACTGTTATTGATCGGATTTCCCTGTGCAGGATTACATTACAGATTTTTCTCTCGTGATCCCCTTCTTTAATGAGGAGGAGTGCATCGGGGAGGTCCTGGAGGAAGCCCGGGAGGTGCTTGAATCGCTGTCACGCCCTTATGAAATCATCGCCGTGGACGATGGGTCGACGGACCACACGCCTGAACTGCTTCAGGACGCCTGTGCGAAATGGACTCAGCTTCGCGCTATAACGCTCAGGCCCAATGCCGGCCAGAGTGCCGCATTTGGCGCAGGGTTCCAGGCATCGCGGGGGCGCATCACGATCCTGATGGACGGCGATGGCCAGAACGACCCGCAGGATATTCCAAAGCTAATCGATGCGCTGGAAGACTGCGATGCCTGCTGCGGCATCAGGGTTGCACGGCGCGACACCTGGAGCAAGCGCGTTGGCAGCCGCATTGCCAATGCGATTCGCAGCCGCATCCTTGATGACGGGATCAAGGATACCGGATGCAGCCTCAAGGCCATTCGAACCGAATTTCTGCGGGAGCTGCCGATGCACCTGCGGGGCATGCACCGCTTTCTACCGGCCCTGCTAAACATGCAGGGTGCGGTCATTCAGCAGGTGCCTGTGCACCACCGAACGCGCCTTGCCGGTACCAGCAAATATACCAACATGGGACGCCTGGCGGTAACGGTTTCAGATATGTTCGCGGTGCGCTGGATGCAGAAACGCCATGCCTGCTACCGCACGATTTCAGATGTTCCTGAATCGAATGGCGGGCAGGATACGGGGAAGCCTTAAACTGGTCGGGGCGGTGGGATTCGAACCCACGACCTCAACGTCCCGAACGTTGCGCGCTGCCAGGCTGCGCTACGCCCCGACTTGGACGGCATCCGGCTAAGCCGGAGAATCAAGCCGTGCATAATACCCGACCGGCGCCCGCAATCAAGGGCGAAGTCATGCCGAATTGTACAGCTTTTACCGTTCCGTCACGGCGTCCTCTTCGGACGGCACCACGGGGATGTGCACTTCCGACCGTTTAAGCGCATTCGGCACAAAGGGACCGTTCCAGTACACCGCGTAGGCTTCACCTGCGGGTCGCCACTGCGGATTTTCCTGCAGCCAGGCCGACAGCTTTTCGCGGCCGGCCTCAAAAACCTCGCGGGTGTACGCACCCCTCAGGCCCAGGCTCGCCACGGTTGCACCTGACCGGGTGTGTACCCGGATGCTGCCATGGTCAGCAAGCTTACGCTCCCGGACATCTTTCCCGGTGTAAAACCGCATCTGCGCAGACTCGACATCCGCTTCGACCGGTACGGTCATGGCCACATTTTCCTTCTTTATGTACCTGAACAGCTGCATGAACAGCGCATCATCGGTCTCAAAGTAGGATCCTTCACCATCGGCTGCCAGCACGCGGGCCTCGGGCAGTGTCTTAATTTCAATATCTCCACCCGATGTGGGCTTGTAGGCCTTTTCGTATCCCTGCAGGGCGCGGCAGCCAACCAGCGCTATGCTGCCTACAGCCAGCAAGGCAATTACAATGAGCTTTATCATGATTTTGTCCTCTATGGTGCCTGCGCGCTTATTTCTAGGCACTGCAGGGCGATTTACTTTCAACTTCTGATCGATTGGTGTCGTCCAAGCCTTACAACCTGTAGCTTCAAGGCACTGCACCGCTTTGGCTGTTGACGGATGTCTATGCAATTCTACAATCCCGTCATCATGTACACACTTCCGCAAACCTGTACAGACCGTGAAAACCATGAGGCGCTCAGCCTGGCGCCCTACGCGGCCCGCAGCGAAAATACCCGCGGTCGTGCATTCCCGGAGGCAAGGCATTCGCGTCGAATCGCTTTTCAACGCGATCGGGACCGGATAGTGAACAGTAAGTGCTTTCGCCGCCTGGAATACAAAACACAGGTCTTTGTCAATGGAACAGCCGATCATTACCGCACGCGCCTGACGCATA
>JABAHO010015236.1_pt1 | contig 10529 bp, 14 predicted proteins | sample 7062071 | NCBI WGS metagenome assembly JABAHO01 (sample SAMN14534356, study PRJNA622989) | marine sediment metagenome | biome: marine biome [ENVO:00000428]; feature: marine pelagic biome [ENVO:01000023]; material: deep marine sediment [ENVO:00002113] | place: India: Gulf of Kutch | collected...
GTCCCCGCCGAACGCGAGCGCGCCTTCAAGCGGCGCACGGCGATGGACGAGGGGCGCGCGGATCGCGACACCCGCGAACTCATCGCCCTCCTACGCGATGATCCGCAGTGCAACGGCCGGGTGGTGGGCCTCGGGATTTGTCTCGGCGGCCCCTTTGTGTTCCGCGCCGGGTTGGCGGGAGACCTCGCCGGCGTCGCGACCTGGCACGGCAGCCGGATGGGCGGTGTCATCGGCCAGGTGAGCGATTGATTTGCCCTGTCCGCTGCGGATGGATTTTGGCGACGAAGACCCGGTGGTTCCCCAGGAGGAGCTCGACGCCATCGCCGCGGCCTGCGGCAATCATCCCGATGTCGAAATGCGTATCCACGCGGGAGCGGGACACGGCTTCTCCCACACCGGGTGGCCCGGCTATCGCCCCGAGGTGATGGACGCGGCGCACGCGTCCCTGGAAGCGCTCCTGGCGCGGCTCCGGAGCTAGCGCGCCGCAATTCCGGTTGCGGCGTCGACCCGCCGATTAGCCTCCGAGCGCGACGGGGAGTGATTTGTATCCCGGCACGTGGAGATGCGGGTTGCGCACCGGCTCACCGGCGAGCTCGAGACGCGAGAGCAGGGGGAGCAGCGCGCGGAAGGACGCCCGCATCTCCGCCCGAGCGAGGTTGGCACCCAGACAGAAGTGGGCGCCGTAGCCGCCAAAGGCCAGGTGCGGGTTGGGTGTGCGGCCCACGTCGAAGGCGTAGGGATTGTCGAAGACTTCTTCGTCCCGATTGGCCGAGGGATAGAACATCCCCACCGTGTCGCCGGCCGCAATCCGCGTCCCGCGCAACTCGTAATCGGCGGTTGCGGTGCGGAGGAACGCGTACACGGGCGAGGTCCAGCGGAGCATTTCTTCGACGGCACTGTCGAGCAGGGACGGGTCGTCACACAGGCGCTTGCATTGCTCCGGGTGGTTGAGCAGCGCAATCATCCCACCGGTGGTTCCGTTGCGCGTGGTTTCGTTCCCCGCGGCGATCAGCAGCAGGAGATACCCGATGAGCTGTTGGTCGGTGAGCGGGACGCCCTCCACCATTCCCGAGATGACGCGGTCGAGAAGGTTGTCGCCGTCGGCGCCGCGGGAGCGCCGTTCGATCACGAGCTTTTCGAGATAGCTGCGGAACTCGCTGAAACCGCGCGCCGAAGCTTCCATGGGGGTTTCGTCGGCGCGGGCAAAACGGTCGACATCACCGACCAATGCGTTGGTCCAGGTAAAGATCTGGCGCCAATCGTCGGCGGGGAGGGCAAACATCTCGCAGATGGCGGCCAGCGGCAGTTTCACCGAGAAGTCGTCGACAAAATCGCCGGGCCCGTCGGCGAGCGCTTCCTCGAGCTCCCCGGCGAACTGGTTGGCGAGGCGCTGGAAGTGATCGGCCGACTTCTTCAGCCGGCCGGGGGTGAAGGAACGACTCGCAATCGAGCGAAAGTTGCGGTGGCGCGGGTCGTCCATGAAGACGAAGTCGTGGGGCTCGTCCGGGTCCCACCCCCGCGCTTTTCCGAACTCATCGAGGCCCCCTCGCAAGATCTCCGGCTCGCCCTTCAGCGTGAGTCGGAGACGCGGGCCCCCGTTGATGAAAATGTCCGAGCGTCCGGAGATCTCCTGGATGTCGGCGTGCTTGGTGATCGCCCAGAAGGGCTCCACGTCGTCGCGCTCGTACCAGTACACCGGCGCGTCACGGCGCAGGAGGTCCCAGTCTTCCCAGGGATATCCCCGGGTGGCCAGCTTGTCCTGGCTGTGGACATCCACGCGATCGAGGGTCAGGGCCATCGAATCCTCCGTTCCGCTACTTCGCGGCGGTCACCATGATTTCGACTTTGTAGTCCGGGGCCGCCAGTGCACTGCACAGGCCCGCGCGCACCGGGGGGTTCTCCGGGTCGATCCACGCGTCCCACACTTCGTTCATGGCGGCGAAGTTGCGCATGTCCGTCACCCAGAGCTGGGCCCACAAGAGCTTCGAGCGGCTACTCCCGCATTCGCCCAGGAGACGGTCGATCTTGTCGAGGATCTGTTGGGTCTGCGTCTTCACATCGGCCTGGGGGTCGTCCGCCACCTGTCCCGCGAGATACACCACGCCGTTGTGTTCGACCGCCTGGCTCATGCGTTTGCTCAAGTGATGTCGGGTGATATCGGCCATGGGGTCTCCGGGATTCGGGGAGGGGCGGCGCAGCGCGCGGGTCTAAACCAGCTTGGGAATGAGCTCGGCGTAGCGGTCGAGGAAGGGGAGCTCGGCGTCCCGGTCGTCGACGGGGAGGAAGAGCACGGTGCGCTCGACGCCGAGTTCGCGGAACGATTCGAGCTTGGCCTGGTCGGGCGGCTCCCAGCACCACATCGACACCTCGATCTCGGCCGGATCACGCCCCGCCGCCTCGCAGCGCGCGCGGAGATCGCCGAGGCCCGCCGCGACGTCGCCCACCGCCATGTCGAGCGGGGCCCATCCATCGCAGTAGTCGACGGTGCGCTTGCGCCCGAGCGCGGTGCCCCCACCAAAGATCACCGGCGGGTGGGGCTGCTGGAGCGGTTTCGGGAACGACCACACGGGGTCGAAGTCCACGAATTCACCGTGATAGCTGGCTTCGTCCTCGGTCCAGAGCGCCTTCATCGCCTCGACGCGCTCGCGCATGAGACGCCAGCGGCTGTCGAAGGCCGTCCCGTGGTTGGCCATCTCCTCTTCGTTCCACCCGGCGCCGATGCCGAAGAGCACCCGGCCGCCGGTGAGCTGGTCGAGGGTGGCCACTTCCTTGGCCAGCACGATCGGATCGCGCTCGATCACGAGGCAGATGCCCGTGGCGAGCTTGAGGCGCTCCGTCGCTGCACCCGCCGCCATCAGCGAGACAAAGGGGTCCATCATGTTCGAGTACTGGCGGGGGAGCTCTCCACCCGGCGGATAGGGCGTCNNGACCGGGATGTGGGTGTGCTCCCCGATCCAGATCGAATCGAAGCCGCGCTCTTCGAGATTTCGCGCGAGCTCCGCGGGGCGCATTCCGTAGTGGGTGTTGAAGCTGAAGACGCCGAGTTGCATGGGGCCTCCCAATCGCGGTGTGAGGCACTACACGATACCCCACCGGATCTTCGGGCCCCGCCGGCCGTCGGCCGCCGGCCGAGCTGGCGCCGGGGCGGCGGGGCATTCCGCTAGCATCGTCGGGGTTTGGAGGTGGCGATGAAGATCGGCTGTGTCCTTCCCCACAACGAGATCGGGACCGATCCGGTCGTGATCCGCGATTTTGCCCAGACGGTCGAGGGGCTGGGCTTTGACCACATGCTCCTCTACGACCACGTCCTCGGCGCCGACCCCGATCGCCCCGGTGGATGGAAGGGCGTCTACGACAAAGACACGGTCTTTCACGAACCCTTCGTCACCTATGGCTATCTCGCCGCCTGCACCGAGCGCATCGAGCTCGTGACGACCGTGTTGGTGGTGACCCAACGCCAGACCGCGCTGGTCGCAAAGCAGGCCGCGCAGGTCGATGTGCTCTCCGGGGGGCGCTTGCGTCTCGGGATCGGCACAGGCTGGAACGAAATCGAATACGAAGCCCTGGGCGAAGATTTCCGCAACCGCGGCGCTCGCCAGGAAGAGCAGGTCGAGGTGATGCGCGAACTCTGGGCGCACGACGCCATCACCTACTCCGGTCGCTTCCACACCGTGACCGGGGCGGGGATCAACCCGAGGCCCGCGCGGCCCATTCCGATCTGGTTTGGGGGAGGGGCCGACGTGGTGCTCGATCGCTGCGCGCGGATCGGCGACGGCTGGATGCCCCTGGGCTCGCCCAACGACAAATCCAAGGCGATGGTCGACACGCTGCACGCCGCCCTCGAACGCGCGGGCCGCAACCCGGAGGGGTTTGGCATCCAGGCCCAGGCCCAAGCGCGGGGTGGCAACCCCGATCGCTGGCGCGACCACGCCGACGCGTGGCGCGGCCTTGGCGCGACCCACATGGCGATCGCCACGATGAACGCGGGGTTCGAGTCCATCGACCAACACATCGATGCGATGCGCGCCTACCGGGACGCCGTGGAATAGCGCCGGGATGGATCCCAAGGAGGACACGGCGCGCATCCGCGAACGCATCCGCTTCGAATCGGAGCGCAAGGGGCCGCCCGAGGGATTTCCCCGCCTTCCCGACCTCCCCGGCCGGCGCTACACCGATCGGCGCTTCTTCGAGCTCGAACGCGAGCGTCTGTGGAGCCGGACCTGGCTCTTCGCCGGCCACCTCGACGAAATCCCGGAACCCGGGAACTTCAAGCTCTGGGAATCGTCCGGACAGCCGGTGCTGATCGTCCACGGCGCCGACGGCGAGCTCCGCGCCTTCTACAACACCTGTCGCCACCGCGGGGCTCCGCTGGTCCGCCAGACGAGCGGGAGCGCAAAGCAATTCATGTGCGGGTATCACGGGTGGACCTACAACCACCGCGGGGAGCTCGTGGGCCTGCGCGACAAACGCGACTTCGTGGGCCTCGACCCCTCCTGCCGCGGGCTCTATCCCGTGCGTCTCGAGCGCCTCGGAAAATTCCTCTTCGTGAATTTCGACCCGGACGCGGCTCCACTCGCGGAGTTCTTCGCGCCGCTCCTCGCACAGTGGGAGCCCTTCCGCTTCGACGCGCTGCGCTTCGTACACAGGGATACGTTTCAGCTGCACTGCAACTGGAAGATCGCGATGGAGTCGAACATGGAGGTGTACCACGTTCGCTCGATCCACCCGGACACCGTCTCTCCCATGCTCGACTACCGGGGCAACGTGAACACGCTCTACCCGGGTGGGCACGCGCGGATGATCGCGCCGCTACGTGCCGCGAATCACACCGAGACGGCGGCGATCGCAGACGATCGACCCGACATCGAAAGCGTCGGCGAGATCCCCCGCACCTGCATCCTGTCCTTCAATCTCGTCCCGAACCTCGTGTCCCCGATGAACGAGAAGGGTCTACCGATTTTCGCGTTCTGGCCCACCGCCGTCGACGAAACCACCCTCGAGCTCTGTTGGTTCGGTGAGGACTGGGGCGNNAACCCTCGAGCTGGGACAGCTACATCGACTACTTCAACCAGATCGTCGGCGAAGACACGCAATTCGGCGACGGCATCCAGAAAGGTGTGGAGTCCTACGCCTTCGACGGCGTTCCGCTGAGCTACCAGGAAGCGCGGATCTACTACTGGCACCAGAGCATCGACGCCGTCATCGGCCGCGATTCCATCCCGAGCGAACTGCGCGTCCACCCGGTGCTCGACGGCAAGTGGATCGAGGGGGACTGACGCACTCCCCGGTCGGGTCTACAGGCTCGATGGCTCCGCGACGACCGATTCGGCGCGGAACTGCGCGAGGAACGTGAGACCGACCTGGGCGAGGGTGGCCACCGCAATCCCGAGGTAGACGAAGCCGGGTCGCGCGAGCGCACCGAGCGCGTTCGCAGCCCCCGCGGCTGTCAGCGCCGCGGCGAGCACGGAGAAGACGCCGTAGATCACGGGCGTCGGTTGGCGGACGCGGCTGATCGAGAGCGCGATGACGACCCAACGGATCCAGTAGAGCGCCGCGACTCCGCTCAGCCCGCGATAGACCGCGCCATCGCTCACACCCGCTGTGAGGAGCGCAGAGGGCAGGTAGCAGAGCAGGACGAGGAAGAGGCCGATCTCGATGACGCCGAGCACACGGGGCCCGCTATGTGGGTCGATCTTCTGACCGCGAAACGCGCGGAACACGGCGGCAAACCCCACGAGGGTGACCGCGACCTCGGCGATGCTGTGAAGCGTTTCGTTGATGTCCATTGGGGTCCCCGCTCGTCGGCGCAAGGCCGGGTGTGGGTCACGCGGATCGTTCTTCTCCCTTCGAGAAGAGGAGTGCGAGGAAGGTGAGGAACCCGTTGGCGAGGATCCCCAGAATTCCGACGAGATAGGGCCACCCCACGCCGTAGAAGGTGTTCGCGATCTGCAGCACGAGGATGACGGGGAGGACCACCAGGAGGCCGCGCGCGATCGGATAGTGCGTCCCCATCCGACGGGACTGGCGGTAGCGGACGTAGGGCATGATAAGAAACCACGCACTGAGGCCAGCGCTCCCCACCCGCCACGTGCTTTCGCGGTCGAGCGAAGTCTCGCCGAGCAAGAAGGGCAGGAGCGAGAAGAAGATCGCCGCCGCGCAAGCGGTAAAGAGCATCTGCAACAGAACGCGCTGGTCGGGGTCCCAGGTCGAAACGTCGCGTTGACGCACCGCCGCGATGATGCCCGCGAAGCCGGCGAGGCCGATTCCGATCTCGACCACGCCCGAGAGGAAGGATTCGCCCGACACGACGCCGCTAGATCCAGCCGTCGAAAAAGTGCTGCTCGCGTTTCGAAATCCCTGCCATCGCGCCCTCCAATGTCGCGGCGAATGCTAGCGCCCCGGGACGACGGAGCGGTGTGGCGAAAGCGAAGGGGAGCATCCGAGAAAGCGGTGCGGACACGGCGTCCGAGCAAGCGACCGGGGTCGAGTTTTGGGGACCCCCCCCCTATTATGCGTCCCGGAGGAAAACCGGCAGATGAAGCAACGCAAACGGCTCCTCGCCTGGGCTGCGGCAATCGCCATCGCAGCGAGTTCGGGCGCCGCGTCCGCACAGGATGCACCCGAAGCCAGCGACGAGCGCGCAATGGAGATCACGATGCGGGCGCTCAACCACATCGCCGCCGCGCAATCGTTCTCATTCAAGGAAGAGGCGTCGTGGGACGTCCTCCAGGCAGACGGGCGTATGCTCGAGTACGGCTCGCACCGGGAAGTGAAAGTGCAGCGGCCCGATCAGTTTCGGACGGACTCGGTGTCCCGAGAGGAGGGGGCGCGGAACCTCGTGTTCGACGGCGACCGCGTGATCTTCCACAGCCCCGTGGAGAACATCTACGCCATCGCGCCCTTCGAGGGGGACATCGACGAGATGCTNNAGATGCTCGAGTTCGTCATCGACCGGCTGCAAACGCCCGTGCCCGCCGCCGAGATCCTCGATTCGGACGCCCCCGAGCTGGTCAATTCGATGATCGGGACGGCGGCCGTCGTCGACGTCGTGACGCTCGTGGATACGCCCTGTTATCACATCTCGCTCCGCGGGGACGAGAACGACGCGCAACTCTGGATCCAGCGAGACGGAGACCCGCTCGTTCACCGGGTCGTCCTGAGTTACCGGGAAGAAGAGGGCATGCCCCAGTACACCGCGCAGTTTTCGGATTGGCGCTTCGGAGAAGTCTTCCCGCCCGGCACCTTCGAGTTCAGGCCCGACGCGAGTTCCGAACGTATTCCCATCCTGATCCGTCAACCGCGCGAGTCGGGAGAGGAGGACACCCGATGATTTCGCGCAAGAATCTCCGTTGGCTCGCGTTTCTGGGGATCGTGGGGGTCGGCCTCTTCGTCGCCACGGACGTGTTGGCGCGGGGACGCGGGGGGCGCGGCGGAGGCGGTTTCTCGCGCGGCGGCGGCGGGCATCGGGGCGGCGGCGGCTTCTCCCGACACGGCGCGGCCAGCTCCGGTTCCTTCAGGAACCGCGGGAGCTACAGCGGCTCGCGAGCGCGCCCGTCGACCTCGCAGCGCTCACGCCCGTCGACGTCCCAGCGCTCGCGACCCAGCACTTCGCGTCCGAGCACGGGGCAGACGGGTTCGCGTCAGGGGACTCGCCAGAACGCCGGCCAGGGCAATCGCTCCGGCGATCGGCAGGCGAACCAGGACAACCGCGCGAGCAACCGTTCGGACCTCCAGCAGAGCAGCGCTCGTCCGACGCCTCCGACCGGCAGAGCCAACGCACCGACGACCGCAACGCGAACCGCGAAGACTGGCAGCAGCACCAGAAAGAAATGCAGGGCGACCGCCAGGAATACGCCGAGGGCATCCACGAAGAGCGCAAGGAGTTCGTCGAGGACAACTACTACTACGGTCGCTATGGCGGATACGGCGCGGGTTACGCCACCGGAGTCGCCGTGGGCGCGGCGATGTCGGCGTCCGCGTGGAGAGCCCAGAGCTGCACCCCCACCGCCGTGCTCGTGAGCGGTGTCACCTACTACCAGTGCGGGGGCACCTGGTACACCCGGAGCTATTCGGGGGGCAGCGTGACCTACGTGGTGACGAGCAACCCGTACTAGAGGCGCGGCCACGCGCGTCCGGGCCCGGACGGTGGTCCGCTTGCTTCGCTTCCTGCCCGTAGCACTCCTGCTGGGAGTTGCTGCCTCGCAGCTCGTCCTGTCGTTCGGTGCGAATCTGAGCCCGTGGTCCGGAGGGGGCTACGGGATGTTCTCCACCACGGATTCGCCGAGCCACCGCCATCTGCGCGTGGTCGGCCATTTCGAGGGCGTGCAGCTCGAGATGTCCACGGACGATCTGCCGCGGCCCCTCGGGCTCTACGCGCGCGTCCTTCCCGACGAGGTGCGGCTGCGGGCCGTCGTAGATGCGATGGCCGATACCCGCCACCCGGATTGGGGGTGGCCCACGAGCCTCGAGGTCCAGGTCTACCGCTCGCACTTCGATCCGGAGACGCTCGCCTCCACGAGCGAGCGGATCGGGTGGCTCGAGGTTTCCTTTGACGTGGAGTGAGCGCCTCCGCGACGCCGTCGGCCGCACCGATCCGGTGGATCTCGCGCTGCGGCTCACGCTACTGGGCTTTCTCCTGCGGCCCATCGGGGACCCGTGGAGCGCGCCCTTCCTCCTCCTCGTGCCCACGGCGGCGCTCATCGTCCCCGCTCTCGCGCGGAGTGCCGTCCTGTGGGGTGTCCTCGCTGCAGCCTGCGCCTGGCGCGTCGCCGCCGATTGGCCCGCACCCGACAACCACGCCTATCTCCTGGTCTACTGGTGCCTCGCGATCTGTCTGGGTCTGGCCCTGCGCGACCCCGCCGCCGTGCTGCGACAGAACGCGCGCCTTCTCATCGGGTTGACCTTCGCACTCGCCACGCTGTGGAAGCTCGCGCTCTCACCCGATTTCGTCGACGGCACCTTCTTCCGCGTCACTCTGATCAGCGACTACCGATTCGAAGCCTTCGTTCAGCTCGTCGGTGGGCTCCACTACGACCAGCTCGAGGCTTTTCGAGAGTTCCTCGCCCGACCCACGGCACCCCACGACATCCTCCCCGAATTTCCCGCCCGTTTCTGGCACCTGGGGACCGCTCTCACAGTCGCCACCTTGCTCAGCGAAAGCGCCGTCGCGCTGACCTTCCTGTGGCCGGGAAGCGCGGGACCCGCCCGGTGGCGCGATGCCTCGCTCATGGTGTTCTGCCTGGGGGTGTACGGCGTCGCCACCGTCGCGAGCTTTGGCTGGCTGCTCCTCGCCATGGGCGTCGCGCAGAGCGCTCCCGAACGCACGCGGGTGCGGACCCTCTACGCGGTCGCCTTCGTGGTGGTTCTCTTCTATCGCGAGGTGCCGTGGCTGGAATGGATGCTCGAGTGGGCGCGCGGCTAGCGGTGCGGAGCGCTTGGCAACTCATGCGTCAGGCGATCAACCCGTCCGGGTAATCCGGGAACTGCTCGAGTGATTGGGGCAGTTCGACCCAGGGTTGACCGCTCGAACACCACAGACTGAAGGTGGGCCGCACGAGGGTCTTGTCATCGAAGGTCCCGCCCATCATCGAGCGGATGTCGGGATAGCGGTCGAGCGTGATCATCACCGCCGACCCGCAGCGCGGACAGAAGTAGCGCGTGAGCTCGTGTTCACCGTCGATGCTGGCGGTGTATGCGGTGAGCTCGCCTTGCTCGATCTCGACCTTGTCGCTTGGGTAGACCATCGCGATGAGGAATGACGAACCGGATTGCTTCTGGCAACGCTCGCACTGGCAGATACCCATCGATTCGGGTTCGCCTTCGCAGCGATAGCGGACCGCGCCACAGAGACAGCCGCCGGTGGGATGAGTGGACATGAAAAAGTCCTCCGCCTTGTTGACGTCGCGCACACGCCCCGCGGATTATCTCGAACCGCCGTGGATGGCGCCGGCGCGGAGGGCTGCCCTGCCTCCGGGGACATGCGAGACTCGCCCGCATGGCGGATTTCGGCGCACTCGTCGACTGGGCCAACCGGAACGAGGGCCTCCTCGCGGCGCTCTCGTTGATGGGTGGGGCGGGCGCGGTGGCGTTGTCCGTTTTGCGGAGGCGCAGCCGTGCGCNNCGCTGACCGCGGCCACCGCATTGCCCGCCGCCGACGCTCGGGTCTCCCTCGTGGTGATCCCGTTTCGCGCGCTCGGCGGGGAGGAAGCCGGGGAACCGCTCGCGGACGGCTTGAGTTCCGAGCTTCAGATGGCTCTCGCCGGGTTGCGAGATGTTCGCGTGGTCTCGCAAATGCTCGCGGCGGGGTACCGGGGTGTCGCGGTCGATCCGGGAGAGGTCGGACGAACGCTTCAAGTGCGGTACGCACTCCACGGTTCGCTCCAACGATCCGCGGAGCGCATCCGGGTCTACGTGGAATTGACGGACTGCGATACCCGCGCGCGGGTGTGGTCGAGCCGTTACGACCGCCTCGCCGATGACGTGTTCGACGTTCAGGACGACATCGCGCGAGCCGTGGCCGCGGCGGTGGG
>JABAHO010003335.1_pt1 | contig 10524 bp, 13 predicted proteins | sample 7062071 | NCBI WGS metagenome assembly JABAHO01 (sample SAMN14534356, study PRJNA622989) | marine sediment metagenome | biome: marine biome [ENVO:00000428]; feature: marine pelagic biome [ENVO:01000023]; material: deep marine sediment [ENVO:00002113] | place: India: Gulf of Kutch | collected...
GCGCCTTCCAGCCAGTTTCCGAACCGCCCGGTCTTGATGTGATCGGGGACCCAGCGGATCTGCCGGTTGTTCTTGACAAGCTTGTCAACGAACTCCGTGACCCGAACATACCATGACGGTATGGCGCGATAGATCAGCGGCGTATCACTGCGATAGCAGTAAGGGTAGCTGTGCTGGATCACGTCCTGGCGGTAGAGCAGGTGGTGATCCTTCAGGTAGCGAATGATGTCGCGATCCGCGTCCTTGACGTACTGGCCGGCGAAATCCGTGACCTCGTCCGTGAACGCCCCGCTGACGGTTACCGGGCAGACCAGCGCGTCGATGCCGGCGGCCCGCGCGATGCGGTAGTCGTCCTCGCCGAAGGCGGGCGCCTGGTGCACCAGGCCGGTACCGCTTTCGGTGGTGACGTAATCATCCATCACCACGACGAACGCGCCCTGCTCGCCCGCCTCGCTGAAATAGGGGAACAGGGGCTCGTAACGGCGACCCACGAGTTCGCGACCTTTGACGCGATCCAGCTCCTCGAAGCTGCCGTAGTCGGCCACTCGCTCCGCCGCCATGTAGACGTCGGCGCCGAGATCCGGATCCCGCACCCGGACGTAATCGATATCCGGCCCCACGCAGATGGCCAGGTTCGATGGCAGCGTCCACGGCGTCGTGGTCCACGCCGACAGGTAGGCGTCCTCGTCGACCAGCTTGAACAGAACCGTGACGGCCGGATCCTGCACGTCCATGTAGTTNNAAGTTGGACAGCGGCGTCCCCAGCGCCGTGGAAACCGGCATCACCTTGACGCCCTGGTAGACGAGCCCCTGCTCCCAGAGCTGCTTCAAGACCCACCAGACCGACTCCATGTACCAGGCGTCCATGGTCTTGTAGTCGTTGTCGAAGTCGACCCAGCGGCCCAGGCGGGTGATGGTGTGGCGCCACTCGTCCACGTAGCGCTGCACGATGGCGCGGCACTGCTGGTTGTAGCCCGCCACGCCCATCTCCGCCACCGCCTGCTGGGCCGACATGTTGAGCTGCTTGTCGATCTCGTGCTCGATCGGCAGGCCGTGACAGTCCCAGCCGAAACGGCGCAGCACGTAGCGGCCTTTCATCGTCCAGTACCGCGGTACGATGTCCTTGATCGTGCTGGCAACGATGTGGCCGTGATGAGGCAGGCCGGTCGCGAAAGGCGGGCCGTCGTAGAAGATGTAGGGTTTCTTCTCCCGCGTGTTCTCCAGGGTGCGCTGGAACACACGTCCCTGCTCCCAGAAATCCAGAATCTGGTGCTCCATGTCCACGAAGGAAAACGCTGAGCTCGATTGCGCTGGGTCGGCCATTGGGGTCATGCGGTCGAAAACGGCCGCGCATTGTAACGCCATTGCGCGGCATTCCGTAGGGCACTAAGCTCGCCCGTTCGCCGCAGGACTGGAGGGGATATCAATGGAATTCGGAGCCGTCTTTCCGCACAACGAGATCGGAACGGACCCCGGCGCCATCAGGGCGTACGCTCAGGGGGTCGAGGCCCTCGGCGCTACCCATCTGCTGATCTACGACCACGTGCTCGGCGCGGATCCCGACCGCCCCGGCGGCTGGAAGGGAGCGTACGACAAGGACGTCGCCTTCCACGAGCCGTTCACCACCTTCGCCTTCATCGCCGCGGTGACAGAGAAGCTCGAGATGATCACGACGGTGCTGATCCTGCCCCAGCGGCAGACCGTGCTGGTCGCGAAGCAGGCGGCCGAGGTGGCCATCCTCTCCAACAACCGGTTCCGACTGGGTGTCGGCACGGGCTGGAACCAGGTGGAGTACGTCGGGCTGAACGAGGATTTCCATACCCGGGGCAGACGTCAGGCCGAGCAGGTCGAGCTCATGCGTAAGCTCTGGAGCGAAGACAGCCTGACCTTCGAAGGCGCGTTCCACACCATTGACGCCGCCAGCATCAACCCGCGCCCAAGGACCAGCATCCCCGTCTGGTTCGGCGGCAGCGCGGCGGCGCTACTCAAGCGCTGCGCCGAGCTGGGCGACGGCTGGATCCCTCTGATGGGAGCCAACCCGAAGGCCAAGGAATGCATCGACACGATCCGGACCCACCGCGAGGCCGCCGGGCTTTCCTGGGAGGGTTTCGGCATTCAGGCCCAGGCGCAGTACGCCGGCGGGAACCCCGATCGCTGGGCATCCCACGCGGGCAAGTGGCGGGAAATGGGCTGCACCCACCTCGCCATCGCCACCCACAACGCGGGGCCCACCAACGTGGACGGGCACCTCGGGCGCATCGAGGAATACCTGCAGGCCACGGCAGCGTGACCCTGCCCGGGGCTGACGCGACGTTCAGCGCGCCTGTTTGCCCAGGAACGACTCCAGGGAGCTGACGAAGTACGGCGGGCATTCCTGCATGGGGTAGTGGCCGCAATTCGGGATCACCACAAGCTCGGCGTTGGGATGCCAGGCGAGGTAGGTCTTCTCCATGGCGGCGGCATCGAGGCCTTCGGCATCGTGCTCCCCGACCATGACCAGAAACGGCGTCTCGAGCCCCTGCACCGACTCCGCAAAGTTCGTCTCGGCAAACATGGCGAGGTACTCGACCCGCACCTCCGGTGACGCCACCTGGCGGTTCCAGCGCAGCTTGGCGTCTGCCCAGCCTCCGGAGAGCGGGCCGCTGACCATGGTGATCAGCGCGCGGAAAGCCTCCTGGTCCGTGGTGGTGCTCTGGAAAAACGCCCGCGTCTGCTCGTCCATGGCCATGCCGGCGGCGGACACCGGGCAGACGGCCACCGCGCTCAAGATCCGGCCCGGAGCGTCGAGGGCGAGCCGCTGGGTGGCCATACCGGTCATGGAGTGACCCACCACGTGGAACTGATCCCAGCCCAGCGCGTCGGCCACAGCCAGGCAATCGGCCGCGATCTCGGCCACGGAGTGCTCTCCCGCGATGTGCTTCGAGCCGCCGTAGCCGCGAAGATCGACGAAGGCATAGGTGAAGGTGGTCCCGTCGAGATAGGGCAGCGCCGGGTCGTAGTTTCTACGGTCGCCATTCCAGTCGTGCATCACCAGCACCCGCTTGGGGCCGGCGCCGTGAATGACGTGGTCGATAATCACCTGCTCATTCCTCCCCTTCGTCGCGCCCGTCCGTTTCGTCCACGGCCGTCAGGATGTCGCCTGCTCCCTCGGGCGCCGCGATCTCAGCTACCCGCTCGTCCACGTCGTCGTACTCCAGGCGAAGCGCCCGGCACATGGTGGCGTGCATGTCGTACATGCAGGTGATGTAGGTGAGCTCGAGGATCTCCTCGTCCGACAGGTGCGCTTTCAGCGCGGAGAAGAGGCCGTCGGGCACCCGCCCGCCGTCCAGCACGAGGCAGTCGGTGAATGCGAGCACGAGCCTTTGAACCTCGTCGAAGCAGTCGGCCGCCTGCCAGTGGGGGATCGCCTCGATCTGCGCTTCGGTGAAACCCAGATAACGCAGCGACTTGCAGTGCTGCGAGAAGACGAACTGGCTTCCGCGGGCGTAACCGGCCCGGGTCTGGCCGAGCTCGCGAAGCGTCGCCTCAAGCTCACGCTTGGGGCTACGGTAGAGCTGAAAGCCGGCCACGGCGTGATCGAAGCAGTCGGGCACCAGGGCGAACACGGTCCACCAGTCCCCCGGCGTGCCCGTATCGGTGCCCGGCTCCGCCACCGGGTCGCGGTCGCCGAAAAGAAAACCGTACATCCTCTGTATGTGATCCGGCGCATCGGCCCGGCTGATCTGCTTGAGACGCGGCATGTCACCCTCCTCCCACGGGTCGAGGGATCATTATGCGCCCATTTGCGGGCGGCGGGTTAAGGGGGTCAGTCGAACTTGGGCGTCAGGGGCCGACCCATGGCGTAGGAGTCGCGGATGAACTCACGGATCACGGCGATGCCCTTGCCGCCCTGCCCCCGGTCGCGCAGGAGCTCGCGGAGCATGCCCGCCTCGATGTTGGCCTCGGATTGGGTCTCGTAGGGGCCGACCTCCACGCCTTCGCGGGTGCGGAAGAACCAGCTGCCGTCATTCAGAAAGACGCGCTCGGAACGGAACCAGGTTTTCGGCTTTTCGTTTCGTCGCCCTACGTTCATCGTGGCCAGGTGGCGGCTAATCAGGTCGATCCAGTGTGCGGCGTGGCCCCCGGCCAGTCTGTAGGGAAGTTGTTACGGATAGTTCCCGGACCAGCCATATTCCGCAGGATCCTGTCTCCCGGGCGCTTTGAACCGGCTCAGAGCCCAGTCATGGCACGGGCCTTGTCGATACGCTGTTCCAGCCGCTCGAGATTGCCGGCCATCACCGGCACGATCAGCTGCTCCACGCCCAGGTCCGCGTACTCGGAGACGGTGTCCGGGGTGATGGGCTTGCCGCTGGGGCCGATGAATATGCGGATGTCGTCCATGTCGCGACCCGCTTCAGCCGCAATTTCGGCCAGCCGCACCTTGCGATCGGCCAGCCCTTCGGGGCTCAGATTGAACCCGTACCAACCCTGGCCATGCGAAACCACGCGTTTGAGTGCCGGGTCGCTCTCGCCGCCGAAATAGATGGGCGGGTGCGGCTGCTGAACCGGCTTGGGGTTGAAGTGGCAGGGCTTCAAGGTCACCGTCTCGCCTTCGTAGCTGGAAAGACCCGGACTCCACAGCGCCTGCATGACCTCCACGTATTCGAGGCAGCGGCGGGCTCGGGATCTGAAGTCCATCTGCAGGTTGTCGAACTCCTCCTTCAGCCACCCGATCCCGATGCCGAAGTCGACCCGGCCGCCGGAGAGGTAGTCCAGGTCCGCCACCATCTTGGCGGTATAAACAGGCTGCCGCTGCGGGACCAAGCAGATTCCGGTGCCCAGACGTATCTGCTTGGTGGCCGCAGCGATGAAGGTCAGCGCGGTGAACGGATCGAGGACGCCTTCGGGATCGCCTGGGATGCGGCCGTCATCGGTGTACGGATAACGCGAGTCGTACTCGGGAAAGAACAGCACGTGCTCCGGCAGCCAGACCGAGTGGAACCCGGCTTTCTCGACCATCTGCACGGCGTCCGCCATGAACTGCGGAGTCATCATGTGGTTGAACGCCATTACCGCACCGATATTCATCTCGCCCTCCTCCCGGGTCTTGCGCACGCGGCCCGTCACAAACCGACTCGAGCCGCTGGGAACGGCTAAGGTTATGATGCCCGCCCCACAAAAGACACCATCAGAGATCGCGCTTGTCCGAGACCACCTCGCCCCCAAGAGCCGCGTACCCCTGGTACCTGGCCAGCTCGAGCCTGTGGATGGCAGGCATGAGCCTGCAGGGATTCCTGTTCACTTGGCTGCTGGTGGGCATTCTGGAGCGGCCCGCCGACGAGGCGGGGCTGGCCAGATCCCTGGCCGAGTTTCCCCCGCTGGCCGTCCTGCTGCTCGGCGGCCTGCTCGGCGACCGCTATGACAACCGGTCCTATCTGGGCGTCATGCACCTGCTCATGGCCGTCCCGCCATTGCTGATCGCCGTCGTCTACCTCAACGGCGCGCTTAGCTACTGGTGGGTGGTTCTGTTCGGCGTGCTCATGGCGAGCATTCAGGCGCTGAGCGACCCGGCGAGGCAGGCCGTGCTCAGCCGGGTGGCACGCATGGACCTGCAGCGCGCCGTGACGCTGATGATGGTGGTCACATCCCTCGTCGGGTTGGCCGGGTTCTATCTCGGCGGCCGGCTGGACACGCTGGGCCTGCCGACGGTTCTGGCCGCACAGGCGGCCCTCTTCGCTATCGGCCTGGTCGCCGTTGCCCGGCTGCCACGCCTGCCCAGCATCAGCGCTCGCACGCGGCGCCGGCCCAGCTTCGCCGAGGGGTTGAAGGCTGCCTGGGAGACCACGCTGATCCGCAACATCATCTCCCTCAACTTCGCCTCCAGCCTTTTCAACGCGGGCGCGTACATCATCGGCATCCCCTACATCGTAAAGGAGGTCTATGCGGGGGACGCGGCTTTCCTGGCCAACGTGATGATCGTCTTCACCATCGGCAGCATCGGCTCGAACGTGGTGCTGCTGGCCTTCATGCCGCTCAAACATCCCGGCAGGCTCTACCTGCTGCTGCAGCTCACCCGGATGTTCATCCTCGGCCTGCTGTGGCTGCAGCCGAGCCTGTGGCTGTTCTACGTGCTGATGGTGGCGTGGGGACTGAACATGGGGGTCACCACCACCCTGGTCAGGACAACGGTGCAGGAGCTGGCGCCGGAGCGCCACAGGGCGCAGATCCTCTCGGTGCTGCTCTTGAGCTTTGTAGTGTCATCGCCCATCAGCTCGATCCTGCTGGGCTTGTTGATCGCGGAAACGGCGCCGCTNNCGCCGCTGACCGCGATGCTGCCCGGCATCGCCATCTCGCTGCTCATCTTCGTGGTGGGAACCGCGCGCAGCGGGTTGTGGGGGTACGTCTCCCCCGGGGCTGCGAGGGCGGCGCCTCAGAACCCGCCGCGAACGATCCGGTAGGTCGCCAGGAGCAGCACCGAGCCCGCCGTGGCAAGACCAAGGCTGGTCAGGTCGAAGCCGGTCACGTCGCCGAACCCCAGGAGGTGCGCGCCGTAGCCGCCGATGAACGCTCCCGCCATCCCGATGCCGATGGTCACGAAGAAACCGCCCGGGTCAGGGCCCGGCATGATCAGCTTGGCAAAGCCGCCAACCACGAGGCCAAGAAGGAGCCAGGNNGTCGACGATGAATCGGGCCACCAGCTCCGGCGCCTGCATGGGAATGAAGTGGTTGAGCTGGGGCAGAAAGACATCACGCCCCCGGGGAAACTTCCCCGCCAGCTCTGGCCAGGTCGGCGACTTGGAGAAATCCATGATGTCGTGATCCTCTGGGTCCCGCCCCGGCGCCCGCAGCACGGTGACCGGCACGTCGACGTTGCCGAGCATGCCGTACACGTCGCTACCTTTGTTGCCCAGGTAAATGGAGGCTTCCACCACCGGCGGGCAGGCTAAACGCCAGCCCCCCTCGGTCCGGGGCTCGACGCCGAACCGGCAATAGTCCTCCAGCACCTCCCGCTTCCAGCCGGAAAACGGCTTTCTTGAGGAAAACCGCTCGAACATCTCCTCCCAGCCCGTCCATTCATCTCGACGCCGGGCGACGGGGTGATCTTCCGCCGAGCGCAGATCGGCATATCGGGGGCGGGCGTAGGCTTCAGGGTCCAGGATGACCGGATCCGCCAGAACCAGCCGGCCGAAGGCGCCCGGACGCCGTGCGGCCAGCTGGGTGATGCAGTGACCCCCCAGAGAGTGGCCCACGCCCACGGCGTCGGCAATACCCACCCCGGCGGCAAACTCTTCCAGATCCCCGAGAAAGCTGCTCCATACGTAAGGGCCGAGCTTGGAACTGCGGCCGTGGCCGCGCAGGTCCACGGCGAGCACGTGCAACCCCGAGGGGAGGTGAGCGACCACCTGATCCCAGCAGCGCGCGTGAAAGCCGGTGGCATGCACGAGCAGCACCTGAGGTCGAGACGCCTCGCCCCATTCGTACCAGGCAAGCTCTACCCGGGAGCCCTGAAACCGGTGCTCCCTGGGCTGTCCGTATGCGCTCATGAAAGACTGATGGCGCGGCCCATGGCCGCAACGTGACCATGCTACGGAGGGCCGGCAGGCCAGACAAGGCACGCAGACCCCCGTAACCAATTCCGCTAAACTGATGCCCGTCGCGCGCAAGCCGGTCTCAATGTCTCACCCCGCCACAACATCCGACGTCGTCTCCTCCGAGGAAGAGTTGCTCATCCTCGTGGATGGAGATGACCTGGAGGTCGGCTATCTGGACAAATCTGCGTGCCACGACGGCGCTGGCGTGCTGCACCGGGCGTTCTCTCTGTTCGTGGTCAACTCGGCCGGGGAGCTGCTGATCCAGCAGCGAGCCTCCGGCAAGCGGCTGTGGCCCGACTACTGGTCGAACAGCTGCTGCAGCCATCCCCGGCGGGGCGAGACCATGCACCAAGCCGTGCACCGCCGGCTGCATCAGGAACTCGGGATGACCGCGCCTCTGGAGTTCCTCTACAAGTTCGAGTACCAGGCCGACTACCGTGGCCTCGGCGCGGAGCACGAGCTTTGCTCCGTCTACGTCGGCCACAGCGACGCGACGCCGGTCATCAACACCAACGAGATCCGGAACTGGCGCTGGATCGCCCGGGCCGACCTCGAGCGCGAGCTCGACACGCACCCTCAGCGCTTCACGCCCTGGTTCCTGATGGAGTGGGAGCGCATCCTGCGCGACCACGCCGCAGCGCTCGGCGCCTAGAGCAACACCCAGATCCCGATCACCACCAGCACGACGCCCGCCGATTCGCGCCAGCCCACCCGCTCGCCGAAAAACCAGATGGAAGCCGCAAAGGTGAACAGCAGCTCGACCTGCCCCACCGCGCGCACGAGCGCGGCGCTTTCCAGGGTCACGGCGGTGAACCATCCGGCCGACGCCAGCATGCCGGTCAGCCCCACCACGGACGCCGGGCGCCAGGCGCGGACCACGCGACGGAGCTCTCCCGCCTCGAAGAGCCCGAGGTACGCACCCATGATGAGCGACTGCATGGAAACCGCCACTGCCAGGGTGAGAGCCGCTCTGATCAGGTAGTCTCCCGACGGCAGTGCCAGGGATGCCCCGCGAAAGCTGACGATGGCTACCGCGAACGCCGCGCCGCTGACCAGCCCCAGCAGGACGGCGCGGTCAGCCTGAAGAACGTCCTTGAGCCGGACGCGGTTGGAGAGCAGCAGCACGCCCACCAGGCTCACGGCAATGCCCGTCATTACCCGCCAACCGACGGGATCGCCCAGCACGAGCAGCCCGAACACCGCCGCCTGAACCACCTCGGTCTTCGAAAGTGCCGTGCCGACGGCAAAATTGCGGTGCGCGAAGGAGCCGACGAGGCACGCCGTGGCCAGAATCTGCCCCACGCCGCCAGCCAGGCAGTAGAGGAGGAATTCGGCGTTGGGGAGCGGCAGGTTCTGACGCGAAGCCAAAGCGGCCAGGTAGAGCCAGGCAATGGGCAGCGCGTAGAGGAAGCGGACATAGGTCGCGCCGTTGACCGAGAGCCGGCCGGTCAGGCGCTTCTGCAGCATGGATCGCACGTTCTGTACAAACGCCGCGGCGACGGTGATGATGATCCAGACTTCGATGTTCACGGCCGCTACCTTAAGGTAGCGTCGTCGATGCAACCACCTGCGGGGCTTCCCAGTGGCGGAACTAGATCGTGAAAAGGTGCGACGTCACTTTGCCAGCGTGCAACTCACGCTGCTGTCCATAGTGGTCGCGCTGATCCTGGAAAACCTGCTTAGCGCGTACTTGGAGCGTCCGCAGCCTTTCGCAACCGACACCCTGCAGTGGCTGTTCTGGCTCCAGACCGGCATGGTCCTGGCCACCGCGCTGTCGATGTGGTCGGGCTTCGCGCTTAGCTTCAATTACCTTCATCTGAGGCAACCCACCGCGCTGGATATCATCGCCCCGTTCGGCCTCCTGATCACCATGAACCTGGCCGTCGCGGCCATGCACCCTGCGCTACCCGCAGGGTTCTTGCTGGCGGCCGGCTGCGGTTCCCTCATCGCCGGGACGATCCTGTACCTCGATACGCAGAATTCGCGCCGGCGCGGCAAGCCCGGACCCGCCGTGGCCCTGCGAATACAGATGAGCATCGCGGGCCTGAACATCGCGGGCGGGGGGCTCCTGGCGCTGGGCTGGCTTGGCGTCACCGGCGCTTGCGTGGTGGCAGGCATCGCTTTCGCCGCCCAGGTCGCCGGCATTATCGGTATCGCCCGCGCCTGGCGCGACGCCACCTGACACCGCAACGCGCCTGAGAACGCTTCTCATCTGCATTTGCAGAACCTAGCAATACGGCCACTTTGATAGATCGCGCCTATTGCCCCGATAGTAACTTTCAAATGGATCTCGGTATTCCAGCTCGTATACTGCTTGCTAACCGAGCCCAGGCGGGTTCTGTTCCGTACAACGACTACGAGGCATCAAGAAATGGACCTGAAGGAAAGCAATACTCTGCAGAATCTCAAGGACGCCTTCGCCGGAGAATCCCAGGCTAACCGCCGCTACCTCTACTTCGCGGCAAAGGCCGACGTCGAGGGCGAGAACGACGTTGCCGCGGTCTTCCGCTCGACGGCAGAGGGCGAGACCGGTCACGCCCACGGGCACCTCGAGTACATGGAAGTCGTCGGCGATCCGGCGACCGGCCTGCCCATCGGCGCCACCGGTGACAACCTGAAAGCGGCCATCGCGGGCGAGACCCACGAGTACACCGACATGTANNGACTGGTTCGAGACCCTGGCCAAGGCGGAGCGATCGCACGCCAACCGCTTCCAGAAAGCGCTGGACGCAATGGGCTGAGCGGACCTCGCCGCCAACTGAGAGAAGGGGTCCTAGCAAGGACCCCTTTTTATTCAAGCATCAAAAAACGACACGATTGAAAGGCAGCAAAGATGGCCATTAAGGAAGGCAGCCTCGAGGCACCTGACCGACAACCGCTGGATTGGCAGAACCCGGAGTTCTACGACAGGGACTCTCTGAATGCCGAGCTCGAGCGCGTCTACGACATCTGC
>JABAHO010002957.1_pt1 | contig 10512 bp, 7 predicted proteins | sample 7062071 | NCBI WGS metagenome assembly JABAHO01 (sample SAMN14534356, study PRJNA622989) | marine sediment metagenome | biome: marine biome [ENVO:00000428]; feature: marine pelagic biome [ENVO:01000023]; material: deep marine sediment [ENVO:00002113] | place: India: Gulf of Kutch | collected...
CGAAGACGGCCGGGCCCCGCGGCACGATCTGGCGCATCGCGAGCGTGTTCGACTGCTGCTGCACGATCAGGTTGGGCCAGAGGGTCTGCATCACCACCGTGGCGTCGCCCGGAAATTCGCGGACCGGGTCGAGAAGACGCGGGTCCTCCAGGTGAAAATCGGTCCGCAGATTGGCGATGTCACGGGTGGCTTCGCTGTGCTGTTGCTCCCCCCGGCGCGACACCAGCACTGCGTGGCGGCCCGTCTCGTCCATGTGGACCGAGGACGGTTGATCGGCGCGGAACAGGCCAAAGGACACGAGGAAGACGTGCAACAGACTCGCGTGATAGGGGTCTTTGATGTTCTCGAACATCAATTTCCAGTTGGCCGGAATGCGCTGCCGCGAGTACCCGAGCACCCGCAAGGCACGTCCGTCGAAGACGCGATCGAAAAAGGGCAGCATCGCCTCTCCGAGATAGTCCTCGAAGGGCTCCGGGTCGGGATGGAACGTGGCGAACACCACCCCTCCGCGTTCGGCCACGTGACACGGGCGCGGCCGGTGCGCGCTCTTGTCGAAATCGTCGGGCATCCCGCCCTGCCCTTTTACGCCCCGTTCAAAGGGGACCCCTTTGAGAGCGCCCTCCAGGTCATACACCCACTGGTGGTAGGGGCAGGTGAACTTGCGGGTGTTCCCCGAAAGCTGGCGGCAGAACTGGACGCCCCGATGCGCGCAGCGGTTCTCGAAGACGTGGATGCGGCCTTCGCTCCCGCGAGTGACCACGACGGGGGTCTCGCCCACGGCGGAGCGTTTGAAATCGCCGACGTCCGGGAGTTCCGCCGCGAGCGCCACATAGTTCCAGGCGGGCTCGAACACCCGTTCGCGTTCCAGCCGGTAGATCTCGGGGTCGCTGTAGGCCCAGTAGGGGATCCGCGCGCTGCCCTCTGTGGGCCAGCGCCGCGTCACCCCGTCCCCGTCGAACGTCGCCACTGCGGCCCGCGCACGCAGCTAGATCAGCGGGATCACGTTCTCGGCGAAGTCGCGCACCTGCTCGCGCGCCTGCGCCAAGGGTGGCAGTAGGCTCACTTCGCCGAGGCCCAGGGCGGCGCCTTTGCGGATCTGCTCGGCGATCGCGGAGGGTTCACCGGCGAGGCACGTGCCTTCGATCGCCTCCGGGGTGATGAACTTGCGCTCGCTCTCGGGGTAGAAGCTGCAGTGTCCCTCGTGGATCTCCTGGAAGCGCCGATCCTCGGGTGTCTCCATTCTGGCGATATGGTCGAGATATTCGTCCCAAAGGTTCTGGAAATACTCGGGAATGACCTCGTCATTCTTGGTGTATTGCCAGACCTCGTAGACGAAGTGGATACAGCACGCCACCCAAGAACCGGCGGCCTCGATCACGCGATCGGAGCGCAGCGTTTCGCCCGGCTTCAAGACCACCGCCGCGGTGAGGGCGGTCGTGTGGAAATCGGGCCCGATGCCGCGGCCGGCCTCGGCGGCCCCTTCGGCCACCATCCCGAGGTTGTAGTTGAGCGTGTCCGCGCGTTCGTTGAAGAGGGAGACCAGGCCGTCGCCGTACATCCCGGCGGTTTTCAAGGCGAGCGGCCCGTTGGCGGCCACGTAGATCGGCACCGGTTGCTCGGTGTTTCGGAACCCCGGACCGTGGTCCATGAAGCGGATGCTGCGCGTCCGCTCGCCGTACGTGTACTCGACTTCCTCACCGTGGAGCAGAGCCCGCACGACCCGCAGATACTCGCGGAAGGGTTTGATCGGCATCGGGCGCATCCCCATGATGCGCATCGCAGTGTGGCCGGTTCCGATCCCGAGAAAGGTCCGCCCCGGAGCAATCTCGTTGATCGAAGCGATGGAGTGGGCCGTGACCGGCGCGATGCGCGTGCCGGCGATGGCCACACCGGTGCCGATCCGGATCCTCGAGGTATTCGCCGCGGCGAGCGCCATCACCGAATAGCAATCCGACCACTGCATCTGGGTATCGGGCACCCAGGCAGCGTCGTAGCCGAGGTCCTCGAGCTCCTTGATGATCTGCCAATCGCTGATCCGAGTGTGGATGTGCGCGCTGAACTTCACGGTGGCCTCCTTCCGCTGCTGCGCAGTGTNNACCCGACCTTCGCGCGCTACCGCCAGCAGGGGCCCGTACAGTGGAGCGAAGCGCACCGCTCCTGGGTCGTGCTCGGCTACGACGCCCTGAAAGGAGCGATTCGCCACGACGCCCTCTCTTCGGAGCGCCATCTGGAGCTGATGCGCGGCGCGGCGGCGGATCACCCGGGACACGAGTCCTTCCCCCGCTGGATGGTCTTCCGGGATGGTGGGGTCCACTCGCGGCTCCGCGGCCTGGTCAACAAGGGTTTCACGCCCCGCGTGGTGGAGCGCCTGGCCCCCCGTGTACAGGCGGTGATCGATGAGTGTCTCGACGAATTCATCGCCCAGGGCGGTGGCGACTTCGTCTCCGGATTCACCTTCCCGCTGCCCGCCATCGTGATCGCCGAACTCCTGGGTGCCGAGCCCGAAGACCGCGCGCTCTTCCGACGCCACAGCGAAGCCGTGACGGGGCTGGTGTTTCGCGAATCCGGCTCGGGCCGCCACGACCGCGCCGCCGAGGGGCTCGCCGAGCTCTCGAATTACTTCCGCGCTCTGGTCGAACGCAAACGCATCGACCCCGGTGAAGACCTGGTGAGCAAACTCATCGAGGTGGAAGAGGCCGGGGATCTCCTCGACACCGAAGAGCTCGTCGCCACCTGCATCATGATTCTCATCGCGGGACACGAGACGACCTCGAGCCTGCTCGCTTCGAGCGTCCTCGCCCTCGAGCAATTTCCCGAAGAGCGTGAGCGTCTCACCCGCGACGACGGGATCTACCCGACCGCGGTCGAGGAGCTCCTGCGGTTCGAGGGGCCCGCCAAGATGATCGGGCGGGTCGCCACGCGGGACCTCGAACTCGCCGGCACCGCGATTTCGACGGGCTCTCGCGTGCTGCTGGTGCTTTCGGCCGCCAACCGGGACCCCGCGGTGTTCGAAGACCCCGACCGCCTCGACCTCGGCCGCCGGCCCAATCCCCACGTGGCGCTGGGTTTCGGCGCGCACTTCTGTCTGGGCGCCCATCTGGCGCGGCTCGAAATGCGGCTCGCCCTTCGCTCGCTCTACACCCGCTGTCCCACGCTTCGCGTGGATTCGGGCGAGCCCGCCTGGCGGACCACCCTGGTGACGCGCACCCTCGAACAGCTCCCGGTGCATTTCTGATGCCCATGCGTTTTTCTGCGCGCGTCTTGATCGGCGGGATCGGGCTGTGGATTGCGTCGGCGATCGTGCCCGGCATCCACCTCGAGGGCCCGTGGACCCTGCTCGCGGCGGCCTTTCTCTTCGGGTTGGCCAACGCAATCGTGAAACCCATCGCCGTCCTGTTGACGCTCCCCCTCACGATTCTCTCGCTCGGTCTCTTTCTCCTCGTCATCAACGCGGCGATGCTGGGCCTGGTCGCGTCGCTGCTCGAATCCTTCTCCATCGACGGGTTCTTCTCTGCCGTAGCCGGTGCGCTGATCGTGAGCGTGGTGGGTTGGTTCGCCTCGTGGAGCATCGCTCCCGATGGGCGCGTCGAGGTGATCCGCGTCGAGGATCGCGGCCCCCACTAGCTCGCCCGCGTTTCCCCCCCCGTGCTCGGCTCAGGGGCTGAGGGGCGCAACCGGCTGTGGGATGACCTCTTCGATGGTGATGTTGCGATCCCGCAGCGTCGTCCCCTGCGCGCGCGCGAGCCCAGACACCGAGTTGTGATAGATCTGCTGGGAGACGATCTTCTGCTCCTCCGCCTCGACGAGGTCGCGCTCGCGCTCCAGGACGTCGAAGGGCGTGGATTCGCCGTACTNNTGCTCGCGCTCGAGAACATCGAAGGGCGTCGACTCCCCGTACTCGAGGCGGAGACGCTCCGCGCGGAGCTGCTCGGCCGCCGCGAGGCGTCGGCGCTCGGCGGCCTCGATGCCCTCGAGGGCGGCCTTGAGCTCGCGGATGGCGCGGCGGATCTCGACGATCACGACCTGGCGTTCGCGCCGCAGCCGCGACTCGGCGCGGTCGAGTTCGAAGCGCGCGCGTTTGTAGGAATGGCGTTCGGAGACATTGCCGAAGGGGATCGAGATCACACCGCGGATGGCCCACTGTTTGGCACCACTTGCGGTGTAGAGATCGTCGTGGGCGTCGACAAAATCGGGACGTTCGCTCGCCAGCGACCCGACCGGCGGGCTCCCCGGCGGCGCGAAGCGATCCTGGTTCTCCCGCCCGGAGATCCCCGCGAACCCGATCGCACCCTGCACGTTGAATTCGGGCAGACGCTGATTTCGGGCGAATCTCAGGTTGAGCTCGCGACGCTCGAGCACCTTCCGGAGCAGTCCGAGCTCGGGCCGGAGTTCGAACGCGACGGACGCCGCCTGCTCGATGTCCATCTCGGTAATCCCGATCTCGTCGGGAGAGTCGGTGGGTTCGAGGCGGAGGTCGAAGACCGGCGTGAACTGCGTCCCGAGGATCTGGTTCACCAGTTCGTCGTGGGCGTTCTCATAGACCGCCTCGGCGCGGATCCGCGAGACATCGCGCTCGGCGACCCCGGCCTCGGCCTCGGTGACCTCGACCTGACTCACCACGCCCACCTCGTACTGCACCCGCGTCTGCTCCTCGAGCGCCTCCGCGGTCTCGAGACTCACCTCGGCGACGCGCAGTGTCTCCTTGGTCGCGATCAAGGACCAGTAGGCATCTTCGATTCCCTTGACCACGTCCATCAACTGGGTCCGGAACACCTCGTCGCCCTCGGCGACGCCGATCCGACTCCGCCGCACCTCGGTCCACGGCTCGCTCCACATCAGGTTCTTCAGCAGCGGCACTTCGAGCTCCACCGAGAGATTCGCGGAGTACTGCGGCGACAACGCCGAGAGTGCGGAGTCGGTCTTGAGCTCTTCGGCGCGGTACCCGGCGAAGTAGGAGCCACCCAGCCAGGGGATCAACCCCGCAATCGAGGCGTCCGCATCGGCGATTCGATTCGTCAACGAGTTGGCGTCGGCGTTGAACACGTTCGTCGTAGGTCGCTCGACGTCCGCGAGCCCACCTTCCAGGTTGAACTCCGGGTCATAGGCACCCCAGGCGACGCCGAGATCTTCCCGCGCGATGAGCGGAATGTGGCGTTCGACCTGAACATCCAGGTTGTTCAGAATGCCGAGCGCGATCGCCTCGTCGAGCGAAAGGCGCCGCACCGCCTCCCTCGGAGTGGTCTCGGGCGTGGGCGCCATCTGGGCCTGGGCGGAACCCGACCCACCGGCGACCAGCCAAACGGCCAGAACCCCCTGGGCGGCCCCTCGGATCCATCGATTCATCTCGTCCTCCAATCAGAAATGCGATCGCGCAGGTCCTCGAGAATGAGGTAGTGCGCGGGTACCAATAAGAGCGTGGCGGTGGTGGCAAAGAGCACGCCAAACGCCAACGACGTCGCCATCGGAATCAGGAACTGCGCCTGCAGGCTCCGCTCCAGCATGATCGGGGTGAGGCCTGCAAACGTCGTGAGCGAGGTGAGCGCAATCGGCCGGAAGCGCATCGGTGCGGCGCCTTCGATGGCAGCGCGCGCGTCGCTCCCTCTCCGGCGGCTTTCGTTGGCGAAATTCACCAGCACCAGGCTGTCGTTCACCACGACCCCGGTGGCGGCGAGGATCCCGATGATCGAGAGCATGCTGAGATCTCGGCCGGTTAGGATGTGCCCGAGGATCGCCCCGACGATTCCGTAGGGGATCGCGGACATGATGATGACGGGCTGGATGTAGGAGCGGAGCGGAATCGCGAGCAACGCGAAAATCGCCAGGAGCGAGAGGGCGAACCCGCGCTGGAAATTCTCGAGGGTTTCGCTCTGTTCGCGTTGCTCTCCTTCGAGCCGATAGCTCACCCCCGCGTTGTCCGCGACGATCGTGGGCATCACGCGCGCGCCGAGGTCCGCGAGAATCTCGTTGGGGGTGACCCGCGTCTCGTCCACCTCGGCGGTGACGTTCACCACCCGTTCGCGATCGCTGCGCCGGATGGTCGAGTATCCGCGTCCGAGCTCGGCCTCGGCGACCTGCTCGAAGGGCACCGCCGTACCGTCGCGCAGTCGGATCCGCATCGCCTCGATGGAGGCGAGGCTGCGCCGCTCGTCCTCGGGGTAGCGCACCATCACGCGCACGTCGTCGCGACCCCGCTGGATGCGCTGCACTTCCTCGCCGTAGAAGGCCTGACGCACCTGCCGACCCAGATCCGAGAGCGTCAACCCGAGGGCCTCCGCCGAAGACCGGATCGAAAGCTGGAGCTCGCGTTTCCCCTCCCGGAAAGAAGAGCGGACGTCGTAGACACCGGGGTATTCGGCGAGGCGAGCCTCGAGCTGTTCCGCGGCGCGTCGCAACAACGCGACGTCCGGTCCCCTCAGCTGGACGTCGATCGGGGCGCCCGCCGAGAAGAGCGACGAGGTAAAGGTCAGCTCCACCGCGTCGGGGATCGGGCCCGCGAGCTCTCGCCAACGCGCTTCGATATCGGTACTCGACACACCCGGGCGCTGCTCCGAGGGGATGAGTTCGAGGTTCACCTCGCCCAGGTGGCCACCGCCGAAGGTCCTCCCCCGCTCGCCCGGGCCCTGCGACTGTTGGGCCCGATAGGGTTGGTCGCCCACCGTCGCCAGCACGTGGCGCACGACGCTGCGCTCTCCCTCCGCGAGCCCGTCGTACTCCTCGCGGACCTGCGCGGCGACCGCCTCGAGATACAGGATCGCCTCGGTGGTCACCGCCGCCGGTGTGCCCTCGGGCATCACGAGTTGGGCGACCACATTGTCGCTCTCGACGTCCGGGATGAAGACGAAGCGCAGCCTTCCGCTCCCGGTGTAGCCCACCACCACGACGAAGATGGCGATCCCGACCGCCGCGGTGAGGTAGCGGGCATCGAGAGAGCGTGCGAGGAAGGGTTGGAAGTGTTCCTCGATGAAGCGCTCGAGACGCGCCGAGACCCAACCCTGGACGCGCGCCAGGGGGCCGCGGCGCGCACCGTCACCCCCCCGGTGCGTGTGCGACAGGTGCGCGGGCAGGATGAATTTCGACTCGATGATGGAGCAGGCCAGGGCCGTCACGACGACCACGGGGATGGCCCGGATGAGTCGGCCGAAGGTCCCCGGGAGGAGGAACATCGGCGCAAAGGCGGCCATGGTGGTGAGCACGCCGAAGATGACCGGCGTGGTGATCTCCTGTGTGCCGCGGATCGCGGCGTCGACCGGGTCGCCCCCGCGTTGCTGGTGCCGGTAGATGTTCTCGCCAGTGACGATCGCGTCGTCCACCAGAATTCCGAGGACGATCAGAAAGGCGAAGAGCGAGAGCATGTTGATCGAGACGTCGAAGCTCGGGATGAGCCAGAGGCTGCCGAGCAATGCAATCGGAACCCCGGCCGCCACCCAGATCGCGACCCGCGCCTGGAGGAAGAGCGCGAGGATCAGGAGCACCAGGATGAACCCCTGCTGTCCGTTGCGGAGCAAGAGATCGCGGCGACTGCGCAGAAGGAGTGTGTCGTCTTGCCAGGTGGTGAGAGTGACACCCGCCGGGAGCCGGCCCTCGGCCTCGGCGAGGTAGCGGCGTACCGCCGAGGAAACCTCGAGGGCGTTCTGCTGCCCGACGCGGAAGACCTGCACCAGCACCGCGGGTTCGCCGTCGAAGCGCGCGAGCTGATCGGTCTCACGGAAGCCGTCGATCACCGTCGCGACGTCGCCCACGCGCAAGCGGCGTCCGTCGGCGAGGGCGAGGAGCGGGATCGCCTCGAATTCGAGGCGGTTGTAGGCCTGCCCCTTCGCCCGCAACAGCACCTCACCGCCGCGCGCCTTGATGGTGCCACCGGGCAGGTCGATCGAGGTCTGGCGCACGGCGCGCACGACATCGTCGAAGGTGAGGCCGTGACGCCGCAGGCGCTCCTCCGACACCTCGATCGACACTTCGTAGGGACGGGCGACGGCCAGGTCGACCTGGGTGATCTCGGGCTCCGCGGCGAGTTCGTCGCGGACGCGTTCGGCGACCCGTTTGATCGTGCGTTCGTCGGCGTCGCCACGCACGGCGACGCTCAAGACCTGCCGGCGCGCGAGAATCTCCTGCACGATCGGCCGCTCCGCGTCCTCCGGAAAATTGTCGATCGAGTCGACGCGATTCTTCACGTCGTCGAGGACGCGTCGGGTATCGGCATCGTCGAAGAGCTCGGCCGTCACCGAGCCCCCGCCCTCGTTCGACGACGAGGTGATCCGCTTGATCCCCTCGATCCCCTGGAGCTGCTCTTCGATCAGGATCGTGATGCCGCGTTCGACCTCTTCGGGGGCGGCGCCGGGGTAGTCGACCTGGACGCTCACCACCCCGAGCTGCACTTCGGGGAACACTTCCTGTTTGATGCGCGGAATCGAGAGTGCGCCCGCCGCGAGGATGACCACCATCAATAGATTGGCGGCGACGGGGTTGCGCGCGAACCAGGCGATCGGACCGCTCATGATTCAGGAGCCCGACGCACTTTCATTCCGTCGGTCGCCGCTTCGAGCGAGGACACACAGACGACCTCCCCAGCGGCGAGCCCTCCACCGATCAAGATCGTGTCTCGCTCGCGCCGGAGCACCGTGACCTCGCGGAAACGCAACACGTCGTCTTCGAGCACGAGCACCTGGCGGCCTTCGCGAAGCGCGCCCGCCGGGATGCGAACCGCGTTCTCCACACTCCGCCCGGCGATCTCGGCCCGCACGAAGAGCCCCGGGGCGAGCGGCGGCGGTGCGTCGGCTCGCTCGCGACCGAAGGGGTCTTCGACGCGGGCCACCAGGGTCACCATCCGCGTGCGGGGATCGACCTGACCTTCTACCCGGTCCAGCACCCCCAGCCATTCGGCGTCGCGGCCGGCCACCTCCGCGCGGAAGCGCACCTCGGGCGCCGCGTCCCCCTCTGCCGCGTGGTAGTCGAGCGGAATCCCGAGGTCCGCCAGCGCGTCGTCGGACACCGGCAGGCGCACTTCGGCGCGGGCGGTGGAGTACACCGTCGCGATCGGCGAAGCCCGGGCCAGGAATTGGCCGCGGTCGACGGCGGTGTCGAGCACGCGGCCGTCGTAGGGCGCCCGGATCACGGTGCGCTCGAGGTCGAGCTCGGCCTGCGCCAGCTCGGCGCGGGCACTGCGAAGCTCGGCGCGAGCCACGGCGGCTTGGTTCTCGCCCTCTTCCAGCTGATCGATGCTGATCACGCCACCGCCTTCGAGGCGCGCCCAGCGCTGGAGCTGACTCTCCGCCAGCCGGGTCTCACTCTCGCGGCGCTCGACCACCGCGCGCGCCTTCTCGAGCGCCACGCGATAGTCGCGGTCGTCGAGACGCAAGAGAACGTCGCCTTCTGCGAAGGTGCCTCCTTCGACGAGGTCGGGCCCGAGGGCGAGCACCCTCCCGGCCACTTCGGACGCGAGCTCGCTCTCCACCGCGGCCTCGACGCTCCCTTCCGCCTGCACGTCGAGACGCAGCGTCTGGGGCGTCACCTCCATCACGCGCACCAGCGGCGGAAGAAACTCGGGCGCCTGCACCACCACTTCGTGGCGGGTCGCGTACAGCAACGCGACCACCCCGAGCGCCGCGGCGACCACCAGAGCGGGTAGAAAGCGCCGTCGTGCGCTGCGCGCTTCCCTGGGTTCGTCCGGGGGGCTCGGTTGTTCTTCGACAGGACGCAGCGGTGAAGTCATGAAGACCCTCCGACAGCGGGCGCGCCGGAGTGGGGATACGGGGCACGGACGCCCGCGGAAAGAAACGAGACCATGCGCTCGAGACGGGTCGCGGGGTCGTCTTCGGGCAGTTCGATCGGGAATCCGCTGGAGCGAATCCGATGGGGATCGGCGAGCTCGTGGATGAGGACACCCACGACGTACTGAAACCGACGCACCACTTCGTGGGGCGGGAGCGGACGCAAACTGTGGATCAGCGCCGCGATGTAGCGCTCCGCGACCTCGCGGAACTGATTCATCAGGATCTCGCGGAACGTGTCACCCGCTTCGAAATAGAGCCGACACAGCGCGCGCGCCACGAGGATGCCCCGCTCTTCGCTGGTGACGATGCGGAGCGCGGGTTCGACAAAGGCCCGGATCAGTTCGTCGACCGCGATCGCCTCGCCCTGGGCGCGCCCCTCGAGATGATTGAGTCGCTTGAGCCGCTCGGCATTGACCGGCGCGACCCGGCGATCGATCACCGCGGCGAGCAGCCCGTCCTTCCCCCCGAGGTGGTAATGGACGGCCGCGAGGTTCACGCCCGCCTCGCGTGTCACCGCGCGCAGGGACGCACCGTCGATCCCCTTCTCTGCGAACAGACGCTCGGCGGCGTCGAGAATCCGGGTCTTGGTGTCTCGGTCGCTCATGGGGCCTCCACGCGAATCAGATTAGGTCAAACGACTGCTTAAATCGAATGTCACAGTGGACGGATTTAAATAAATATATCAATTAGTTAGGCGACTCGAGCGATCGGCCGGCTGGAGGGCGCGGCCCGCATCCTTCCC
>JABAHO010000205.1_pt1 | contig 10506 bp, 12 predicted proteins | sample 7062071 | NCBI WGS metagenome assembly JABAHO01 (sample SAMN14534356, study PRJNA622989) | marine sediment metagenome | biome: marine biome [ENVO:00000428]; feature: marine pelagic biome [ENVO:01000023]; material: deep marine sediment [ENVO:00002113] | place: India: Gulf of Kutch | collected...
GCAGCCGGCACCGAATCGGGGTTGAGCGAGATCGAGTCGATGCCCGCATGCACGAGAAACTCCGCAAACTCGGGATGATCGGACGGCGCCTGCCCGCAGATACCCACCTTGCAACCATGCTCGTGCGCAACGCGAATCACTTCACTTATCATACGCTTGACGGCCTCATCGCGCGCGTCGAACAGCGACTTGAGTTCAGTTGAATCGCGATCGACACCGAGCACGAGCTGCGTCAGGTCGTTGCTGCCGATGGAAAAGCCATCGAACCGATGCGCGAACTGGTCGGCCAGAATCACGTTGGAGGGAATCTCACACATTACGTAGATCTGAAAATTGTCGACGCCGCGTTCGAGACCTTCGTCCGCCATGACCTCCAGTACCTTGTCTGCCTCATCAGGTGTGCGGCAGAACGGAATCATGGCGATGATGTTGTTCAGCCCGATGGTTTCGCGCGCAAATTTGAGCGCACGGCACTCGAGGCGGAAACCTTCCTGGTAGACAGGGTGGTAATAGCGCGAGGCGCCGCGCAGGCCGAGCATCGGGTTCTCTTCTTCCGGTTCGAAATTATCGCCGCCAAGTAAGCCGCGATATTCATTCGTCTTGAAATCGGACAGTCGCACGATTACCGGGGCGGGCCAGCGTGATGCGGCGATCTTGGCGACACCCAGCGCGAGGCGTTCGGAAAAATAGTCGCCGGGGTTTGCATAGCCGGCCGTCAGTTGCGCGATGCGGTCGCGGGTCTGTGCATCACTGACCTGTTCGGGATGCAGCAGCGCCATATAGGATGCACGCCAATCTGGCTTGAGATGATGAACTCGATGCGTACCAGGCCGATGCCGGCGACCGGCAATTGCCACCACCGTAGCGCGCCGTCGGGCATCGCCGCGTTGATCATGATGTCGGTGCGGGTAGCGGGTATTTCGTCGAGCTTGATATCGCGTGCGCTGAACTCGAGCGAACCCGCGTAGACTTGGCCGGTTGCACCGCCCGCACAACTCAGCGTGACCTCGGCGCCGCCGGCCAGCACCTCGGTCCCGTTGCCCGTGCCAACGATCGCGGGCACCTTGAGTTCGCGGCTGACGATCGCGGCATGACTGGTCGGGCCGCCGCGGTCGGTAATCACGCCCCCGGCCTTGCGCATGATCGGCACCCAGTCGGGATCGGTGCGGTCGGTTACGAGTATCGCGCCGGCAGGAAAATCGTCGACCTCGGCCGGGCTTTGCGCATGGCGGACCGGCCCGGCCACGATCGCGCTGCCGACGCTGGCGCCCTCGGCCAGCACCTCGCCTTTGGCTTTGAGTTTGTNNGTTTGTAACTTCGCAGCACCGAGCGGTCGCGCGCCGATTCAACCGTCTCGGGACGCGCCTGCAGGATGTAGAGCTCACCGTTGGCGGCGCGAGCCCATTCCATGTCCATCGGTTTGTCGTAGTGGTCTTCGATGAGCTTGGCCCAGCGGGACAACTGCAGCAGATCGGGGTCGGATAACACCAGCGCGGCGCGTTCTTCTGCGGTCGTGTCGATCAACCGGGTGGGCTCGTCGGCATCGGTCCCGCAAATCAGTTTCTGCAGTTTGCTGCCTGGCGTTTTTTCAATGATCGGAATTTTGTCGGGATCATCGAGCAGGGGTTTGAACACCATGTAACGATCGGGGTTGATGCTGCCCTTGACGATCGTTTCGCCCAGGCCCCAGTTTGCGCTGATCGCGATCACATCGGGAAAGCCGGATTCGGTATCAAGCGTAAACATCACGCCTGCCGCCTCTGCATCCACCATCTGCTGTACACCGACCGACAGCGCAACACGTGCATGCTCGAAACCGTGTTCCTCGCGATAGGCAATCGCACGATCGGTATACAGTGAGGCGAAGCACAATCGGCAGGCCTCGAGCAGGGCATCGGCACCGCGCACATTCAGATAGCTTTCCTGTTGCCCGGCGAAGCTTGCCTCCGGCAAATCTTCGGCGGTGGCAGAACTGCGCACGGCGACCGGTACATTCTCTGTGCCGGTGCGTTCACACAGTTGCGCGTAGGCGTCGCGTATCAAATCCGCCTGCGCCGCGGAAAATTCCCCTTGCAGAAACGCCACGCGAATCGCGGCGCCTGCGTCGGCCAGTGTTTGGGTGCCATGGGCGAGTGCAGCCAGGGCGCTATCGATTTCCGGCTGCAGCTTGTTGTTATCAAGATAGGCGCGGTAGAGATCGGCCGGCCGAGGTGGCAAAGCCGGCTGCGAGCCGGATACCTTGGCTGCCGAGCTGCTGCTGCATCTCGCCAAGACTCGCGTTCTTACCGCCGACGGTGGGCAGGTCAGACAATCCGATTGTTTCAAGCCAGAGAATGAGATGCTTATTGCGCATGTAATTCCTCGCTCCCGGTCTAGTGCGTTCCGAACCCTTTAAACCATAACCTGTGGGTGCCGGAGGTAGCTATACGCATTTTCCGCCCCTGAAGCTGGCAGGGTGATTCAGAAAAACATTTCAATCCCACTGTTCCGGTGACGCTTAACTATGCGCGCAAATGACACACTTGTTCTCAAGGCGGCCATGTGGAATCTACGTACAGGCCGAAAATCCTTTAAGCATGGGCTTCATGCGCGATTGCTCATCCCGATATAGCTAAAAGGCACGATGGTCCTTGGCTATAATCGATGTATGAGCGAACAGACCATCGACAATGAAGTTCTGCCCTACAAGCACTGGTGGGGCTTGCTCGGTTGCGCCGCGCTCATGGGCATTATTTTAGCGGCGGGGCCTTACAGCGAAGGCGTGTCGCTCGAGCCCGACCGCGGCGACATGTGGTATTTCTGGCAAATGTCCGAACCGACATTCTTCTCGCGGCTGATGGCCTGGGGGCCGTTCATCCTGCACTGGTTCGGCATGTGGTACCTGATCTCGAAAGGCCGCAGTGCGCGGCCGCAGTATGTGTTCGGCTTGCACAAATTTAATGTGCAGGCGATCGCGCTGAACGCTTTCTTTATTCTCTGGCACATCGTGCAGACTAAGATCTCTTACGACGGCCTTGCGCAGGATGTACATGAGGCCACCTCGCTCGGTTCGGTCGTGATCATGTTGTTCGCGATCATGCTGATGGAGAACCGCCGCCGCGGGCTCGTGTTTGGCCACAAGTTCAAGTTCATGTTCTCGGCCGGCGATATCGTCAAGCGGTATCACGGCTATTATTTCTCGTGGGCAATCATCTATACGTTCTGGTATCACCCGATCGAAATTACTCAGGGCCACCTCGCAGGCTTCTCCTACATGTTCCTGTTATTCCTGCAAGGCAGCCTGTTTTTCACTAACTTCCACCGCAACCGCTGGTGGACGATGGCGCTCGAGCTGGTCTTCTGTGTGCATGGCGCGCTTGTCGCGTATTACACCCTGCAGGTCGGTGACATGGGCGCGTGGTCACAGTTCCTGTTCGGCGGCGTGGCATTGTTCCTCGTTACCCAGATGCACGGACTCGGGTTGAGCCGCAGAGGGAAACTGATGATCGCGACACCGCTGATACTGATCCTCGCGATTTTCTATTCGATGTTTCCCGAGGTTTTACCGAACCTGCCCCGGGTACCGGCGATTAATTACATCGGCACGATTCTCGTGCTGCTTGTTGTCTGGATGCTCATGGGCGGCGGTAAACTGGTCGAGTACCTGCGCCGGGGCAGCGAGCCCGCATAGAGTTCCATCGCGGTTCATTTATCCGTCGAACGCTTTCTTAAGCCGGCGCTAAAAATTGGAAACAGTGTCTGAGGCCTGACTAAGGTTCTTATTGTGCGCCGGAATTCAATAAAAGGGCCGGGTCATGTAGACCCGGCCCCTGATTGCTGGCTGAATTACTTGCGGATCGTGAAAAACATCCCGATTTCCCGCTGATACTGGCGGTACTTGTCGCCGAATTCCTGCACCAGGCTGCGTTCCTCGAACTTTATGCCTGCGAACATGTAGCAGGTGAGCAACGCGGCCAGCACGAAACGCGTGGCTGACATCTCCGGCGTGGCCCACAGCGCAACCAGCAGTCCCGCCATCATCGGGTGACGGCTGTAGCGATAGGTCCAGTTCTGCTTGAATGTTACCGGGGTATATTCCCGGCCCATGCAATACAACCAGGCCTGCCTCAGTCCGAACAACTCGAAGTGATTAGTCACGAACGACGACCCGAGCAAATAGACAATGCCGAGCAGGTACAGAACCCTGATCGCACCGACAGCCCATGGTACCTGCACGCTCCAGGCAACACCGGGAACGGTTTGCCAGAAGTAAACCAGAGCGGTCATCGCGATGCCCGCAGCAAGCACGTAGGTTGAGCGTTCAACCGGCTGCGGAATAATTTTCTGGACCGCTTCCTTAAACCATTTGCGAGCCATGATCGTATGCTGAGTCGCGAAGATCATCACGAGCAGTATGTTGATGAAAACCGCACCGACCGGGTTACCAATCTGCAGCGGCGTAAGGCCATGTGGCGCCAGTCCGCCGACCGCCAGAATCACCCAGAAGAGACTCGCGGTGCCTACTGCGTAGGCCGTAAGCGAATAGGCGGCGACCATGGCGCGTTTAATAGCGGGGCTGGCCGGGCCGTCTGTCGTAGTGAGCGTGTGTGTACTCATGTTGCACCTCGTTTCGCAAAACCGACTAGTCGGTTTAGTTATGGAGCCAAAAAAAAGGCTCTTCAAAAATCAGTTGNNGTAACGGCGGAAATGGCGCACGCCATCCACCAGATACTTCGGTTCGCGATGCGACTTGGCCGTAATAATCGCACCCTCGATTACGGCAAGCATGTGTCTTCCCATTTCCTTGCCGCTGATATTTTTTACGCCGGCTACTTTCAGAGCCGGACNNCCGGCAAGGCCATCTTCAAATTCTTCAAACAACTCGTCGATCCGGTCATGCAACGCCGGATGCATGTCAGCGACTTCCATCGAGATGCTGCCGAGTAGACAACCATGTTGCCAAAGCTCCGGTGCCTTCTTTTCAATATGCTTTACAAAACCGAGCGCTCTTTTCACCGGGTCCTGTTCGTTTCGGTATGGCCCGTTGGCCACGATCTCCCAGCCGCGGCGTTCGTAATCTTCAAGCGCAGTAATCGCCAGTTCCTCCTTGGATTTAAAAGCGTGGTAGACACTGCCTTTGGATACCCCGGCCAGGTTGATAATGTCGTCAACCGTCGTCGCCGAGTAGCCGCGCCCCGTCATCAGGTGCTGGGCCGCCTCGATCGCCTTCTGCTTTGCCGTGACCTTTGCCATGGGGCATAAACTAGACCAACTAGTCGGTTTAGTCAAGCCCTTTCCGGAAACCGTTGTAAACTGGGGCTATTGAGCGATTTATGCCCATGTCTGACTTGCCTCAAATGATGCGTGCGATGGTGCTCGCAGAGCAGAACCAGCCGCTGTCGCCCTGCGAAGTTGCGCTGCCCGAACCCGCAGCGGGCGAGTTGTTGCTGAAGGTGAATGCCTGCGGTGTATGCCGTACTGACCTTCATGTCGTCGATGGCGATCTGACCGAACCTGCATTGCCGCTGATTCCGGGCCACCAGATTGTGGGTGAGGTAATTAAGGTCGGCGAGGGCGCGGATCAGGCACTGCTCGGTAAACGCATGGGCGTGCCCTGGCTGGGTGGAGCATGCGGGTGCTGCGACTACTGTCATGCCGCGCAGGAAAACCTGTGCGACAAGGCGGTGTATACCGGTTATCAGCGCAACGGCGGCTTTGCCGAATATGCAACCGCGAATGCCGACTTCTGTTTTCCCTTACCCGATAACTACAGTGATGAACAGGTCGCACCCTTATTGTGTGCCGGGTTAATTGGCTACCGCGCGTATCGGGCAGCCGGTGAGGGAAAGCGACTCGGGTTGTATGGTTTTGGCGCGGCGGCGCACATCCTCGTACAGGTTGTGGCTTATGAAGATCGCGAAACATACGCGTTTACTCGCAAGGGCGACACGGCCGCACAGACGCTTGCAAAGGCGCTCGGCGTTGCCTGGGCAGGTGATTCGGCTACTCCGGCGCCGGTCGAACTCGATGCCGCGATTATCTTCGCACCGGACGGCGCGCTGGTGCCGACTGCACTCAAGGCGGTGCGCAAAGGTGGCCGGGTCATCTGCGCGGGCATTCACATGTCCGATATCCCGTCCTTTGCTTACGCGGATCTCTGGGGCGAGCGGAGCATTGAGTCAGTGGCTAATTTGACGCGCCGCGACGGCACAGAATTCCTGCCGCTAGCAGCCAGTATTCCGGTCCGAACGGAAGTAAATGTTTATCCATTGGAGCAGGCGAATCAGGCCCTCGACGATCTGCGCGCAGGCCGCTTTGCGGGCGCAGCGGTCGTGGTACCGTAGCCACATGGTGCTCTCTGTGCGTATAGTGCTTTTATCCATTCTGCTGGCGGGATTGAACGTGACGGACATACTGGCAGACGAACCGACTGAAACCGATTTCGCGGAGGCGCGCGCCGCACTCGTTGCCGAAATCGAGGCCGAAGTGCAGGCGACCAAGTCGTACCTCGGTTACGACGAACTCGATCCACGTGTTGTGGCTGCGATGAACCGGGTACTGCGCCACGAGTTTGTGCCGGAAAACGAGCGTCGCCTGGCTTATCTCAATCAGCCGTTACCCATCGGCGAGGGCCAGACCATTTCCCAGCCCTACATCGTTGCCATCATGACGGACCTGTTAAAAGTGTTCGACGGCGGCAAGGTGCTGGAGGTGGGTACCGGATCCGGTTACCAGGCCGCCGTGCTGGCGGAAGTCTGCGATACGGTGTACAGCATCGAGATTGTCGAGCCGCTCGGCAAGCAGGCTGCCAGGGTATTGGACAAGCTTGGCTACGATAACGTGCAGACCAAGATCGGCGACGGCTATGCGGGCTGGCCCGAGCAGGCGCCGTTTGACGGCATCATCGTGACGGCCGCCGCACCTTATGTGCCGGAACCGTTGATCGAGCAGCTAAGCCCGGGTGGCCGCATGGTCATTCCGGTTGATAAAAATCGTGGTGCACAGGATTTGTTATTGATCGAAAAAGACGCAGACGGCAAGGTGAAGGAAACTCGCATTATTCCGGTGCGCTTCGTGCCGCTGACCAGGTAACCGGTTCCCAGCCTGTTTGCGCCATGACGTCCATTATGTGGCGAAAGCGGTGGCTGACTAACGACCGCGCTTCAAATCCTCAGTAAAAAGGCCCTCACATCTACCCGTAGAGCTATCGATGAGGTGCTCGCAATGCACTGGCAACTTTTGATTGAACATGCGCCGTGGGGCGTGCGCGCGATGCCGCGCGGCGGATTGATGGACGGTTATTTCTATGTCGTGTCCGGCCGCAAGGNNGCGCGCGATGCCGCGCGGCGGACTCATGGACGGCTATTTTTATTTGATAAGTGGCCGTAAGGGCATGTTAAAGGTGTACTCAGATACCTGGCGCAGCGCAGACGGCATTGATTGGGAATGCATGTCGACCAAAGCGGGCTGGGGCAGGCGCTGTTATCCGGAGGTCGATGTCGTCGTTGACCAGCTGGTTCTCACGGCCGGCCAGAGCCTGACCGCCTTTTACAATGATGTCTGGCGCTCTTCCGATCAGGGTCGCAGCTGGGAGTGTGTATGCGCCGATGCGCCATGGGGCGTGCGCGCCGGGCATCACTCTACCGTGATCGATGGGCATATCTATCTGTTCTGCGGGGCGCGCAATTCATTCGATCGTATTTTTTATCCGGAGCTTTGGGTCAGTGAGGATGCCGGCGAAACCTGGGAGCTGCGCGCTGAACTCCCGCTCGACATGGGTCGGGCCGGCATGCAGGTGGTAGAGATAGACGATGCGATTTATTTCATGGGCGGCGACCACGACAAGCCGGTGTTTCAGGCTAACTGGTCCGGCAGACGCAACGATGTGTGGCGGTCACTTGATAAGGGCGCAAGCTGGGAGCTGCTTGGCTACGCGCCCTGGAGCCCACGGACGGGCCAGCAATGCATCGCGCACGATGGCAAGGTCTATTGCATAGGCGGACATATTCAGGGGCCCAATCCAAAAGCTAAGCGCCAGTACCTCGCGCATGATTTATGGGTGTGGGATCCGCGCGATGGTATCGAAGGCTGGCAACTGCTCAGTAATAATGTCTGGGGTTGCGAAGATCATCCAGGTCGCGATGGTAAGAGTGATTTCATGCTGAAGGTTCGTGATAACAAAATCTGGACCTTTGGCGGCGATCGCGAAGTACTGTCGCCATGGCCGCAGGATAATGACGTCTGGATAGCTGACTTGGCGGATATTTCCGCAGTGCTATCAGACGAGCACTCATAATCCCGGCGTGTATCGAGCTACATGCTCGCTTAGCCAAATTGTCGGACGNNTGACTCATGCACTGCCGAGGCCATGATGCTCAATATCATCAACGATGGCATAACAGCTTGTTGCCGGTATTAAATCGCATGAGAATTTTCGCGACTACCGCAATTTTATCTCTGACTGCGCTGCTAATAAGCTGCGAGTCGGGCACCCGGCTGGGTGCTGTCGATACCCAACGCATCATTACGGCGGACAATGAACCAGAGAACTGGCTCGCGCATGGCCGTACTTATGACGAGCAGCGTTTCAGCCCGCTAGCTGNNGCCTGGTTTACGGATCTCGGCACCGACCGGGGCCTTGAAGGCACGCCGATCGTTATTGACGGGGTGATGTACGTTGCCGGCGCCTGGAACAACATCTATGCGTTGGATGCGCGCACCGGCGAACAACTCTGGCATTACGATCCACAGACCTCGCGCGCCTGGGTGGCGCAGTACACCTGTTGCGATGCTGTGAGCCGCGGCCTTGCCGTGTGGCAGGGAAAAATCATCGCCGCCACACTTGACGGCCGACTGTTTGCTCTCGATGCAGAAACCGNNACTGATTTGGTCGACGCTCACTATTGATACAGAGAAGCCATACACCATTACCGGCGCACCGCGCGTGCTCAATGGCAAGGTGATTATCGGTAATTCCGGTGCTGATTACGGGGTACGTGGTTACATCTCGGCTTATGCCGCGGCCACCGGCGAGTTGGTTTGGCGTTTCTACACGGTGCCCGGCGATCCCGCTCAGCCGCAGGAAAGTGAAGCGCTCAAGATGGCGCTGGTAACCTGGAGCGGCGACGAGTGGGTCAAAACCGGTGGTGGTGGCACGGTCTGGAATGCGCTGGCCTTCGACCCTGCGTTGAACCTTCTTTACTTCGGCACGGGTAATGGCACGCCCTGGAGCCGCATGCTGCGCAGTCCGGGCGGCGGCGACAACCTGTTCCTCTCATCGATCATCGCAGTCGATGCCGATACCGGCGAGTATGCCTGGCACTACCAGACAACGCCGGGCGAGTCCTGGAATTTCTCCGCCGTCGAATCTATCGTGCTAACCGACTTAGACATCGAAGGCGAAACCCGCAAGGTGCTGATTCAGGCACCGAAAAATGGTTTCTTCTATGTGCTCGATCGCCTTACCGGCGAGTTGCTATCGGCCGAAGCCTATGTCGAACAGAACTGGGCGAGCCATATCGACATGAAAACCGGCCGGCCGGTCGAGTACCCGTTTGCGCGTTACGAAAACCAGGGCCGGCTCATCGTGCCCGGACCTTCGGGAGGCCATAGTTGGCACCCGATGAGTTACAGCCCCGTGACCGGCCTCGCCTATATCCCGGCGCTGAGCGTGCCGGGCTATTACAACCATCATAAGGCTTACTCTTATAAGCCGTCGGTGCAGAACACGGGCATCGAAGAGGGCGTGGCCGATTACCGCGCGCTCAACCCGCAAGGCGAGCGGCAGAAAATTCGCTTCGGCGTGCGCCTGCTTGCGTGGGATCCGCAAACTCAGACCGAGCGCTGGCGGGTCGAACACGCTGATCTGGGTGGGGGTACGCTAGCCACTGCCGGTAATCTCGTGTTCCAGGGTTTGGCGAACGGCGAGTTCGCCGCTTTTGCGGCCGATAGCGGCGAAGCCTTGTGGACATTCGCTGCCGGTACCACGCTCATGGCAGGCCCGGTCAGTTATGCGGTCGATGGCGAGCAATACGTTGCCGTCCTTGCAGGCCGCGGGGGTGGCGCCGGGCTCGTCGGTGGTCCTACCGGGAAGCGCTGGCAGAAAATAATCAACGAGAATCGGGTCCTCGCATTCAGGCTCAACGGAACTGCAACATTGCCGCCGCCGCGCGAGCGCGAACTCATCGTGAGCATTCCCGACGATCTGAGAGGCGAAGCGGATAACGCAGCACTGGTTGCAGCCGGGCAGAAATACTATGAACAGTACTGTTACATGTGCCATGGCATCGGTGCATTGTCGGGCGGTGTTATCCCTGACCTGCGTTTTGCGAGCGAACAGAGTTTCCGCGACTGGCCCGCAATCGTGATCGGCGGCAGCCGCGCGGATAACGGCATGCGCTCGTTTGCCGAAGTGCTCAACGCAAAGGACGCGCTGGCGATTCGGGCCTATGTGCTCAAACAGGCTAGCCGCGTGCGCTGAGAAAGGGGGAACTCAGTAGTGGATATTCAACTCATTGTTGGCAACGA
>JABAHO010023975.1_pt1 | contig 10500 bp, 11 predicted proteins | sample 7062071 | NCBI WGS metagenome assembly JABAHO01 (sample SAMN14534356, study PRJNA622989) | marine sediment metagenome | biome: marine biome [ENVO:00000428]; feature: marine pelagic biome [ENVO:01000023]; material: deep marine sediment [ENVO:00002113] | place: India: Gulf of Kutch | collected...
CCGTGCTCGACGAATTGCGGGCCCAGATTTCAGCCCTGAGCTATCGGCTAGCTGTGCTGGAGGCAGAGAATGCCGCCAAGACGGCCACTATTGCCGACCTCAAATCCTCCGACGAGAAGACGTCCGAGGCTGTTCAACAGATCGCTGAGTCATCTTCCGGCGGCGGCTGGACAGACAACATATCTCTGAAGGGCGACTTTCGTTACCGACACGAGATGATCGATGAGGACGGGAAAGACCAGCGCACCCGTCACCGGATCCGGGCCCGCATCAGTGCATCAGGCAAGGTCCGCGACGATCTCGAGATCGGCGTCAGGCTCGCAAGCGGCAGCTCTGACCCCGCCTCGACCAACCAAAGCCTCGACTCTGGCTTCTCTTCGAAAGGTTTCGGGCTCGATCGCGCTTATTTCGACTGGGAGGCGCGCGAAGGCTTGCACATCATCGGTGGCAAGATGGCCAACCCGCTATTTACCCCAGGTGGATCGGCGCTCCTGTGGGACGATGATCTGAATCCGGAAGGTCTCGCGCTGACCTGGGACGGCGGCAGTGTCTTCGTCAACGTACTAGGCGCCTGGCTCGAGGAGCGTTCCGGCGACGATGACACGATGATGTTCGCTGCCCAGGCGGGCTGGAAGACGACGCTGGCCAATGGCAACAAGCTCGTACTCGGTGGCGGGTTCATCGAGTTCGACGAGCTGGAGGGCCGCTCACCATTGTTCGACGGTAGCGCTCGCGGCAACAGTCTCGACGCCACAGGCGGCTATCTTTACGACTTCAGTGAACTCAACCTGTTCGCAGAGCTCGGCTTCGACGTGGGTGGCACGCCTGCGACGGTATTCGCCGACTTCGTCAGAAACAGTGATGCAGATCTCTACGACACCGGATTCAGCGTTGGCGCAAAGATCGGCAAGGCATCTGACCCGGGGTCCTGGGAAGCCGCGTGGATCTACCGTGATCTCGAAGCAGACTCCCACGTGGGACTGTTCGCGGACTCCGATTTCGCCGGCGGCGGCACGGACGGTACGGGCCATATCCTGAAAGCGGCGTACGCGGTTTCCAAGAAATGGACGCTCAATCTCGCGTACTTCATCAATGAGCGCGGTTCGAATGCCGACAGTGAACGCGATTACAATCGCTTGCAGGCCGATCTCAAATTCAAGTACTAGGGTCTATATAGAACAGTAGGTTATTTTCGAAATATATAGTAGAAAATATAAATAATATCTGAACTTACTNNGCGTGTGCTTTGATGCGTTGCAGCGCGTTAAACGCGCCGCTCGAGTCAACAAGAAAATTCAAATGGGGGAACATATGAGTATCGAGAGAATTGCATCCATTCTGGCAATTTTGGTTGCTGTCGTTGCTGCCTTCGTTGCATTCCCGTTTTCCGGCGCACTGATGGCCGTACTCGGCCTCGTGGCCGGCTGGTTTATCGCACAACAGGACCATGTGCGGGTCATTGCCTCGGCCGTTCTGCTCGCGACGTCCGCCGGTGCACTGGGTGCCATACCGGCAGTCGGCGAGTACCTGACGGCGATTCTGACGAATGTCGGCGCGGTCATCGCCGCAGCCGCTGTGATGTGCATTCTTCGGAATGTCTACGCGCGGGTTGCCGGCTGATATTTGCTGCTACAGCAAGCTTGAAGACCCGCTTCGGCGGGTCTTTTCTTTTTAGCGCCGACGATCCGCCACATCGGCACGCTCTCGCTGCGTCCTTGACCGCCTGAGCGATTTTCCGCCCTCGGAAATAGCGCAGCGGCTATTCCACTCGGTCGGAAAATGTCTCATCCAGCCGAATCCTCGAGCCACCTCACGCGCCAACCGATGGAATGTCCAGGTTCCGGCCATCGACCGGTTCGCCGCGCTCTCGCTGAGTCTTTGACTGCCTGATTGTGCTCTAAAGCTTTCGGTCAGGCGATGCCCCAGCCGCCGGGCTGGTAACCCTTGGGGAGTCCCGCATCGGGGGTGAAGCCGTAGATTTCCTCGTCCGGCAACGCGTCTGAAACGATCGAGCGCACGGCGAGTAGCTTGTCGATGTCGATGCCGGTATTGAGCCCCATCGCTTCCAGCATGAAGACGAGGTCCTCGGTGACGATGTTGCCGCTCGCGCCGGGTGCAAACGGGCATCCGCCGAGTCCACCGAGCGAACTGTCGAGCGTCGAAATACCTTCCTCGAGAGCTGCAAATGCGTTCGCGAGTCCGAGACCACGCGTATTGTGCAGATGCACGCCGGTGAGTCGATCGTTACCGACTTCCGCTCTGACGAGCCGGATAAGCCGCTTGAGCTGAGCCGGGTTGGCATAGCCGGTCGTGTCCGAAAGCCCGACTTCGGCACAGCCGGCTTCGATCAGGCGAAACGCGAGTTCGACGACCTTGTCTTCGCTGACCGGCCCTTCCATCGTGCAGCCGAACGCTGTCGAGAGGCCTGCCTCGAAATGCGGTCTCTCGCCTTCGGGCAGCGTGTCCAGGAGTGCCTTGATTTTCTCGACCTCGCCGATGACCTGGTCGTGCGTCTTGTTGAGATTGGCGAGGCTGTGGGTCTCGCTGACCGATACCGGGATACTGATCTTGTGGGCCCCTGCGGCCACCGCGTCCTGCGCGCCGCGGAAATTGGGTACGAGTGCTGCGACCTGCAGACCCTCGATGCCGACGGCGTACTCGACCACCTCGCCGGTGCCGTCCATCTGGGGCAGCAGTTTCGGTGGCACGAACGATCCGACCTCGATCTCGCGCACGCCGGCTTCGGCCTCGGCCTTGATCCAGGCCTTCTTCGACTCGATCGGCATGACAGCGTCGACGCTCTGGAGGCCGTCGCGCGGCCCGACTTCACTGATCAATACGTCGATTTCGCTCATTTTTTTNNATCCACAGTTGACCGGCTCGAAACGCTGGTCGGGAATGATAGCCAAAAAGGAAACTCCATGACGGATCGGAGCGCATTACCGCTGGACGGCGTCAGGGTCGTCGAATTCACACACATGGTCATGGGGCCGGCCTGCGGCGTCGTACTCGCCGACCTTGGCGCAGACGTCGTGAAGGTCGAGCCGGTCAAGGGCGACAACACGCGCCGCCTCATCGGATCCGGGGCCGGGTACTTCCCGATGTACAACCGCAACAAGCGCAGCGTCTGCCTCGATCTGAAATCAGAGGCAGGACACGCGGCTGCCCTTCGGCTGATCAAAGAGGCCGACGTCCTGATCGAGAATTTCCGCCCCGGCGCGATGGACAAGCTGGGCTTCGGCTACGAGGACTTGAAGGCGATCAACCCGGGTCTCGTCTATTGTTCGGAGAAAGGGTTTCTCGGCGGACCGTACGAGCACCGAACCGCGCTGGACGAGGTCGCACAGATGATGGGCGGGCTGGCCTACATGACTGGCCCGCCGGGCAAGCCGCTGCGCGCGGGTGCATCGGTCATTGACGTCACGGGCGGTATGTTTGCCGCCATCGGCGTCATCAGCGCGCTTTATCAGCGTCGCGACAGCGGGGTAGGGCAGCGGGTCGTCAGTTCGCTCTTCGAGGACACCGTATTCCTCGTAGGTCAGCATATGGCGCAGTACGCGGTGACCGGTACACCGGCCGCGCCGATGCCGGCGCGTATCTCCGCATGGGCGGTGTACGAAGTGTTCGAGACCGGCGACGACGAGCAGGTCTTCGTCGGTGTCGTCAGCGATACGCAGTGGAAGCTTTTCTGCGAGGCCTTCGAGCTGACCGAGTTCTCCGAGGATCGGGGTCTCGATGCGAACGGGGATCGCGTCAGGCAGCGCGATCGCATCATCCCGGTGATCANNGATCAAGGAAGCGTTCCGCGGTTATACCAAGGCGGACCTGATGGCCAAGCTCGAGAAGACGGGCCTGCCGTTTGCGCCGATCGCCAAACCCGAGGAACTCTTCGACGACCCCCATCTCAATGCAGGCGGGGGCCTGGTCGAAGTCACGGTACCCGACGGTGACGGGGCCGGCAGCAAGGCCCGCCTGCCTGCGCTGCCGCTGGAGATGTCGGGTGAGCGATTCGGATTGCGGCGGGACGTCCCGAGCGCCGGCGAGCACACCGCCGAGGTGCTTAGGGAAGCTGGTTATTCGGACGAAGAGATCGACCAGATGTACGACGATGGGGTCGCTGCCACGCCGGGTGGGTGACGATTATCGGTCCGATCAGCATGTCGGACCGGTTTCAGCGCCGGAAATGATCTCGCCTAAGGGGTCCGATTTCGGCGACACATCTGCGATAGCAGAGAGAACGCGAGCGGACCGGCTATGGCCTGGCGGATACGACGGTCCAGGGGCTGCGCTGCCGATAGTCGCTCTCGAACGCGTCGATGGCGTCCCGGTGCTTCATCGTCACGTCGATCGCGTCGAGACCCTCGAGTAGCATCTCTCGGTCTGCGTCCTCGATTTCGAACGAGTGAACGCTCCCGGCGCCACTCAGTTGCAGATTCTCGAGGTCGACGGTGACTCTGTGATTCTCCGGGTCCTCCTCGACCCAGGCTGCCAGCGACACCACGTCGGCGTCGCTGAGGACGACGGGGACTATGCCGTTGCGCACGCAATTGCCGAAGAATATCGCCCCGAAACTCGGCGCGATGATTGCCCGAATGCCGAAATCTGCGAGCGCCCAGACGGCGTGCTCGCGCGACGATCCGCACCCGAAGTTCTCGCCGGATAGAAGGATGCGCGCATCGCGGAACGGCGCCCGATTCAGGACGAAGTCGTCGGTTTCCTCGCGCGAGCCCGGCGATCTGTAACGCCAGGCCGCGAAAAGGCTCTCGCCAAGACCTTCTCGCGAGACGCGCTTCATTTCGCGGCTCGGAATGATCGCGTCCGTATCGACATTGATGCGGAGCAATGGCGCCGCGATGGCCGTCAATGACGTGAATGGCTCGCTCACGTGGTTTCCAGTGTCCTGACGTCGACGATGTGGCCGGCGATCGCGCTGGCCGCGACCGTTGCGGGGCTCGCCAGGTGCGTTCGCGTGCCCGGTCCCTGGCGGTTCTCGAAATTTCGATTGGTCGTGCTGATGACGCGGGCGCCTGGCCCGAATGTTTCGCCGCCGGCGTAAAAGCACATCGAGCAGCCGGACTCGCGCCACTGGAAACCGGCCGCTCCGAATATCTCGTGCAGACCTTCGGCTTCGGCGGCCAGCCTGACCTGAGTCGACCCCGGCACGCAGACTGCGCGCACGTTCTCATGCACACGCTTGCCTTCGAGTATGCCGGCGGCGATTCGGAGATCGGATAGTCGGCTGTTCGTACATGACCCGATGAAGGCCGCATCCAGACTCAGGTCCGTCATGCGTGTGCCGGCCTCGAGTCCCATGTATTCGAGCGCACGGGCTACGGATGAACGCCGGTTCTCGTCTTTTTCATCGGCAGGGTCCGGAATCTTCGAGTCGACCCCGGTGACATGTTGCGGACTCGTGCCCCAGGTGACCTGCGGTGCGATCCCGGCGCTGTCGATGACGATCTCCTTGTCGAATACCGCGCCTTCGTCTGTTTCCAGGCGGCGCCACGCTTCGACGGCCTGATCCCACGCTGCGCCCGAGGGTGCGAAGGGTCGTCCGCGGACGTACTCGATGGTCTTTTCATCTGGTGCCACGATGCCGGTCCACGCGCCGAATTCGACGGCCATGTTGCACAGCGTCAGCCGGGCCTCGATCTCCAGATCTCGGACGGCCTTCCCGGCGAATTCGACCGCGTAGCCGACGCCGCCCGAAGCCGTGTGCGCGCCGATCAGGTGCAGGATCATGTCCTTGGCCGTAACGCCGAAACCCGTCGGCCCCTCGAACGTGACTTTCATCTGCTTCGGCTTTCGGATCGGCAGTGTCTGCGTGGCCAGTGCGTGTTCGCCCTCGGTCGTGCCGATACCCCACGCGAGCGCACCGAGACCACCGAGCGTGCACGTATGGCTGTCCGGGCAGACGAGCGTGATTCCGGGCAGCGCGATGCCTTGCTCCGGCGAAACCACATGGACGATCCCCTGGCGCGGATCGGTCAGATCGAAGAGGTGGATGCCGGCATCCTGCGCCGCCTTGCGGGTCGTCGTGATGTAGGCGATGCCCCCCTCGACCGGTGTATCGTCGCCACGGCCGGGCAATGTGCTGACGATGTGGTCCATCGTGCAGAATGCCTGGTCGGGATTCCGGACGGTCCTGCCTTTCGCATCGAGGCCGAGCAGTGCGAGACTGCCGGTACGTTCATGCAGGAACACGCGATCGATGTATACCAGCGTCGCGCCACCAGGCATTTCGAGCACCCGGTGAGCTGCCCAGATCTTCTCAACGAGTGTGCGGGGGCTAGTCAGCGTATCGTCTCCGGACGCGATTCAGCGCTTCGTCCAGCCAATACGGTCCGGCGCAGGCATCTCTTCGAAGACTCCCACCGTGAAGTCGCCCGCGCCTTCACGCAGCGGCTTGACCTCGTTCTGGTAGGCGTCTGAATACCAGAAGCGCTGCGCGTGCTCGCGGCTGGGAAATCGCGCCAGCACGACGGACTGGTCGTCAGGCCACTCGCCCTCGAACATCTCCACCGGTTTGCCGATGGTGGTGTAGTAACCTTCCTCCTGCTCGTACAGCAGGTGATCCCGGATGCCTTTCGAGTAGACCTGCATCTTCTCCATGTCTTTCACACGCCCGATCACCAGCATGTAGACTGGTCCGCCATCGCCTGATTCCACAACGTTACTCCGGTATCATCCGCACATGCGCGCGCGAAGGATCATAGCAGTTTCCAATGTGCTCCCCGGGGGTGCCCCGTGACGTCGTCCCGGCCGTTTGCACTGGTGGCCGCGGCGTGGGGAATCGGTGGGCTGCTCGCCGTTCTGGTATTCGCCGTCGTCCGCCTGTCATTCGTCGTGACCGACGCGATGAGCGGGCCGCCCCTGGCGACCTGGCAGTGGGCGCTGCTGGTCGCGAATACAGCGTTCCTCGCGTGGACCGAAGGCTACAGGGGTTTCCAGAAACGCTTCTCGCCCCGCAGCGCCGCGCGGATGCGTTACCTGTACGACAACCCGACACTCGGACGCGCGATCCTCGCACCATTGTTCGTGACCGGTTACTTCGATGCCGGCCGACGCACCCGTATCGCGATCTGGGCAGGGACCATGGCGATCATCGTGCTGATCCTTCTGGTGCACCGCCTCGATCAGCCGCTGCGCGGCATTATCGACGCCGGCGTCGTTGTGGGTCTGTCGTGGGGTATCGTTTCGCTGTTGCACTGCGCATGGCTCGCGGCACGGGGTCGTCTGGACACGGATCCTGACGTGCCTGGTGGCGAGCTCGCGGACAACGAGGTCCCTTCGCCGGCGTCCCGCTAGCACGAGATCATTGTGTTGTTGCTCCCGTTCAGGACGGGCCGCCAGCCGCGCGGACGCGCGGCGCCTTTGTTTCGGGTGACCTATAATCGCTCGTGACATGGGCAAACTGTCACACATCGACGAGGCGAATCGACCGGCCATGGTCGACGTCGGCGGCAAAACGGCGACGCACCGCACAGCGTGCGCCGAAGCCAGGGTCGAGCTGCCGACGGCCGTTCAGGAGGCGCTCACTGATGGTGACATTACGACGCCCAAGGGTCCGGTTTTCCACACGGCCATCATCGCCGGAACGATGGCCGCCAAGAAAACGCATGAGCTGATNNGGCGCATCGGTCGCGGCACTGACGATCTACGACATGTGCAAGGCTATGTCGCACGACATCGTCATTCGCGACGTCCGCCTGATCGAGAAGACCGGCGGCAAGAGCGGTGTCGGAGGCCGTGGTCGGGGCTGAGGGCGCCGGGCTGGCGGCTCTGGTGCTTGCCGGCGGCGAGAGTCGCCGCATGGGCACCGATAAGGCCGCGCTGCACTATGGCGAAGGAACCCTGCTCGAGCACGTGGTCACGGTCGTTGCCGGGGTGATAGAGGACGTCTTCGTTGGAATCAGACCGGAGCAGTCCGGTGAGCCTACGCGCGCCCGGTTTCATCAGGTCTGCGATGACCCCGATTTCGTCGGCCCCATCGCCGCGATATTCGCCGCCCACAGGCGCCGGCCGGCTTCCGCCTGGCTGGTCGTCGGCTGCGACATGGCATGGCTCGAGGCCGATATCATCGAAGCGCTGGTCGAAGCACGCGACGGCGCCGCCATGGCGACGGCGTTCCAGGTCGACTCGGGGCTCGAACCGTTGTGTGCCATCTATGAACCCGATAATCTCTCGCGCCTCGCCGATCATGTCGGCTCGGGAAAGTCACCCGGCCCGCGATGGCTGCTCGAAAGGGTGCCGGTGCGATTCGTGCCGCTGCCGCCCGGCGGGAGGCTCGCGAGCGCGAATTTTCCGGCGGATCTGGATTCCGGTACCCGATAGTGCCGCCGTGACATTCGAATCCGAACGCCCGATCATGGCGAAACCGATACAGTGACTGAAGTAACAACACCTGGAAAATATGGCAACCAAACGAGAAGAAATCATCGGGCCGACCGACTCGCGAAGAGGCTGAGGACGCGGTCCGTACGCTGCTGCGCTGGGCAGGTGAGGACACGACCCGCGAGGGTCTCATCGGTACGCCCGGCCGGGTTGTTCGTGCCTACGAGGACTGGTTCTCCGGCTATCACGTCGATCCGCTCGAATACCTGGATCGGACGTTTGAGGAGGTCGAGGGCTACGACGAGGTCATCGCGCTGAGGCACATCGAGTTCGAGTCACATTGCGAACATCACATGGCGCCGATTATCGGCAAGGCGCATGTCGGCTACCTGCCCGACAACAAGGTCGTCGGTATCAGCAAGCTGGCGAGGGTCGTCGAGGCGTACGCGCGACGGTTCCAGATCCAGGAAAAGATGACAGCGCAGATCGCCAATGCTATCAGCGAAGTTCTTAAGCCCAGAGGCGTGGCTGTCGTCATCGAGGCTCATCACGAATGCATGACGACGCGCGGTGTGCACAAACGCGAGGTCACGATGGTCACCAGTCAGATGATGGGCACGTTCCGTGAAGACGCCAGGACCCGGACCGAGTTCCTGACGATGATCGGCAAGGCGTAACGCCCAGCGGCCGACTCGACGACTCGTAGCGTCGCGGTTACGCCGCGAACTCGAACTGCACGCCGAGCCGCTTGGCCATGTGGCGTTTCTCGAGGTCGGCGCCAACGGCCTCGTCGTCTGCGAGTTGCTCCAGGTCGTTCATGGTTTCGCGACGCAGTACGACGACGACATCGGTATCGGGCACGATCGCGAACGGGAATTCGTGCCAGGTGCCGATATGCATCATGAATCCCGCCGAGCCGTCGAACCGCATTGCCGTGACGCGTTCCACGTCGGGTACCCCGTTGTCGCCCGGTGGCGCGAGAACCATGACGAACGGCTTGCCGCCGAGCGGGATGAAGGTCTGCGTGTGCTTGAAGTGGCGTTNNGAGACAGGATCGTCTGCTCGTCCGAGCGGAAGCCTGCCGCAGACCACAGCTGGACGGCATTGCCGTAGTACGCGGTGTCTCGCCGCTTCGCCGTTTCCGGCATCGTCACGAGTTCCCCGAACGGCGCGATGGATTCCGCGGTCGCATCGATTAGCGGTAAAACGATACTCCGGATGTCGTTCATGTCGTGACGTCTCCGTCCTCGGATCCAACGCCCGGATCATAGCGCGCTGCAAGGTTCTGCGTCTCCGCGCCGCGTCGTCTTCGCCGCGAGAGCAGATGGGAGATCACGGGTGGCGACATGCCGCGATGAAAGGCCAGCGCGGTGTCGATCGCGAGGCGATCTTCGCGCGTAACCCGAGATAGCGCTGTCGCACGTGCTCTACCCACGACTCGTCGACGAAGACTTCGACGAAGCGACGCTCGTCACGGGTGTCCTGGAAGAGCCCCCACGCGGTCGATCCGTTTCTGAGCCGCACTTTCCTGACACTCTGCATCGCGTCGGAAAATGCGTCGGCTTCGCGCGGGTCTATGTCGTACTCGATATTGATCAGCACCGGGCCGCGATCGCCCTCGGCGGGCATGGACACGGGTGCGTCGCCGATCGAATAGGCGGGTGTCAGCGCCTCCGCGTCGTCGGGTACCGCGCGTGTCAGGCTGAGGCGCCAGGTCAGGACGATACCGAGCAGCCCGAATGAGGCCGCAGCGGTCAGCGAGTCGGTCACGGAAGTCAAGGCGGCGAGCTGGCCCCAGGCGACCGCGCCGAGCGCCATGATGCCCATGAAGGTCGCGATGAATACGGCGAGCCCCCGGGCCCTGACCCACGCGGGCAGACTCAGCTGTGCCGACACCTGCAAGGTCGACATCGCCGTGATCCAGGCGGCGCCCAGCATGAGCATCGCCGGCGCGAGTACGAATACGTTCCGGATGTGCCCCAGAGCGAGTGTCGCGAGTACGACGCCGAAGCTGCCCGCGAGGATAATGCGGTCGAAAGAAAATCGGTTGCGCAGTGACGCGAGCGAAAGACCGGCAACGACCGCGCCCGCGCCGACGCATCCGAGCAGCAGGCCGAAGACTTCCGGGCCGGCGCCCAGTTCCACTTTCACGACGAGCGGCAGGAA
>JABAHO010008394.1_pt1 | contig 10496 bp, 18 predicted proteins | sample 7062071 | NCBI WGS metagenome assembly JABAHO01 (sample SAMN14534356, study PRJNA622989) | marine sediment metagenome | biome: marine biome [ENVO:00000428]; feature: marine pelagic biome [ENVO:01000023]; material: deep marine sediment [ENVO:00002113] | place: India: Gulf of Kutch | collected...
GCGCTCACCTCGATGTCGCCGCTGACAGAGGCGAGCCGGGCGCGCTCGAGCATCCCGGCCACCAGCTGGAGATCGCCGCTGGTAGTGGCCGCATCGACCTGCCCCGCGATGCCGTCGGCTCCGAAATCACCGCTCACGCTGGCCGCCTTGAGCACAGCGACCTCGTTCCGGCCCGTGATCGCCATGTCACCCGACACCGTTCTCAACTCCACGTCGGCGCCGCGAACGGCGGTAACGATGTCACCGGAGATCGTGTTGAGGCGCTGCTGCCCGCCGATCCCGTCGACGTCAACATCGGCACTGATGGCCCGGACGACGAGATCTGCAGCTTCAGGCATCGAGATGTTCAACGTGCTCTCCATCTTCCTGCCCGAATCGCCCTCAGGATATCGCACGGCAACGACGACCCGATCGCCGTCACGTTCCAGGTCCAGACCCAGNNAGCGATCCGGTAACCACAACGACGTCGTCCGACCCACCCGTCACGCTGACTGATCCGGAACGGTTGACGATCTCCACGGCCTGTGCGCCCGCAGCATCGATGCGTTCGTTCAAATCCTGCGCCTGGGCAGCGCTCGCGCTCACGATAAGCGAAGCGGTCAACGTGGTCGTTGCAATGGTTTTCATGTCTCTGTCCTCTCGATCCGCGCCGATCGGGCTACGGAGCGGGCCAGCCCGTCCATTTCGCCCAGCACGGCTATTTGCTGAAGGTAAGTGGAGACGAGCAGGTCGAGCAGCAACCGGCTGTCGGGATTGTGCTCGAGCTCGTCATGAATTCTGGCAAGAGATGTCTCGATCTCCTTGAGGCTTTCCGCAACCGCGGCCTGGGACTCCGGCGACATCTGCGCCAGCTCCGCATCTAGCGACGCGATGAGCTGCGCCCGGGACTGCGCAAGCTCCGGTACGAGCCCGACCTCGATCAGTGCCGGGCGGGTGGCCGGCGCGCCTGCTGGGGCCGGCTCGGGCTCCGCACGCAACAGAACAGCCACCGCAACGGCGCCCAGAAGAATCGACGCTGCAAGCGCCGACGGCATGCGCCAGCGACCCGGGCGCAGGACCGGCTCATCCAGCGCCGCACGGATATCCGGCCACAGATCCCGCGCAGGCTCGATCTCTTCCGAAAGCCCGCGAGCCCGCCGCAGGACGCCCAGCTCGTCGTCTTGATCACTCATCTTCCGCTCCCGCTAGCACTTCTCTCAACTTGCGCCTGGCCGTGTGGTAGTGCGCTTTGCTCGTGCCTTCCGCGATGCCCAGGAATCCGGCCGCATCGCGATGGCCGTATCCGTAGACGCCGCAAAGCACGAAAACGTTGCGCGCCTGCTCCGGCAACCCGGCGATCGCCCGTTCCAAGTCCAGGTCCGTGGGAAGGCCTGCGGCATCAGTGGCCTGCTCTTCCCAGGCATCCTCCGGTTCGTGCCAGTGCCGCGCTTCCCGACGCTGCTGGCCCAGCACCTCGTTCACGGCGATCCGATGCAGCCAGGTCGTCACCCGGGCCTCACCGCGGAAACCGACCAGATTGCGCCAGGCCTGGACGAAAGTCGCCTGGGTAGCGTCTTCCGCCGCCGTGACGTTGGCCGTCATGCGCAGGCAGAGCCCGTACACCCGGCCCACCGACGCGCGGTAGAGCTCCTCGAAGGCACCGTGGTCCCCGGCACCTGCCCGCTGGCAGAGCCGCGCCAGCGCGCGCTCCGCGCTTGGGTCCCGTGATGGCTCCGGCTCATGCATGCTGATCATTATCATCCCTGCAAGATAAGATGCAGCCCGCGTGCAAAGGGTTTAGTTGCCCGCGCAGAAGCAGGACGTGATGACTCTCGATTCGTTCCCACCAGCTCTCACGACCCTCGTCCTCATCGGGCTTGCCGAGCTGGGCGACAAAAGCCAGCTCGTCTGCATGGCGCTGGCGGCACGGCATCGGGCGGCGCCGGTCCTGCTCGGCGCCGCGCTGGCCTTCGTGATCCTGAACGCGCTAGCCGTGCTATTCGGCGCGGGCCTGGCGATCTGGCTACCCGATCGCCTGATGGCGGGCCTGGTAGCGATCGCTTTCGCCGTATTCGGGATTCATGCGGTGCTTACCCCGGGAGTCGAAACTGTCGACGAGCCGCGCGAGCGGGCCGCCCGCGGAATCTTTCTGACCACGCTGAGCCTCATCGTTCTTGCGGAGCTTGGCGACAAGACACAGCTTGCCGTCGCCGCGCTTGGCAGCACCCTCGATCCGCTGCAGGTCGGGCTGGGAGCCACGCTGGCGCTCATCGGCTTGTCGGCCCTGGGGGTGTGGATCGGCCGCACCTACCTGCAGCGACTGCCGATAGTCTGGCTGCACCGTCTGAGTGGGCTGGTTTTCCTGGGCGTAGGTTCGGTTGCGGCATGGCGGGCGCTGGCCTGAGCGGCGCGGAGCGACGGACGTTCGGCCGGACGGTGGGGTCGAAACATCACTCCAGCGTTTTGTGGCGCAGACGCTCAGCGGCCGCATAGGGCAGGAGCTGAACGAGCATGTCGGACAGCTCCGCATTGCGCCGGTGCAGCTTCTCGAGCGCATCCGCCGCCGCGGTGAGCACTCCGGGATCGAGCTCTCGCTGACGCGCGCCGATGCGCAAACACTGAACAAGATCGTCGGTCACCACGGTCGAGTCTCCACAAAACGGCAAGCGCCGGTCCACGCATGCCAGATCACACGTAAAGGCGCGTCCAATTCGCCATGGTCGGGGTTAACACCAAGTTACCTACTTGGCACACGCTCAGTCCGTGACGCAGCGCACAGAGTAGCGCGGACGCAACACTCGACGCCTAGCGAGCGGCACGCAATGACGGGCGCAACGTCGTCCATCACGATCGTGTTCGCGGTCGGCTACTGCCCAAATGCTGGCGGGATCGGCCTGAATACCGGCTCGAATGGGCGACGGTCAGGCATCCGCTGGGGGCCCCGGTGGGGCGAGTGCGGCCGGTGATACCAGGGATAGCGAGGGTAGAGCACCGCAACCGGATACGCGCGCGGCTCAGGCTCCACCGCCTGCTNNCGGGCCGATCGCTCGATCCTGGCGAGATCGCGCGCGCGTCGGGCAGCGGCCAGGTCCTCCGCTGCCGCGAGAATCTCGGCATGGCGCTCCCGCACCAGCCGCGCCTGGGATTTAGGAACGGTGCTCGCGTATACCGCAATCTCCACCGCCCCGGCGGCCTGGACGTCGGAAAACCGAGTCTCGCCCTGATCACCCGTCGACCGGTAGATCGCCTGTTCTGCCCACGCAGTGGGCGTGACTAGCAACAGCACGAGGATTCTGGCAATCATGCGACCTTCGACACCGGCAAAACGGTCAAGTTTCCTTCGCGATATCCTGCAGCGGATCTGGCCCGATGTCACGCGCCAAGCTCGGCCTCCGCAAGGCCGGGGTGCTCAGTTCCCCATTCCCGTTCATGCTTTCTTCAGGATTGCAGGATTACACTCCTTCGCATTGCAAGCACCGATCCGTTGAGGAGCGACTCATGAAGACCAAGCGCCCGGGAAGAATGGGGGCCATCTCGCTGTGCTGATCTTCGCCGTCGGGCTGGGCGCCTGTACGACCAACCCCTACACGGGTGAGCGCGAAGCGTCCAATACCGCCAAGGGTGCGGGCATCGGCGCAGCCATCGGGGCCGTCGTGGGCGTCTTGAGCGGTGACGATGCCGACGAGCGACGCAAGAACGCGCTGATCGGCGCCGGCGTTGGCGCACTTGCCGGTGGCGCCGTCGGTGCCTACATGGATGCCCAGGAAGCCAAGCTCAGGGAGCAGCTGGCCAACACGGGCGTCAGCGTGACCCGGCTCGGCGACGACATCGTGCTGAACATGCCGGGCAACGTGACCTTCGACGTGAACCAGGATGCGGTGAAATCCGGCTTCTACCCGGTGCTCGACTCGGTCGGCCTGGTTCTGGAGGAATATGACCAGACGCTGATCGACGTCAACGGGCATACGGACAGCACTGGTAGCGTCACCTACAATATGGATCTGTCCGGGCGGCGCGCGTTGAGCGTCGCCGACTACCTGACGAACCGTGGAGTTGCCCGCGACCGCATCTTCACCCAGGGTTACGGCCCGCACTACCCCCTGGCCGACAACGGCACCGCGGAAGGGCGATCACTCAACCGGCGCGTGGAGCTGGTTCTGAAGCCGCTGACGACCGGTTAACGGGAAGCCTGGCGCGTCCAGCAACGGGCCGCTGCGCAACCCTGATCGTCAACTCGGTTCTGGTAGTATTCACGCCAGAGACGAGGGGAGGATCGTTCAATGGCACATTTCATGGCCGGCTATACGGCCCAGACCTACGCCCTGCTGCGCATCGTCGCAGGCTTTCTCTTTCTGTGGCACGGCACTCAGAAGCTGTTCTCGTTCCCGGTTGACGCCATGGCGGGCATTCCGGCGTTCATCACCTACGGAGCCGGCGGCATCGAGCTCGTCGGCGGCGTTCTCGTGATGATCGGCTTGATGACGCGCTGGGCAGCTTTCATCTGCAGCGGCACCATGGCGGTCGCCTACTGGATGGCGCACGGCCTCAACGCGCTGTTTCCCATTCAGAACGGCGGCGAGCTGGCAGCGCTGTACTGTTTCATCTTCCTGTTCATCTCTGCGAACGGTGCAGGAATCTGGAGCGTTGACGGCAGCCGCCAACCGGCGAGCTGAAGTCTCGGGCCCGCTGAGCCGGCACGTCGGACTTCAGCATTGCCACGCAGCACCGCCGGCTGCATCATCATAGGGTCGGAAGGCGGTTGGAGTAAGCACATGGCCGGCGTCGGTACCACGAAGCTGTTTGAAAACGATCGTGTGATCATCTGGGAGATGCTGCTCGCGCCCGGGGAGCACACCGGTCTTCACACCCACGAGCACTCCTACTTCTTTCAGGTGCTCGAAGGCTCGACCCTGGACACCCTGGATGCCGAGGGGAAATCGCTGGGAACCTTCGATTTCGAAACGGGCAGCACCGTCTGGCTTGACCTGGACGGCGACCAGGTCGTGCTTAACGATCTTCGTGTCCCCGCAACACACGACGCGAAGAACGTCGGCAGCACGCCCTATCGCGAGATTCTGGTCGAGCTGAAGTAACGGGACCAGGTGTCACATCATCGATCCGCACCGGATTCGCCATGAACCGACTCGAGCATGCAAACCTGGCCGTCATCAATACAGACGCGATGACGCGCTTTCTGCAAACGGCCTTTCCGGATTTCCGCGTTCGCGGCCAGGGCGTCAGCGACAATGGAAAACCCTGGCTTCACGTCGGCAACGATGATTTCTACCTGGCTCTCAACACGGTGATCGAGGACACCGGACGCGTTCCCTACAGCAACAGCACGGGGCTCAATCACCTAGGTTGGGAGGTCGACGACGTCGAAGCCCTGGAGGCGCGCATGCGCGCAGCAGGATTCGTGCCGAACCTGAGGGAGCACGACCACCCCGCCCGTCTGCGAACCTACTTCTACGACCCTGACGGCAACGACTGGGAGTTCGTCCAGTACCTCACGAACGTGCCCGCGGAAAGAAACGACTACTCTCGATGACCGGCGATCGCTATGCCGCCGGCGGCGCTTCCGCCGCGTCGATCTGCCACCTGCCAATCAGCTCGGTCCACGCCGGAACACCGGCGTCGGCATCTGCCGGGCGCGCGTCGATCCTCAACACCGCCTCGCGATCGAACAGGTAACGGGTGGCCTGGTACCACGTGGCATCACCGGGCGTACGAAGCATCCCGACCACGTTGTCCTCCCACCCGGCAATGAATTCCGCGAGTTCCGCACTGGCCTTCATCTTGATGGCGTCTTTGCTCTGACGTATCTGGATGGCCAGGCAGATCAGGGTCGCCAGAACCGCGATGGCACCGAAGAACTCGCCAAAATTGCCTAACGGCTGGGCCGCAAGCTGCAAATCCATCACTCACCTCCTCCTGTAGATGCAGGGATGGCAGCGCGTAAGACTTGTGGGATAGATCGCTTGAGGAAGCCTCGCGCCAGCAGGAGTGACTGTTCGCGCTCCCTAAATGCCGACACGGGGATACGTTTGGTTGGTGCGCAGGTAGAATCCTACGCTTCGATCCAAGACGTTAACCGTTTCGAGGAAGGAAAGTGGAAGTAAAAGGGCATAACGCAATATTCGTCGGCGGCGCGTCGGGCATGGCGCTGGCCACGGCAGAGGTTTTTCGCGAAAAGGGTGGCAACGTGGCCATACTCGATCTGCCGACTTCGAATGGCGCCGCGGTGGCGGAACGACTCGGTTGCACTTTTCACCCGTGCAACGTGGTGGACTATGAGGGGACCGAGAAAGCCATCGACGAAGCGGTCGAAGCCCTGGGCTCCGTGCACCTGTGCTGCAACACGGCCGGCGGCGGCTTGGCGAAAAGAACACTGACCAAGGAAGGGCCTCATCCGCTCGAGGAATTCCAGAGGGTCATCGATCTGAACCTGATCTCGTCCTTCAACATCTCCCGCCTGATCTCTGCCAAGATGGCGGGCAACGAGCCCAACGAGGACGGGGAGCGCGGCTGCATCATCAACACCGCGTCCATTGCAGCATTTGAAGGACAGATCGGCCAGGTTGCCTACTCCGCGGCGAAAGCCGGCATTGCCGGCATGACGTTCGTCATGGCCAGAGATCTCGGCAGCATGGGCATTAGGGCGAATGCCATCGCGCCGAGCCTCTTCGATACGGGGCTCACGTCGGGCATACCCAACGAGTTTGCGCTCGCATTGACCAGGGATGCGGCGTTTCCGAAGAGAATGGGCCAGCCCATTCACTACGCCATCCAGGCCATCGCCATCTACGAGAACGTCATGATGAACGCAGCGACGGTCCGAGTGGATGCCGGTCAGCGATTCGCACCAAAGTAGCCAGACGGGAGATTCATGTGCAGGACGGGCAATGGCAGGTATATCTGTCGGGAGAAATCCACACCGATTGGCGGGATCAGATCGCCGATGGCGCCGCCGCGAGAGGGCTGCCGATCGCGTTCACCAGCGCGGTTACGGTCCATGAGGACAGCGACGACTGCGGCGTTAAGATCCTCGGCGCGGAGTCGGACAACTTCTGGAAGGACCACAAGGGCGCCAAGGTCAACGCCATCCGGACCCGGACGCTGCTCGAGCAGGCCGACGTGGTGGTGGTTCGATTCGGCGACAAGTACCGCCAGTGGAACGCCGCCTTCGACGCCGGCTTTGCCGCGGCCCTTGGCAAGCCGCTCATCACGCTCCGCGAGGACAGCCTAACCCATCCCATGAAGGAGGTTGACGCTGCGGCGCTGGCGGTGGCGACGGACCCCGCGCAGGTGGTGCAGATCCTGGACTACGTCGTCGCCGGCCGACTGAGCTGAGGCCGGCACGGCGCGAAGGCTTACGAGGTACCGGCCGAATGCTCCATCGAGGATGCGGGATCACGCAGGCTCAGCCAGAGCACGATGTACCCCAGAATGGCGGATAGCGCGGAACCTATCAGCACGCCGGCTCGCACACCGGCATGGTAGCCGTAACCTGCCGACTCGAACGCAAGCGAGCCTATGAACAAACTCATGGTGAAACCGATCCCGGTGAGAACAGACACGCCATAAAGTGAGGCCCAGTTCGATCCCGCCGGCAGGCGAGCCAATCCTAGTGCAACCAGTAGAGCGCAGGTCAGAAAGACGCCGACCTGCTTGCCGACGAAGAGCCCCAGAGCGACGCCGAGCGGAACCCCTTCCGCTAACATCTCCAGCGACATTCCGCCAAAGGAAACGCCCGCATTCACGAATGCAAACAGCGGCAGGATCATGTAAGCGACCCAGGGATGGAGCACGTGCTCGAGATGCTTCAGCGGAAAACCTCCATAGTCGCCAGTCTCGTTGCGCATGGGAATGAAAAACGCAGTCACCACGCCGGCAAGCGTGGCATGCACTCCGCTTTTCAGGACACAGACCCAGATGAACAGGCCGGTGAGCAAGTACGGCCCGACGTTCTGGACCCGCTGCCACTTCAGAATTGAGAGCACGGCGACGCCGAAGAGCGCGAGCGAAAACGACAATAGAGACAGCTCGCTGGTGTAGAAGACCGCGATGACTACGATGGCAGCCAGATCGTCGAAGATCGCGAGCGATACCAGGAATACTTTCAGCGCGATCGGGACCCGGTTGCCGAGCAGAGCAAGGATGCCCAGAGCGAAGGCGATGTCCGTCGCCGCCGGTATGGCCCAACCGTCGTCACCAATCGAGTCAGACTGATTGAAGAACCAGTAGATCAGCGCCGGAACCACGAAGCCACCAACCGCGGCAGCGGCTGGCAGTACGATCTGCTCTGGAGACGAAAGCTCTCCCTCCAGCACTTCCCGCTTGACCTCCAGCCCGATCAGGAAGAAGAAAACGGCCATGAGACCATCGTTGATCCACAACACGAGGGGTTTCGCGATCTCGAGAGCACCCACCTGGATCACGACCGGAACGTCGAGGAAGGCTTCGTANNAGTTTGATATCAGCAATGCCAGCGTCGCGGCGGCAACAAGAAGGACACCAGCAGCAGCTTCCAGCTTGAAGAATTGCCGTAATGAATCAAGCACCATGAGGTTTTCCGTTCGCGCCGACTATCCCGCCCGCCAGACCCTGCTGTTCACTCCAAAAGCCGGGCCGAACGCCGTCATTCATCTGCGCCTAAGCCCAGTGTCGGCAGCAGATCGATGATATTCCCCCGCGCTACCCGCTGGTCCAACGTTGAGACCATCCTCGGCACGAATATCGGGCGGCCGCTGCTTTCCCACCACTTCGCACCGCCGGGCGTGATGACGACGGACGCGAAGTAACTCAGGTAGGCTTCGTACGTATGATCGTCTAGCGTTCCGTTTTCGTGCTCCGCCCACACGGCCTGAAAGTTCAGTGCTTCTATCGACATCATATTGGCAAAAGCGCCCCGTTGGGACCGGGTCAACGTCGGAACGTCTCGAAGACCGTCATGCCATGCTTCCTGCGTGGCATCGTTCAATCTCAGGCTCGCCATGTCCCGGTAGTCACGCGTAATCTCGTGGCGGCTGGACGCCTGAGTCGCTCGCGTGTTTGCCCTGATCTGCGCGGCCAGATATCCGAGCGTCGCGATCACGCCGACCGCGCCCAACGTCTCGCCGATCGCCCCGACCATGTTCCAATCCATGAATCACCTCCTGCAGTAAACAAAGCGATGGTATCGCAGAAGACTTGGGGCGGAGATCGGCTGGGGTAGGAGTGAAAATTTACCGACCTGTCTTGATGGGCTACGACTCCGAGTTGGACGACTTCAGCAACACTCCTCCTTAAACTAAACTCACATCATCCTGAACCGGAGACATCGATTGAAATTTCAGGATCTCGGGGCCACCAGACGTCTTGCTGCATGAGTGGCAGAAGTCAATTTGGCGCGCATGGACGACTCGCTGCATTCAGCGGTCGTTCCACGTACAGGCGTTAGCAGGAGTCTCAGACGGCATGACTTCGGAACACAACCGGGAAGGAGATCGAAGATGAAGCGACGTGGTCCACTGGCGCTAATTGTTGCCGGCGTCCTCGCAAACAACTATGTCGTTTTGCACGACGTCATCGTGGGCAAGTATTCCGACTACTGGATTGAAGGTTCGCACCAGGTCATTGCCCTTGGCCCAAGAAGTTGGGCGGGCATAGTCTTTTGCCTGATCGTGATCGCTGCGGGAGTTTGGTGGGCAGACCGGGTAATAGGCCAACGATCCGGGGAATGACCCGCGAAATTGCTGGGTCCGGCTCGCAGCAATCGGGCGAGATGTTGGAGCAAGAACAGGCCCGCCGAATCGGGCTTGTGAAGCTGACTTCTTGATCTGCGGAACGGTGCCTACAACCCCTTCGNNCGTTGGATCGTTTGCGGTATTGGCAACGCTCATCTACCTGGCAACGCAGATCAAGCACAGTCAGAAGTTCGCGATGGCACAGGCTTTTCAGGCCAGGACCGATCTTTCGGTCCAACTGGGAGGCCACTTTCTTCAGCTCGACTCGGGCTTGCTGGCCAAGGTCATACCAACCGACCTCGCAAGCGGCCCATTCATTGATGCCGCGAAGATTGACGATCTGACCAGGGAGGAGCAAGCGCGGCTTCGTGTCGCGGTTTCAGGGTTAGTGTCGGTCTCAGACAATTCCCTCTATCAGATCGAGTTGGGACTCATCCCGGGCGCTCATCTACAGAGTGCTGCGGCGTCATCAGTGTTCGACTATCTGGGTCCCTGCTGCCGACGATTGGGCGTTCCGTTGACTCCGAGAGTTGAGCGGGCGCTGGCTCAGCATGGCCACATCATCTCGGATGGTTGACGGCGGGCGTTGGACTAAACTTCCGCCATCCACAACTGGAGACATCCAATGGGTATTCAGGATCTCGGGGACACCCGTTGGTCGGAAGAAGCTGGTGAGTTCGGTCTTGAACCACATGAGTGGCGGCAGTTAAGTATGCACTTCACCCGCATGATGGCGTCATGGCGGGAGGCTTTCTCATCGGACCTTCCGGAGGTCGAGCGCAGGGTCAATGA
>JABAHO010002493.1_pt2 | contig 10487 bp, 12 predicted proteins | sample 7062071 | NCBI WGS metagenome assembly JABAHO01 (sample SAMN14534356, study PRJNA622989) | marine sediment metagenome | biome: marine biome [ENVO:00000428]; feature: marine pelagic biome [ENVO:01000023]; material: deep marine sediment [ENVO:00002113] | place: India: Gulf of Kutch | collected...
TCAGCGAGACTTTGAAGTTCATCTAGGCTGGAAGGTTCAGAGGAAAGTCGTCTTTGAACTATAACTGCTCTCGTTCTTCCGTTACCTCCGTTTTCTTTTTCTTCACACGAACTAAGTCTCCAAGAGTTGCCTCGCGGGGAGTAGACAAGCGTGCAGATGGAGTTTTAGGTTCAGAAAGCGGAACCAGCAACTTCACTCTCAGCGCATGTTCCAGTTTAGCCGCAAGCTTGTGGTCAGGAGTCATTTTTCCGCTTTCAATCTTTCGAAGAACTGAAACTTTTTCTCCTATCTTTTTCCCTAAATCCTCGTGGTTTATCCCCATTTTTTCTCTTCCCTGCCTAACGCGTGAACTGAAATCATTTACGAGTTCCACTTCTTCAACGAGTTTTGGAGACTGCTTTTTCTTTGGAGTTAGGGTTAAAGGAGACTTGGGTTTCACCAGTTTTTTTCCGCGTCGTGGAGTCTGCATTTCCCAAGAAATTGAGCCTAGTTTGGCGCATTTTTGGCAGACAATCATTTTGGCTCCTTCAATGGTTGCTTTGTAAGGTTTCCCTCTGATTTGATGACCGCAGACTTCGCATTGCATGGGAGCCATCACCCAAAACGGTTTTTATTGTCAACGATTCTTTATACTCGTTGAATTTAATGGTGAAAACATGCGTGATAAACTTACCGCTCTCCGAAAGATTAGAAGCATAGCGAACTATCAGTTTGGAAAAGATGTGGGGAAGAAACTTTTTCCAGACGAAGTTAAAATTGTCTACTCTAAAAGAACAGGTAAAATACGTCACGTGTATCTAGATAAAGAACTACTAGCAACTTTACGACCAACTAACGGTCTTTTTTTATTAACCATCAAAGGTGCTAAACAAATAATGGAAAACGTGAAAAAACAAAGATTATGGGTCAAGGTGCCGGCAGAAGCTGAACCTTTCGTTGGTAAGGGGAAAAGCGTCTTTGCTAAACATGTAGTTGATGCTGACAGTGAAATTCGCCCGCAAGAAGAAGTGATTGTCATTAACGAAAAAAATGAAGTTTTAGCAGTGGGAAAAGCAGTGTTGACTGGAAAAGAAATGAAAGCTTTTAAGAGGGGAGTAGCTGTACGGGTGCGAAGAGGCATCGTAGAAGAAGTTAAGAAGAAACGTTGAGATATAATTAGTGTGGAGNNAGCTCAAAAGAGATTGTTGTGGAAAACCCTGAAGTCGCAGTTCTGGATATGCATGGACAGAAAATCTTTCAAGTGACGGGACAAGTCAGTGAGAAAAAAATCGAGAAGGAAATGGAGATTCCTGAAGAAGACGTTAGGCTTGTTGCGGATCAGACAGGTAAAAGTATGGAAGAGGCGAAAAAAGCGCTGGAAGAGACTGGAGGAGACCTTGCAAAAGCAATACTTCTCATTCAAACAAAAAGCTAACTTGACCCTTTACAATAGCATTTCGTATATGTTAATAGTCAATCAAAATTGTTTAAGTACGTCTTGTTTTTCCATGATGTAGCCACAGTAATGACACTTCAAACGAAGCGGCTCTTGATGCTCTACATAAAACGTTGGCTGTATCGGCTCATCACTATTACTGACGCAGGCGGGATTTGCACATTTCACTATCTCCCGAATAACAGAAGGCAGCTTAACTCGCTGCTTTTCCACAGCCTTATAGTTTCGAATAATATTGATGGTAGCATGAGGCGCTAACAACGCTATCTTATCCACCTCTTCAGACTTCAACTCTCTTCCCTCAACTTTAACCATATCTTTCGCTCCAAGTTTCTTGCTGGGAATATTCATAGCTACAGTTACAACTCCTCCTGTACGACCAGTGATTCCCAAAATCTTTACCACATCAAGCGCATGACTATTTGTTATGTGATCGATCACTGTGCCATTTCTTATCTTGGATACTCGCAAAGTTTTTTCAGCCATATCCACAAACCTTCTGAAACACTATTCTATGAGTTTTAAATAAAAAGAGTTATTTGTGGTTTATTAAAAAGGTGTTTGGTGCAAAAAGTTGGAGTTTAAGGNNTCAGACATGCTTCAAAGAAAAACGCTGGCAACCCTTTTCTTTGAACCCAGCACACGAACCCGCCTAAGCTTCGAAGCGGCTATGCACAAACTTGGAGGAGCCACCATAGGATTCGCAGAGGCAAAAACCTCTTCGGTTAAGAAGGGAGAAAACCTAGCGGACACTGTGCGCGTTGTAGAAAGCTACGCAGATGTAATTGTGCTACGACACCCACTGGAGGGAGCAGCTAGACTCGCTGCAGAATTCGCTCACCTGCCAATAATCAACGCTGGATCTGGTGCAGAGGAACATCCAACACAAGCGTTACTGGACTTGTACACAATCTTAAAAGAAAAGAAACGAATTGACGGACTCAACATAGCTTTAGTAGGCGACTTACGTTATGGACGCACTGTTCATTCCCTCGCCTATGCACTGTCGCTTTACGATGTAAAATTACATCTAATTTCGCCAGAACCTCTTCAAATGCGCAGAGAAGTGCTGGACACCATTAAAGAAAAAATAGAAGTAATTCAAAAAACCGAAATTGAAGAAACGTTACCTGAAATTGACATACTCTATATGACAAGGATTCAAGAAGAACGTTTTCCAGACCCCGTTGAATACGCGAAAGTTAAAGGATCATACAAAATAAATCTTGAAATACTGAAGAACGCCAAGAAAGACATGACAATTCTACATCCGCTTCCAAGAGTTGGAGAAATCGCTGCTGAAGTAGACGAGACACCGCATGCTAGGTATTTTCAGCAGGTTTGGAACGGCGTAGTGGCAAGAATGGGTCTCTTAGCATTAGTCCTAGGCGCAATAAAATAGAGGAAACAAGTCGAGAGATGTTTTATGAAGGCAACAGCAGTCGCCCATCCCATTCAAGGTTTAATTAAATATCATGGGCTAAAAGACTCTACGCTAAGAATTCCCTTTCACGACAGCATCTCCGTCTGCATCCAAGCTCTTCAAACCGTTACCACAGTCGAGACCAACAAGTCTTTCAAGAAAGACTCCCTAACGGTCAATGGAGCGAATTTAACTGGAAGGAATCGGAAAAGGGTTGAAGTGGTTCTTCAGAAACTTAAAGACATCACTGGATACTCTGGACACTTCAAAGTTGTTTCCGAAAACAGCTTGAGGAAAGGAAAGGGCCTCGGCTTTTCTGCTTCAGGCTTCGCTGCCCTTGGCGTGGCCACATGCACCGCCTTAGACTCCACTATAGATTATGTAACTCTCTCTGAAGCTGTGAGGTTAGGAGCCGGCTCTGCCACTCGAAGTCTTGCAGGAAACTTTGCAATATGGTACGCTGACAAAGATGGAAAGTCTTATGCTAAGCAGTTGAGCCACTCTGAAAACGTGGATTTAACTATGATTATCGTGCCCGTTCCTTCCAAAGTTAAAACCGATGAAGCTCATGCTGAAGTTTTAAGTTCGCCACTGTTTCAAGCCCGATTGAAAAGTGTCGGAAACGTAGTTAAATTGATGAAGAAAGCGATGAAAGAAGGTGACATCCCAACCATATGCCGTCTAGCTGAAGAAGACAGTTTGAACCTTCACGCAGTCACAATGACTGGAAAAACTCGCATGATCCTTTGGGAACCAGAGACGGTCTTGACTATTAAGAGTGTTATTAAAATGCGGGAGGAAGGACTTCCAGCGTGGTATTCCATCGACACTGGACCCTCAGTTTTTGTTAACACTTTCCGGAAATACGCAGAGGAAGTAGCAAACAGACTGAAGAAATTAAGACTACCAGATATTATTGTGAGTGAAGTAGGCGGCAAACCAGCACTGACTGATAATCATCTCTTTTAGCTGTAAACGACCTCTAAACTTTACAACATAGCGGCGTCTGCCTAACAGTTCCAAAGGCTATAACGGGGCTCGGTATCTGTCTTTTAGTTCTTTCATTTTTCCTTTGTTCCATCCGCTTACCGCTTGGTAGTATCCGGTTACTCTGGACCACCATTCCACGTCAGAAGATTTGCAGTGTGGGCATGTTTCGTTGATGTTTGGCGTAACTTTTCCGCAACTGTTGCAAATTGTCAAGTCTTTGGTGTAAGCGTAGTAGCCAACGTTGCTCTTGGTAGCAATTCTCTGAGTTAGCTTGTACAGCGCTTCAGGGTCTGAAGAGTTCTCTCCAAGCCACACATGAAGCATGTCTCCGCCGCTCAGAAGTGGGAAGAACTTCTGCTCTAGGTCTATTCTGTCAATCAGGTTCATGTTAGCGCCGACGTAGACGTGGGTTCCGTTGCTATAGTAGACTGGAACATCTGTTTTTCCGTCAGCAAGCGCAAACTTGGCTTCGTTTAAGTCTCCTTTAACGAGTTGTTCAGCTTTATCACGATAGTTGTCGTTTAGAAGGTCTGCTATGGCGAATCTCTGCGCTGTAGATTCAGCGGGGGTTCTTGCTAAGGCGAGGTTGAGTCCACTCTTTTCTTGAAGTTCCTTCCTGTATTTCTGCATCTCCAGAATCAATTTAACTAGTATCTTGACGGCTTCTGGGTCNNTAAACCCATTGTGAAAACAAGTCCATCGAAGTCTACGGCTGGTGGACCTCTTTGTCCAGTTTTGGGGTCCATTGGTCGTTGAGTGGCGAAGGGAATACGGTTGCGCTTTATTATTATGTTCATCCATTTCTTCTTGATTTTGAATATTTCAACAGCATAATCCATGAGTCTGCGACTTTCTTCAAAGAGTTTAGAGTCATCTCCATTGGCTTTGTAAGCCATTCTCGGAAGGTTCAGGCTTATAACCTGCCAGCCTCCCATGGTGAAATGTTTTCCGTCGGTAAAGTAGAGTTTGTCTTCGAACTCAGGGTTGCCTTCACGGGTTTCCACAAAACAGTATGCACAACATTGATAACAGGACACGCCCTTGCCGTAGCCCCTGTACGCTGGTAACAAATTGTCAAAGTAGGGGGTTCCAAATTTGGCTACAACCTTATGAACATCCAGCCAAAGCTCATCATATTCTGGCTTGAAAAACTCAGGGCTTATAGCGTTTTCAAGTTTCGGAAAATTGAAAGGTTTCCCCCAGTAGTCGCCTTTATAGGCAACTTCGTAAAGCGCTTTGAATAAGAGGCGAACTTCATCTTCATAGTCACCGTAGACGTCTGGTCCAACACGTCCCCTAGCCACTATAGGAACGTTTCTCCAAAGCTCTGGCACTCCAGGCTGTACTTGAATGTTGCTGAATACGAGTTGCCCGCCTCTAGCTACGTAAGCTTGAGTGTACTCAAAGAACATCATCTGCATGAGTTGCTTAACCCTTTCGTAGCTTAGTCCCCTCATGTACGGAGCGAGAAAAACCAGAAAGTTGTAGAAACCCTCACCGCCAGCAAAATTCGTCTGTGCAGAAGCAAGAATCTTAGCGGTGTGAAGAATCGCAACCTCTGCATGCTTAGCTGAACCCGCGATGCTGGTTCTAGTGCCGATGCCGTCTGGCATTAAGCCGTAATAAAAGAAGTAACGAAGATCCCAGTCTTGACAGAAAGGTCTCGTTCCAAAGTATTCTAGATCATGTATGTGGAGGTCTCCTGCGAGGTGAGAGTCAGCTAGTTTCGGAGGCATCAATAATAGGTATTCTTCTCCGGAAACCCAGTCTGCTTTTCTTTTATGAGCAGTTTCAGCGTTTGGCTGGAGGTTCGCGTTTTCTTTGGCTTTGTAGCCAGATCCGACATCTATTAGGTAGGCGTCGTAAACGGGTGCTCCTACTCTGGTTAGAATGTTGCGGTAAACGGCGTATTCCGGTGTTTCCTTCGACTTGTCTAGCAAAACGTTGTTTACCAGTTCCCTTATGAGAGGCCCGCTTATGAACCTAAGTCCTAAGTTTATTATTTTATCTTCAACTTCAATTGCTATTTGTTCAGCTTCTTCCTTGCCTATCGGCTTTACATCGTAAAATTCTTTGGCAAGTTTGGTTTCGGTTAAAAGCTGTTTTACAATGGCGTCTCGACTCCACGACACAATGAAGCCGTCGCTTCTCCTGACCATTGGTTGTGTTTTCTGAAAAACGAGTTCGTTTGTTTCCAATTTACTTTTGCTCCAAAATTTCTAATATTTTAGAGTGTGCTAGGCTGTCTCCGTTAAAAATTTGGTCTTCTGTGTAAAATGCTTCTTCAACTTCTAGAGCCGGTGCGGACATCACTACGAGGTTTCTCATAACCAGTTCCGTCATAACATTTATGTCCTCTATGCTCTTTTCCTCAAACTCTGCATTTTTATCTTTCAGCCACTCTTTTAGCAAAGTGCATTTTGGGCATCCGTTAGACGTATAGACTATTATTTTGTCTGTTTGAGACAACGAGTTACCACTATGTTCATTAGGTCGCATCAAAACCACCTCGCACTCTCAGTGCGGTGAGGGCAAACAAGAATTAGCACGTACTTTGTATTTATAATTTTAGAATTAATAGTATAAAATTCTGTACGAATTTTTCTTCAAAATTAACACATACAAAACTGTTTGTTCAGTGCAGTTAATGAAACGGTTAAAAAGGGCATGATTTCTAGTGTCTCAAATATAAACACAGCTAAAGCAAAAACCTATATTAACTCATACATGTAGCGTTCTCTCAACTAGGATTTTGACTGAAGAACAAGCTTCCCGCATTTCAGAACAACAAAATCCTTTCAGAAAACAACTGGAATTATTGGTATTAAACATATTTTGAGAAGCTGAAAGAAAAACGTTTTTTCATAAATTAACTATGCGCGCGCTGAGCTGGAGAATGGTTGAGTGATGGTGAATATTTGGTTGACACACGACTGAAGTGAATTAGCGTATTAACAGACCCACACGATGGGCACCTAACTGCTGTTCCGTAAAAAACTTTTTGACAACGAGCACAGTAAGCGAGATTCCGATTGTAGGCGTAAAGTCCCACATCATATTTTTCAGTGATACGTTTTGTTGTGGACAAGAGTTCATTGGGGTCTAGCTCCGAATCAGCAAGCTGTACGACAGCGAGGTGGCTTCCCAGCGTCAACTTGTGAAATTTCTGTTCGATGCTCAAACGGTTTTCCCAAGAAATGTCAGCGTCTAAAGGCACAGCAACTAGGTCAGTGTAGAACGGTTGATCTTTGGCGCCTTGAACCTGAACCTTCGCCCAACCGTACTTTTCCACATCTGATTCTGCTAGTCTTTTCGCTGCGTTGGCATTAGAAACCATAGAGAGCACTGGACGAGTTCTAGGCTTTTTTGAACATTTCCTAACGCTTTTGGAAAGACTTTTAATAACTTCTTCAGCAAATCTAAGTGCTTCTTCGTCTTCATGTAAAGCTTTGCCAAAGAATGACTTAACCGCTTCGTTTAACCCAACAAAACCGACGAGACGAGAGGAGTTTTCAAGTCGAAAATAACAATCGCCATCAGCCTGCTGCGTTAGGAAAGGAAGCAATCCCTCTCTTACGCGGCGTTTGATTGTTCGATATTTTATTTCCAGGGCACGCAGTGTCATCTCTAACTGTTCGTCCAAAAACTTGAAAAAATTGGTTTGTTTTCTTCCAGCATTGTATGCGGCTCTAGGCAAATTCATTATTACACTATCAAGACTTCCAGTTTGTAGAGTGTCCAACTCCCAGTCTCCTTTCCAGTCAGTTGAGAATCTGCATCCAGTAGCGGTGTAAGAAGCATATTTTTGCGGTTTAGGACAGAGGTTAGCGAAGTAGGGAAGCCCAGTTTCAGCCGCAAGCTTGTGGGATCGAAAGAGAATGTCTTCGCACTCTTTATCTCTGAGCGCTTTTGGTCGCAACTTTATGATTAGGCTGGGGTTGAAAACTGGTTTATGCTTATCGTCTTCAAACATCAATTCAACGAGGAGAGTTGCAATTAGGCGGCTTTCCTCTGCGAAGTCTCCGTAGCAACCTGTTTTCTTTCCGTCTGGTCCAGCAGCGTCTTTTTTCGCTAGGAAGTCGGGGATAAAGAGTTCTACGCCGAGTGATGTTTCTATTGGAAGACCTTTGTCTGAGAAGGATTGGTTTAGGTTGGAGATGAAGAAGTGTAAGCCGTCTCTTATTCTATCCTTAGATAATCCTTTTGCAAAAGGCGCTAGGAAAACGTTGAAGAAGTCTATGGCCTGCTCTCCAGATATTTCTGTGGCGGCGAGTTTGAGGAGGTTGGATGCTGTTAGTAGTGCAGACTCGAAACTTTTGGGAGGAAGATGGGAGGCACCTGTGAAGACTGTTCTGCCAGCGTTTAGTCCGTGTCGAAAGAAAAATCGAAGGTCGTGTATGAATTCATTTGGCTTTAAAATCCAGTAGCCAAGGTTGTTAATGTGAAGGGTGCCTGACAGATGAGCGTCAGCAATGTCTCGTGGAAGCACATTCAGAAGAGTGTATTCTTCCATAACGGCGTCACCAGATGCTTTGTGGACAGCTTCAACTCCCAGAGACTGGGCGCCTATCATACGTATTAGTTGGGTTACGTCGTGAACTGGAAGTCCTAGACGTGTGAGTTTGTGTCGGTATTCTTCTAGTCCCTTTTCTATCAGGATTGCGTTCACGATTTCTCTTATGAGCGGAGCTGTGAGGTATTTTGTTTTGAATTCTGAGAGGCGTTTTTCTGTTTCTCTTGAGATTTTTTGTGCTAGGTCTATGGGTACGTTTGCCTCCTTCACCAAGGACTCTGCGATCTTGTTTCTGTCAAACTCTTCCATTGCCAAGCGTGAAGTGCGAACGAGCATTTTTCTTCTTGTTAAAAAGCGGTCGCTGATTTCTTCAGCAACACCAACCATAACTTTTCCAAGTTCTGTGAGACGATACTTCTTAGTTTTCACGTTTGGCTCAACGAGGTTTGTTTTTAATAGGAATTTTAAATGGTAGGCAAATCTGCCAGCGTCTCTGCTTGGGTTTAAGCGGAGTATGTTCATTATTTCAGTGTAGGAGAGAGGCCCCCTCTCTAAGAGTAGGTTTAAAACTTTCAGTCGCATGGCTGATGAAACAGCTTTGAGCACTTTCACGCTTGACCGTCGGCGAGGCAAAATGTAACCTCACAGTCATTAGTGTGTGGTTTAGTTTAAAAAATTAAAGTAAAAAATGAAGCAAGGCTTATGTAAAGCATGTTGCAAGACATGTTTTATGGAAGGGGCTGTCGGCTAGCTTGGTCTAGGCTCTGAGCCTCGGACGCTCGGGACGGGAGTTCAAATCTTCCCAGCCCCACCACAGGGTCATTTGAGGTGGCATTTAGAACTTCTTTTAATCCTGCTAATTTCAAAGACAACCCCATAATCTTTTCTGTATTCACTTTTGAATTCTTGAAATGTTATTGTATTATTCTGTTTACAAGTAAAAACATGAATGGTGGTTTTGTGGAGTTCATGTGACCAAGAGAGAAAGGTTTTAAAGAAGACCTTGCGAACAACCTTAGAGCATCATCATAAGTAGTGAAGTTGTCCATCCAAATCGTGGAGAAAACATCTATTGAAATTAAGGCCAAGAACCGAAGGATGTCTCGTTGTTGTATTTGCTTCTGTGATCTGGGGCTCGAACGGAGTCATCGTGAACTATGTTTCTATGCCCTCATACACAATTGTTTTCTTTAGAGTCTCTTTGGCTACGCTAGCTCTGTGGTTAGGAGTCCTTTTTACTCAAAGATGGAAAGACGTAAAAGTCCGTGGTGCCTTGCGAAGCTTGGTGATCCTAGGTCTTCTCCTATCCTTAGGTTGGGTCTTCCTCTTTGAGGCGATGAAGCTTATTCCAATTGGGAACGCCGTTTTTTTAAATTATACAGGCCCGGTTTTTGTTGCCCTCTTTGCGCCCATTGTTTTGAAGGAGAGAGTTAGGCGGGTCACTTTATATGCGCTGGTCCTGTCTGTAGCTGGGATCTTACTCATTTCTTCTGCACAGAATTTTGGGGTTGGAGGTTTAAATCCTCTGGGGGTAGCTTCGGGATTGTTGGCTGCACTTGCATATGCTCTCTTTATCATTCTTGCTAAGAAAACTTTAGCTGGCCTCTCGGGTTACTCGGTTGCGCTTTACAGCTACCTATTTTCATCAGTTTTTCTTGTTCCCTCTCTCATTGGTGTAGATCTGTCCATAGACTTAAACTCTTGGTTGCTCCTGCTTTTCCTAGGCGTATTTAACACAGCTTTCGCCGTCACGTTATACTTGAAGGGTCTTCGCCTCATTAAGGCCCAAGAAGCGGCTGTTCTAACCTACATTGAACCGACTAGTGCTGTGGGATTTGGGTATCTTGTACTTAACCAACAGCCCACACTAGCTATGATTGCAGGAGGATTGCTGATTCTCGTCGCTGGTTACGTTGTGGCTTCACATCGTAATAAAGGATAAAGGCTAGGCGTGCACTTTTTGAATAAGAGCAACTTAAAGCTTTAATAGTCTATTGATCAGAATATGCAACGTTTCTGTTGGTTCTAAGGTGTTTTGTAATGAGTGCTCACGAAATGAAGGGTGTGCACAGAGCTTTTGTCTTCGTCGATGTTGTTCCGGGGAAAGACAAAAAAGTTCTGGAAAA
>JABAHO010006020.1_pt1 | contig 10471 bp, 13 predicted proteins | sample 7062071 | NCBI WGS metagenome assembly JABAHO01 (sample SAMN14534356, study PRJNA622989) | marine sediment metagenome | biome: marine biome [ENVO:00000428]; feature: marine pelagic biome [ENVO:01000023]; material: deep marine sediment [ENVO:00002113] | place: India: Gulf of Kutch | collected...
AAAAGGAAGACTTAGAATATTTTTCTTTAAGATTTAAATTATTAATATTTCAAAGTTATAATTGAGGAAGAGGAAAGGTGAGCAGAATATTTAGGATAATAGTTCTGGTTCTCGTTGTGGCAACTGTCATCTTGGCAATAGCAATAGCTTATGTACGGGGTGTAATGGAAGGTGTCCGCTCACAACAGTGGCGTATCAAAGAACTAATAGAGGAACTGCATCCTGGTATTATAGTAGACCCCGGTCTTGTTACACATCCATTATACCCCCCTCTTATGAGTACATTTCTCCTACTTGGAGCTTGTTGGATAGTAATTGCAATCAAAGCTCTGACGAAGAAGTGGATAGTGCAAATCTAAATATTTCATGCTTGGTTTCAATAGGTATCTACCTAAGAAATGAGTAACAAGATGAACCATAACACAAAATCTCACCCACTTTCTATTCTATTTAACCAAATGCAGAGAAGTTAAAGGTAGAACCAAAAAGACTGATTGAATGTTATATNNCTTTCATTTTGAAATATTCTTCCAGTGTGTCTTTTATCCCCTCTACTACGCTACTATAAGCTTCAGATTTATCCCACCCATAGGTTATTATGATCACAACACGTACATTCTTAGGAAAACGATCCTTTGTACTTTCTTCAACATAGTAGATTAGGCGATCAATGAATATTTTTGCACGAGCACTAACATGGTCAAAGTAAACAGGAGTTCCAAAAACAAAAGCATTCATTTTCTCAAGAGACTGATAAATCAGCTCCATGTCATCTTTGGGGGCAGTTACTCCGTATGGTTTACCTGAATATGGACTCCATATGGATTGCTTGTCTGAAGTGGATGCAACTAACGGGTTTATTTTTAGGTCTCCTAGGCATTTTAGGTCTGTTTCATATCCCTTCTCTTCTGCACCTTTCAAAACTTCTTTAACTAGTGTTGCTGTGTTTCCTGAATTGCGAGGACTGGCAACAATTCCTAAAACTCTCTTAGAACTTTTCATAATCGCTTCCTCTTCCAATTCCCCTTTCCCAGTTATAATGAGAGATAATAATATAACGCCCTTAATATTTATGCAATATGCGTGCGCCATAGGGTTTTTGCAAAATATCATATATTGCAACATTCATAAACGTGCGTGCGCAGAAATGCGATTCTAAGCGTGAATGCCACTGAGAAATGGGGTTGCAAAGTTAGACTGAATCGTCACCAAAGATTTTTAAGTGCTGATGAGCGGCTAATGTTTTTGGTGCCAGTTGACATTTGGTGTCTCTCTTGCTGACCTCTAAAAAGAACATACTGATGAGAAGTGGAATATTATTTCTGCTGTTCGGGCTGACAATTTTTGTCATCTATCTTTATTTCTTCGTTGGAATAGCAGAACTTGTTGCGGCTGCTGGGAAGGTGGATGCCGTCTATTACTCGTTGGCTGTCTTGGCACTTCTATTGGGCACGGCATTCTATTCGTTGGCTTGGCAGCACATTCTTGGGCTTCTGCAGATAAAAAGCGCGTTTCGGAAGACCTTCTCTTTCATTTGGGTGGGCAGTTTTGTTGATTTGGTGATTCCAGCCGAGTCATTCAGTGGCGAGTTTTCCAAGATCTATTTGATGTCTAAGAATTCAGGTGAAGACATGGGAAAGGTGGCAGCGTCGGTCGTGAGCCACCGAATCCTAACGATGGTTACAATGCTTTTCGGCATAATCGTAGGTTCAATCTTTCTCTTTTTCGGCTACGAGACATCTCAACTTGTCGTCAACATGATGCTGTTTGTGGCTGCTTCCACTGTTGTTGCGCTTTTTTTGATGTGTTACTTGTCTTTGAAACCACAGGTAACTATGAAGATAGCAGCATTGATTGTGCGCTTTCTTTCCTTCGTCTCCAGAGGCCGCTGGGAACTGACTCGTTTTAAACTTGAGTTGGAGGAAGCACTAACAGCATTTCATCAAGGAATGCACATTCTGACCGAAAGACCGAAGAATCTTTTGGCTCCTCTCCTTTTCTCTGCAGTAGCGTTCCTTTTCGACTTGTCGATTGCCTTTTTTGTTCTGTTTTCTTTAGATTTTCCTGTTTCCCTCAACATGGTGCTAATTGTTTACACTATTGTCAACGCTATACAAGCAATTCCCTTAGGCATACCTGGGGAGGTTGGAATAACGGATGTAGCGATGGTCAGTCTCTACTCGTTGCTCGGTATTCCACTGGGCATCAGCGGGGCCGCAACCGTGTTAACAAGGGTTTTGACTGTGTGGCTCAAAATATTTGTAGGATATGCGGTCGTTCAATGGATGGGAATCACAATTCTGCATGGTCATGACGCGCGCGCAAAAACCAATTAATCTGATTCGTTATTTTAGAAAATTTTATCGATTCAGCCCATGTTTAATTGTCTGCAAGTCCTTCATTACCCCTTGAAAAGTGCTGTAAACATCTTCGACATGTAGATTCGACTGCCTAACTTTATTTTGAATCAATCCTGTAGCCAAAACGACGGCGCCCAGAGTTTCGCTTATTGGAGTGGGTTCAGGGAAAAATATGAGGGAAAAGCCAAGTTTGATGAGTTTCGATTTGTTCTCTTGTCTCCATAAACGTCGCAAGGAGCGAATTTCATTTGAAACTCCTTGGATTACATCAACAGACTCTTTGTAGCTTAGACCAAGCTCTTTCAAAGCTTCAACTGTGTTCTTTAACTCATTCGTTTTCATGGCGCTTCCTACTTCTTTAGTTCACCAATTATAGTATACTTGTAAAGGCAGGTTAAAGCAAAAAAAGCTTGGTGTCCCAAAACAATGAAGAAAGAAATGTTGCAAGGGGGTTAGAAGGAAAAAACTTTCAAAAAATCTAACAAAAACATCTTTTGCATGTATGATTTTTGAGAAGAAAATTGAAATTTCTCAACACTGTTTAAACGAGCCTCAAAAATTGTTAACTATTCTTATAATAGCAAACATCATAAAGAATACACGCTAACCAAAGATTTCGGTGTTGCAAATGTCAGAACGATACGCATTTATTCTCTTGAATAATGAAAAATTCTGGAATCAGCTCTGCCGCCTAAATAGAGCGGGTAAGGCGCTACACGTATTTGTTCGCAGAGGAAAAGTTGGTCCCAAAAAAGTGGAGTTGCTTCTTTTCTACGTGAACCATCCAGCCAAGCAGATTCGTGGGGTCGCCGAGTTTATTGAGCGGGTCACCGGCGATGCTGATGGTCTCTGGAACGCTTACGGCAACGAAAGTTGCTTAAAATCTTATGAAGAGTACGTGGATTTCTTGCAGGGAAAACCGAAAGCAACTTTCATTAGATTCAAAAACCTGCGTGAACTTCCTGTTCCAATTTCCGCAAACGTTATCTCTAAAATCGCTGGAATAGGTAGAATGCCAAGAAGTGGCAAATACATAAACAAGAAAACAGTAAATCAACTGATCCATGGAGCTACGTGACCTATGCAGAAGTTTAATCCCCAAGAGTTTGTAAACAAACAAGCAAAAGAAATCAAAAAAGTAGTTGGCAACAACCGAGCTCTCATAGCGGTTTCTGGGGGAGTTGACAGCACCACCAGCGCCGCGCTCACCTACCGCGCCATAGGAAAAAACCTTCTTTGTGTAATACTGGACGACGCTTTCATGCGGGAAGGAGAACCAGAACGAGTCACTCAAATCTTATCTAGCGCTCCGTTAAACTTGCCCGTGAGAATACTGAACGTTCAAGAACGCTTTTTAAACGCATTGAAAGGAATGCGAGATGCTGAAGATAAGCGCAAAGCATTTCGGGACACTTTCTACAAAACTTTGAGCGAGACTGCTGAAAAGGAGGGCAGCCGATTCCTTGTGCAAGGAACAATTGCCGCGGATATCGTTGAAACCACTGGAGGAGTAAAAACCCAACACAACATTCTAACTCAAATTGGAATCGATCCAATCCAACGCTACGGATACCAAGTCGTCGAACCAGTTGCGGCTCTCTACAAGGGGCAGGTTAGAGAAATAGCGAGATACTTGGGAATCCCGTCAGAAATGTCGGAACGCCAACCGTTCCCTGGACCCGGTCTCTCTGTGAGAGTTGTCGGAGAGATCAGAAGTGACAAGCTGAATTCCCTTAAAAAGGCAACAACCATCACCGAGAAAAATCTAGCTAAACATCAACCTGAACAATATTTCGCGGCAGTAATTGATAACAGCGAAAAGCCTCAGCATCCTAGCCTTATGCGTATACAGGAAACAACAGCTCGATTTCTTAACGTTCCAATGAAAAGTGTGACTGTCAGAGTTTTTCAAGACAAAGCAACTGGGGTTAAAGCTGGTGAGCGGCGTTATGGAGACATCGTTGCCATCACGGTTAAAACTACAAATGGTGATGTACATCAGCCACCTATCAGGGATTTGGTAGCTATTCAGGAAAACATCATCAGAGAAAACCCAGCTATTACCAGAATCTTGTATGCTGTCTATGAAGTTGAACAAAAACAACCTTACGTTATCGCTATTCGAGCAATTCAAACAAAGGACTTCTTAACAGCCCGCGTTTCTGAAATCCCATGGGTAACCTTGAACCAAACTGCTCAAGAAATTCTTAAAACATGTTCTAATGTCTCAAGTGTTTACTACGACGTGACGCCAAAACCTCCAGCAACCGTTGAAATGGAATAACTGCACAGGTCTTTCAGAAACGCATAAAACGTTCAGTTAGCCAGTAGGATATTGTAGACGTGATTGTTTATGATACGTGTTAGGGTTCAGAAAATCGAGTCCATACGGGATCCTGAAGGAAAACTTGGGAAAAGAATTGAACTCATTGAGGATCGAGTGATTCCGAGGTTTGCAGTCAAGCCTCCAACAGAAGAAGGTAGAATGGTTCAAGAAGTTGTTCAAGCGCTACAACGGCAACTACCCGTTTTCGCTGTGCAAACTCAATTGTCTGTCCCAAAAATAATCTTGTTTTTAACAGAGCAAGAATACGAAGAATTCGGAATTAATTTTGATGTGAACCAGGTATATGACCTCAGTCTGTCCAATCAAGCCATAAGTTTCAAGAAAGCACTTTAAACAGACAGTTACTCATGTCTGAAAAAGTGAAAGTTTACTTCTCTCTTGTGGGCACATAATAATATTCGGCAATCTTTTTCTGATGCTTGTCAAGTTTAGAGTCCTCTTTGTTCACTCTCGGCCTCTTCGTCACCGGATCCCTTCGAAAAGTGATCTTCATCTCCTTGAGAAAAGCATTCATTCCTTCCCTAAGACTCGTGGGTGGGCTGGCAACACCGTGTACTCCTGGCTTCCCTGAGAAGATAATGAGGCGGTCAGCGATGAAGTCTTGTGCTACCACATCATGTTCTACTACAAAAGCAGTTATGTTTCGGCTCTCCACAATCCTTCTTATGGTGCGAGCCATAGACAGCCTCTCTTCTACGTCTAGATAAGCACTGGGCTCATCAAGTAGATACAGCTCAGCTTTTCGAGAAAGACAAGCGGCAATAGCGACTTTTTGGAGTTCTCCCCCACTGAGTTCAGTTACGTTGCGGTCAAGAAGAGCATGTACATTTAGAGGTTGCAGAATTTCGCTTCGATGCCAACTGGACTCAAAATCTTTCTTGGCTACGCTTTTTAATAAATCTTCAACAGTTCCTTTGTAATCCGCCGAAATATACTGAGGTTTATAACTAATAGCCAATTTATGCTTTGATGAACTTTTTTCGTCAGGCTTCTCAACTCCAGCCAAAAGCTTAACGAAAGTGGTTTTCCCGATGCCGTTGGGACCCAGTATCCCAACGACTTCGCTTCGGTTTGCCTCACCTGGCTCCACAGACAGCGTGAATCCTTCGTATGACTTATTTAGTTCACCCCACTTCAACAGGGTTTCACCAGTTGTCCCGCCCGCAGCTGGAGGCTTCGCATGGAATATTATTGGGTTTTTTCGGAAGCGAACATTTTCATCTGGGAGAAAACCTTCTAGGTATATGTTAATTCCCACCCTCACTCCATGGACATTAGAGACAATGCCGTAGACACCGGGCGCCCCATAAAAAATACAGATTTGATCAGACAGGTAATCTAAGATAGCGAGGTCATGCTCTGCTACGATCACAGTTTTCTCATCCTCTTTAAGGTGACGAATGGTTCTAGCGGCTTGAAGACGCTGATTTACATCTAGATAGCTGGATGGCTCGTCGAAAAGATAAACGTCTGCATCTCGACAGATGGTAGCGGCTATCGCAACTCTCTGAAGTTCACCTCCGCTTAAAACGTTAATGGGGCGATCCCAGATAGTGTGAAGCTGCAACTCTTCAGAAAGAGGTTTTAGCTTGTCCCGTTCGTCAATTTTCTCGAGGAGTTCTCCAACCTTACCTGAAACAATGCGCGGAATCTTGTCTACATACTGCGGTTTGTGCATCACCTTAAGGTTGTTATCGCCTAACTTCTGAAAATATTCTTGAAGGATTGACCCGCGGAAATGGTGAACAAGCTCATGCCAGTTAGGAGGTTCTTTATAGTTTCCGAGGTTTAGCTTAATCTCTCCGGAGAGGATGTTTAGTGCCGTGCTTTTTCCAATTCCGTTTTGCCCCAGTAGCCCCAGCACCACACCTGAGGAGGGTATGGGGAGGCGAAACAGTTTGAAAGTGTTTGGGCCAAATCTGTGGCTACATTCCTCCTCGAGTTCGTCTGGAAGATTAACGATGGAGAGGGCGTCGAAGGGGCATTTTTTGACGCAGATGCCGCATCCTACGCAAAGGGTTTCCACCACTATTGGTCTGTCGTTCTCAAATCGGATAGCTTCTATTCTGTTTCTTACGGGTGGGCAAAACCGATAGCATACCCTTCCACAACGTTTAGGTTTACATCGATCCTTATCTAATACTGCAACGCGTACCATGTTTCTCTTCACTTGTTAATTTCAATGTAAAAAGAGAGAAGCAAGTAATAAACTTAAGTTTAATTAGTAAATTGTTTAAAAACAGAAAAAAGTCATCCGGGTTTTCGTCATCAATAAACTACCATTCTTCATCCTCTTCGTCTTCCTCTTCATCCTCCCAGTCTTCTTCCTCCTCCATCAGCATTTCACCTCCTTTACGATGCTAGATTCTTCAATAATTTCTAGTGAAGGCAAACCAGTCTTTTTAAACTTTTCCATACATCAATAATCCAAGAAAAATTCTAGAGAACACCGAAACATCTACAATAATACACACCACTAGTCTACACTAATCTCAGAAGACTGTTTATATGTTGCAACCAACTAAAGAGGAATATCTTAGTCTTTAGTGTTCTTTGCCATTTCATGGAGTAACCAATTCAAGGCATCACTAACTTCTTTTAATCTTGCTCCCCAAGGAACAATAACGCCTAAGGTTTCTCCTTCTAGAATGGGTTTGTAGCCTTTTCTCAATTTACAACATTTCGTAATGAATGGTAGCTTATTTGGAACAGCTTTTTCTGGACAAATCTGTTCAAAAATTATTTTTGACCTATCAAAATCTTTTCCTAAAAGATGCTGAAGCGCTTTAAATGAAACATTGCAACCCACTAAACCAAGTCGTTCATGTCCCTTCGTTAAGGCGGGAAGCATTTCTTTATCTAAGAAAAGGGTCTCTGCACCAACAGATTGAGGAGTTATGCCTGACGCGCTACATGGAAAGACGACGATTCCAGCTCCTTTGTCAAGTGTTTTTTTAGCTAATTCGACCAGATTGATTTCTCTNNACTACATCTACAACTTCAATTTTGTTCAGTTGCGGTTCTCCGCCAACCAATGTGAAGCTAACGTGGCTATGCTTACCTAGCACAATAGTAGCTTTCTTTCCGCTCTCTTGCCACGTTTTAAGAGCTAAAGGCACCAGTTGATTCGGGTTTAAAACATCTACGTTAGAATCAACGATTAGAGTAGATTCATTTTCAAGGGCTAAAACTTTAACATTTACAATTCTTTGAAAAAGCTTGTGGGACTTCTCTTTCTTCACTTCTAATATTGCAAACCCTTGTTTTTCGTTTCCAACCAAAAGATACTGTGTGGTTTCGTAAACTTCCTTATCAAACGCTATTTCTCTAAGAGCTTCCTCATTGTTGAGAATGTTCTGACTAGTTTCCATTATGCTTACTTGACGACAATGAGAAGGCATAATCAACAATTGCAGAATTTCCCTCCCTCATTCATATGAAATCTAACTTCAACAGCTTCACTCACAAGATTCACAGTTACTACTGAAAAAGTGTTTGCATGGACTCAGCAGCATTATCAATAAAAGCTTGATCAACGATTATTTCGCACGGACCCAGAATCAAACTGTTATCGTTTTTTTCTATCACTCGCCCCCCGCCCACATATTCAAACTCGTAATAAGGATAACTTAAATTCTTGACAATCAGTCTCCCAGCTACCTCCCCATCGTTTTTAGCAATTTTTACAGCGTTTTTGACCCACCAACCGTTATCTCGCCCAATAAATTTCATGTTTGGACACAAGACGTTAGGAGATAATATGATCTTCTCGGGGATTTCATTCCTAACCCTTTTCGGAAGCCCCTCCACTGTCGCCACAATATGCACGGGGTTTTCAGAATTCTTGATGGTTGAAAATATTCCTCCGCTTCCACTAATTTTACCTCCATTTTTTAGAACCCAGTCTATGAGATCAGGGGCACATTCAGCATGGGCAACTATGCCAACATTTTCTTTTCCATATTTCTGCACAGCATCTTCCCATTCTAACATGAGGTCGCCAGCACCAATTTGTGAATGTGGTGGACATTGCAGGCTATTGGGTACTGATACAATTTTAAAGTTGGGAAATTTTGATTCAATTATTTTCTGTACATACAAATTAATATTGGTGTTCCCCACTAACACAGCTGTATCTGATTCCTTTTTNNTCTTTGCAACATTTTTTATTACTTCAGGCTTTAATGTCCCTAGGCTACTTCCCTGCTCTCTTATCATTGTGCATCTCGACACGCAGTATTTCCCATCCTTGATCTGAGCAATCGGGGTGAGAGCCTTTACTCCTCCACCAGATAGCGTGACAAAGTCTTCAATCATGAATGCCACCGAGCAGATGACGACTGTTTCATTGCTCTTATTGCGCATTTCTTTTCCAGCTCTACAAATAGCGGTTGTTCCTCCGATGATTCCGTTGTTTTGGCGTACTATTTGGTGGACGATAGGATCTTGATAATTGTGAGCGATTGCAAGTGTTTTAGCCAATTTTTTCACCTGTTAACTTCAACAGTTACATGTGATTATATGATGCCTCTTGTTTATCTTCTCAACAATCTTTTTAAACGTGTTGGATTGATGTACAATAAGGATAATTTAATGCTGTTCATTATACAATAGGAGGATAAAAATTGAGTAAATTATCTCTTTGGGAAAGTGTGGTTCAGTCGACTTTAAAGTCTGATGAAGCGTTTCGAAAGGCTTTGAAGCAAGCTTTAGAAGAAGCACGCATGGATACCAAAAGGTTCAGCGAACTTTCCGAAGTCTCAGAAAGCTCACTTTACAAAATACTCTCAGGTGAAAGGGCTAATCCGCGTCTATCCACCTACCGCAAGATCGTAAAGGCTCTTAAGAGGTTAGAAGATGCTGAGGAGACCGAACCGTTCATCGCTGTCATCGCTGCGCGGCCCACACTTGACGTTCTCGAAACAAGATACATAAAAATTCAAGATCACCAAATTCGGCTTAAAGAGTATGCTGCTACAAGCTTGGAGGAAGTTATAGTTGCAGCTGTTCGGGCGCAGCAGGAAGGAGCTAAAGCCATTGTTTGTGCCCCCATTGTCAGCACCACTGTTGAAAAAATAGTCAATGTTCCTGTTTCTGCATGTCCTGTTGTCCAATGTCGACAACCGATCTTGAAGGCTGCTGAAACTGCTGCTTCAAAAATATTTTATGAGTAAAAAATGTACAGGGAAGAACATGCAAATTTTGAAGGCAACAGCAGATAATCTTGTAGTAGCTTCACAAATACTTATTGATGGAGGATTAGTTGCTTATCCAACTGATACAGTTTACGGGTTGGGATGTAACCCTTTTAACGTCAAAGCGTTGAAGAGACTTTTCAAAGTGAAAGGCGAGAGAGACAAGCCGTTGCCCATACTGGCATCTGATGTTGAAAGTATTGAAAAAATAGCGTTTCTGTCNNGCTCTTCCAGAAACTGCTACCTGTAACCTCAACTCAGTGGGCGTTAGGATTCCTAAGCACGATGTGGCGCTAAGGCTCATTCGTTTGTCTAATGGGTTGCTCGTGGGAACCAGCGCCAACAAAACAGGAGCGAAGCCACCGTGTACGGCTCAGGAAGTTGCTGAACAGTTGAGAGAAGAGGTAGATGTGATTCTGGACGGGGAAACTACTCCGCTCGGTTTATCGTCAACTGTTGTTGATTTCACTCAGGAAAAGCCGAAAATTTTGCGTGAAGGTCCCATACGTTTGGAAGAAATTCTGAAAGTTTAATGTGGATGTGCAATTTCGAAAGCTCTTTTATTTAAA
>JABAHO010004633.1_pt1 | contig 10470 bp, 7 predicted proteins | sample 7062071 | NCBI WGS metagenome assembly JABAHO01 (sample SAMN14534356, study PRJNA622989) | marine sediment metagenome | biome: marine biome [ENVO:00000428]; feature: marine pelagic biome [ENVO:01000023]; material: deep marine sediment [ENVO:00002113] | place: India: Gulf of Kutch | collected...
TCGACAATGCTGTCAATAATGGCCTGTTTACGTTCCTGCAGCGCCAACACCTTTTCTTCAACGCTGTCCCGGGCAATCAGCTTTACACTGTAGACCGTTCGCTTCTGCCCGATACGGTAAGCACGGTCGGTGGCCTGGTTCTCCACGGCGGGGTTCCACCAGGGGTCGAAGTGAATCACCATGTCTGCACCGGTGAGGTTCAAGCCTGTTCCACCCGCCTTAAGGCTAATCAGAAATACAGGAATATTGCGCTTGGCATTGAATTCGTGCACCACCTTCAGGCGTTCCTTGGTTGTTCCGTCAAGGTAGCAGTGATCTATCTTTTTACTCTCAAGTTCAGATTTCAGGATCTGCAGCATTTCCACAAACTGGCTAAAGACAAGCACACGGTGTCCGCCGTCCATGGCCTGATCCAGCAATTCGAAAAACAGCTCCATTTTGCTGGAGGGGTATTCGCTGTCGAGGTCAGCCATTTTAAGGAGGCCAAGGTGGCAACAGGCCTGTCGAAGCCGCATCAGGGTCGTCAGCACTTCAAAGCGACTGCGGTGGAAGCCCTGTTCCGCAACGAGGGCAGACAGCCGGTCCCGTGATTTCTTTACCAGCTCCGTATAGACGGCCCGCTGATCACCACTGAGCGTGCAGTATTCAATTTTTTCAATCTTGGGCGGCAGGTCCCTAGCCACTTCTTTTTTCAGCCGCCGCAGCAGAAAAGGCTGCATTTTACGCCGCAACTTCACCTGCGCCACCGCGGCATCTGGTCCGCGGCGCGCTACCGGGCGTTCATAACGTTCCCGAAAAGCCTCATGACTACCGAGATAGCCCGGCATGAGGAAATCCATGATAGACCACAGGTCAGACACACTGTTTTCGACCGGAGTGCCGGTCAGGACAAGGCGATGATCCGTGCGCAACTGTTTGGCCGATTTTGCATTCTGCGTGGAATGGTTCTTGATGTGCTGGGCTTCATCAAGAACAACGGCCGCAAACTCGATATCGAGTATCTTTTTCAAATCCCGACGAAGCAGGGCATAGGAAGTCACGCCTATATCCGCCCTGGGAAGCTCATCCCATTTCTCGTGACGGTCGGCGCCGCTCAATACCAGCACTTTGCTACCGGGGGTAAACCTGGCAGCTTCAGCCGCCCAGTTTTCGACAATGCTGGTGGGACAGACAATCAGGACCGGCTTTCCGGCCGAGCGTTCGTCGTGGCGGGGTAGATCGATCCAGGCAAGCGTTTGAAGCGTCTTCCCGAGTCCCATTTCGTCTGCGAGGATACCGGAGAAATTATTTACCTCCAGGAAGCGCAGCCAACTAATGCCGGTGCGCTGGTACGGGCGCAAGATATCATCCAGTTTTTTGGGCAGTTCAACAGGCTCAAGACGCATCGTACGGTTGCCCCTGGAAGCTTTCTGCTGCCACTCCTCCTTGACGTCCACATCCACTCCGTCAAGTGCATCCAGCGAAGACTGCACAAACGGCGCATGCAGGTTGGAGAGGGTAAACCGGCCTGGCCGCATTGACTCACCACTTGAGCAATCTTCAAAGACTTCCCGCATCGCCGTGATGGCATCCACATCAAGCAAAAGAGTTTTGCCGCCGTATTCGACAAAGTTTTCACCTTTCAGCAAAGCCTTTTGAACTTCTGACTGCGAAAGGCTGTGCCCGTCCGGCGCCTCAACATCCAGGCCGACTTCGAACCAGCCCATATCGCCCTGGTTGTCGATATGTACAACCGGAGTGGCAAAATCCATTTCATCCATCATGGGCGCTACACGACCTTCCAAATCTATCTTCCAGCCGCGCCGGCGTAATGCAGGAAAGCCGCAGCCCAGGAAGTTCAGCACGTCCCGCCTGCCGATGATACTTTCGAGCTCATCGCCGCAGGTGCCGCTCATGCCGAACCGGGAGATTACCTCGAGCGCCTCTTTTTCCGCTTCACGGTTTCTCACCGTGTAGCGCAACAAGTCCTCTTCGTCCGGAATACAGAAATGCTCGCGCGGATCATTCTTGCCTGCGATCAGGGAAATATCACCGTAGTGTGCCTCAAGACTTGCCGAGATTGATGCTGCGCTGCCGCGCACCACCAGTCGAAATGTCGGTGTTGCCGGATCTATCGAAAACAGGTCCAGAGTAAGGTCCGAGGAAATCCCGACAAATTTCTGAAGCGCCGGCAGCTCTTCACGCAGAAATCGCACAACGTCCTGTCGCGCCACGACAATCGGCCGGGCATACACATCGTGGTAGGGAAGGGGAAGCGTGTTGGCAATAGGCCAGATATGCCGTTTTCCGCATACCCATGCCTGGCGATCTGTCACCATGTAAAAGGGATCCTGCTCGTCCGCATCTTCGGGAAGCTCAGTGCGGGCATACAAAACCAACTCACCCGTATCCCGGTCGAGATCCATACGGATGTGGGTGGACATCGGCTGGCTGTCAATTTTAACAGAACTGCCGTCCTCGATCGGAATCTCGCGCCCCTCGCACAGTTCAAGGATATTGCTGAAATCCTGTGGATTGACAGTCAGGGTTTCTGTCGGAGGTCCTTCAGCAATGTCCTCAAGAACATAGAGCAGAGATTCATCCGGTTTTGAGAAGCTGAATGGCTGGGAGCGCGAGACCTGGTCAATGGGAACCGGTTCATCTCCAATGTTAGCCCTGCAGTTGAGTGGAATTTCGCTGGATTTTGCGCGAGCTTCCCAGTCCTGAGGCAGTGTCAGCTGCAGGCTTGCAGGCACAGCTCCCGGTGTATCCGCAGGAACGCGCTGGATGTAATCCCCCTCATCGATCTCTGCGATCTTCGCAGCCCGACGCTGCTCCTCGGCCTGTTTGGCCTCCCTGCGGGGGTCAGCTTGCTGCTTAAGGAGGTAAAGCGCGAGGGCGATGACATGAGAACAGACAACGCCCCGCTCAGTATTGGCATAGCAGGGGCACCGGTTTTCTACCATGCCTCCCGACAAAAGCTTCAGGGAGGTTTTCAGGTCGCGATTATTCCAGCGGATAGCGCCGCTGATGACAGGANNGACAGGATCTTCGAAGGTAACGTTTAAAACGACGCCGCGTTCGACCATGGCTTCGGCATCGCGAACAACCTGTTCACCGGCCCAGTCTACAAGCAGCTTACGAGTAAAAGGTACACGCATAATAAAATACCCTATATATAGGGCCAATTTGCGGAAAGAGCCAGCTCAAAACACAAATTTTGTACAAAAAATGCAAGACGAGGCAAAAAACGCTCTAAAATTCAGTTTCTTGCTGAAAAACAGGAGAATTCTGTAGCTCGAGAGGGGTGCAGGGCTTTACCAGTGCTTTCGAACGGGCACGTTCGACTCCGCGAGAACAGCCTTGATGTCAGGAATAGTGTATTCACCGGTGTGAATCATTCCGGCAATGATGGCTGCATCCGCACCGGCTTCGGTGAATACCTCGGCGAGGTGTTCGGGCGTGCCGGCACCGCCTGAGGCAACAACGGGTACAGTGACGGAGTCAGCGATAAGGCGGGTCAGCGCAATCTCAAAGCCGGATCGTGTTCCGTCCGCATCAACGGAATTAACCACAATTTCGCCAACGCCTAGATCCACCGCACGCCGCGCCCATTCCACGGCATCCAGTCCGGTAAACTCCCGAAATCCCCTAATGGTGATTTCGTATCCGCTTGCGCATTCCTGCGGCTTATTCACCGCAAAAGGATCCATGCCAAGCACGATGCATTGCGAACCAAAAACCCGGGCACCTTCCGAAATAATAGCCGGATTTCGAACCGCCAGGGAATTGACGGACACTTTTTCAGCACCGGCCAGCAGGACTCGCTCCATATCACTTAGCGAGGCAATACCCCCGCCTACCGCGAAGGGAATCCGAACGGCATGCGCGACATCTCGCACCATCTCAATGTCAATTGGCCGGTTATGCGCCGAGGCCGTGATATCATAAAACACCAGCTCGTCGCATCCCTCATGGTAATAGCGCGCCGCCATCTCAACCGGGTCGCCGAGATCGATGTTGTTTTTGAATTTTACACCTTTCGTGACACGGCGGTCATGTATATCCAGGCAGGGTATGATGCGGCGGGTCAGCATGTTGGCGCCTCACCGTTCCAGCGAACAAAGTTTTCAAGCAGGGCCAGGCCCACACGCCCGGATTTTTCGGGGTGAAACTGGGTGGCAACAAGGTTGTCACGATAAACGGCGGAAGCAAATGTTCGCCCCGCATACGTCGTTTCTCCCAGCACCGCCTCGGGTGCAGCGGGATCACAGTAATAACTGTGCACAAAATAAAACTCGCTGTTGTCATCGATGCCGTAAAAGAGCGGATGCGGGATCCGGACATGGACAGTATTCCAGCCCATGTGCGGCACTTTCTCGAAGCGTGCACCCGGGGTAAAGCGCTTCACCTGCCCATCAATTAACCCAAGGCAGTCTGTTCCGTTATCTTCATCAGACTGAGTCAGCAAGACCTGCGTCCCCAGGCAAATCCCCAGAAATGGCGTACCGGCCGCAATCACGGAGCGCAGCGCTGTGTCCAGCCCACTTTCCCGGATTCTCTCCATGGCCGCACCGGCGGCGCCGACACCGGGAAAAACAACCCGTTCCGCCCTGGTAATTACCTCAGGGTTATCAGTCACAACGGTCTCGGCTCCAATGGATTCAAAGCCAAGCTGAACACTCGTCAGATTTCCCGCTTTATAGTCAACAATTGCAATCATGCTTATATTATGAAGGTTATCCTGCGGCAGGCCGGTTCCGCTTTCCTGATCTCACGCCAAACACATTCGCCAGCCGCATTCATTAAGATGACGAGTAAGGTATTAAGCGCAGGCTAATGTCAAGGTGAAGCGCAACAGGGCAGCAAAGAAGCCACTGGTTACGGCCAGCATTGCCGGCTAAACGGCAAAGGATTGTCCCGCTTTTAATCAAGGGGCTCCGGGCGAAATCAGCGCTCGCAGCAATCTTCAAAGAACTGCAGAAGGCCCTGCTGAAGCAAACCGTTCCTGTAAATTGCAGGATTATGATCCCTGCCGAAAAGGACCTGGGCAGCATACCGAATTCCCGCATTGCCTGCCGCTTCGGGAAGAACATCAAAAATCCCCTCGGGTCGGCATCCCCGTGCCAGGAGCCATGGGATACAGACATTGGTTACCAGCGCCGCACGCCGATCCGCTCCAACCAGCGAAACCGGCCCTTTCGCCCTGCGAGTTCCGAATCCCAGATGCCAATTCCAGAAGTTCATTTGATCATCCACATCAAACACGGACTCCAGCTGTTTAACCCCTCCAAGAGCAGGCTTGTCTAAGAGCTTGCCTATTTCGGCATATACACCCGGACAGCGAACCACCAGGTTGGCTGCAGCCGCGAGCCGCCTCACAGGGTGGTTCTGAGGGCGAACACCGCTAAGATTCCATGATTTTCGGTCAAGACACACGCCTTCGACCAGGCCCTGGGCCTTAAACCAATGATCCCAGAGGCGGCGGTGCAGGTGCCGTGCATCCATCGACCAATGTTCCGACGGAGCAGAGGGCAAAAGGCCGGCCGTTCCGAGCAGCAAAGCGGCTACGGCAAAAACATCATTACCCGCAATGGTTCGAATATCTGAAAGGGGCAGGTTCGCTGCCAGTTTTCGAAATCCTTCGGTGTTTTGCTTGTAGCCCATGGCAGCCATCCATTCTGCATAAAAGACCTGGCCGGGATCCTCATNNGATATCGGCAGACTGCCACTCGGCGTGCAGCCTGCTGCCGGCAGGGGCTTCAACAGCATACGGATATCCCTGCGGATCAATGTCCCCGAGGAACCAGTCACCCGCATCCGCAAGGGCCTGTCTCAGGCTGATCTGCAGGGTATTTTTCGGTAAAGAGCCTATCGCGAGCGGACCGGGCCAGTAGGTGACGTGCGCCACTACCGCGTCATAGCGGGAATCCCGAGCGTGGCCATGTCGCACCCAGTCCTCGGGGTGGATATGAATTTCGACATCGCCTCTGATGCGTTTTTCCGTATCCCCAAGCACGAGCTCGGCATCCAGGAAGTCCGGTCCGGCTTCAAGATTCCACCTCCCGGGATCGATGACGTGTACGGCTACACCTGAGCATGTTGTTAGATGTCTCGGGCGATACCGAGCGTCATACCAGACACACTGAAGCTGCCTTTCGTTGAAATCCGATGCGTAGCCGCTGCACGAAGCCTCGTGCACCAAACCATGCTGAAACAACGCACGGTAGTGAAGTGCGCGTGGAAAATTCTCCACTGCAAGAACAGGTATCACAGATCAGCCCCCCTATATTCGCCAATCTTGACTAAGCCAAAGGTAAGTGGTCTATTCTTGCCAAACAGGGGTGCCTTGCAAGCAGCAAGTGTACCGGTGCCCGCAATTCAGAATTTTCGGTTTACTCGATAAGGACTCTGCCCCCTGCGCTTACGGCCAAAAGGTCCGCAGGGTGTCCAGGCAGTTGGTGCCTCATGATCAACGTTACCAACCTTACCAAGCTCTACGGGACGACTGAGGCCGTACGCGACTTGTCTTTCACCATAAACAAGGGTGAAATCGTCGGGTTCCTGGGGCCAAACGGTGCTGGAAAATCAACGACCATGCGCATCCTCTCCACCTACCTTGCGCCGACATCCGGCTCCGTCGAGGTGGCCGGATATGACGTAATTTCGCAGTCACTCAACGTTCGTCGTCATATTGGATACCTCCCGGAAAATGTACCGCTTTACGACGACATGCGGGTTCTGGATTATCTCCGGTATCGAGGAAAACTCAAAGGGCTTCGCGGCAGGCTGCTACGCAGACGGATCGACTACGNNCATTGCCCGCCTCTCGAAAGGCTATCGCCAGCGGGTAGGCCTGGCCGACGCTCTCATTCATGACCCGGACGTACTTATCCTTGATGAACCGACGATTGGACTGGATCCCAACCAGATACGAGATATCAGGCACTTTATAAAGGGATTGGCTGGCCACCACACCATCCTTCTAAGCTCTCACATTCTTCCCGAGGTGGAAGCAACCTGCGAGCGTGTAATTATTATCAGTCACGGCAGAATTGCCGCCTCCGACAAAACCCGGGATCTCGTCGGTAAAATGCACGGAACCCCGCGAGTCCACGTCGAGGCCCGAGGCCCCTGCGACGAGATTGTATCCGCATTGAAAGCGCTTCCCGCTATGCGCGAAGTAACTGCTTCCAGCGAAGGAGAATGGCACCGGGTAATTTGCGAAGGCGACTCCGGTGCAGATATGTGCCCCGCAATTTTCACAACCTTATCCAGTCGGGGCTGGGAGGTACGCGAACTGCGTACAGAGGCGCCAAAACTTGAAGATGTGTTTGTTTCGCTAACCAGCACACGCGGCTCCACTCCGAATCCCGATGCCGCCTCCGGCGGGGAAGGGGACGGGGCAAAATGAGAACCATCCGTATCATCTGGAAACGCGAACTGGCGGCCTGCTTCCTCTCGCCCATTGCCTACGTCATGATGGTGGCCTTTGTGTTCGTCACCGGCGCAACCTTTCTCGTCGCGGCCTTCAAAAACGAAGGTCGGCCGGAACCGCTTCCTCTTTATCTTTTCGGGGCGGACGCCATGTGGCTGCCCGTCCTGATTGGAGTCGTTTCCATGCGTCTTTTTGCGGAAGAACGCCGATCAGGCACACTTGAAAACCTTCTCACAGTGCCCGTATCAGAATTTCAGATTGTAGTCGGCAAATACCTCGGCGCGCTGACCTCCCTGTTGCTTGTGCTTGCTCCGACGGTGCTGAGCGTATTTATCCTGGAGCGTCTCAGCCCGGGCATTGAGCCTGCCGACCTGGATTCCGGCGCTTTCATCTGCGGCGGTGTCATGCTGCTCTGCATATGTATCCTGTTTACCTCTGTGGGTACGTTTTGTTCCCTCCTTACACGCAACCAGATCGTGGCAGCGGTCGTCAGCATCTGCCTACTCTGGTTCCTGCTGCTTTTTGGATGGATATTAAAATCGGTACCGGATGTTCCACCCGCTCTTGCCGACTACCTCTCGGTTACGGTGCACATTGAGGACTGGTCCCGCGGGTCCGCAGATCTAAGGAACCTCGTTCTATACGGCTCCGCAACCTGCTTTATGCTGTTTTGTTCGGTACGCATCCTCGAATCCCGGCGGTGGAAGCCATGAGCGCCAGAGACCACACCCATCTCCAGACCATGCGTGCAGGCAGACGTCGGCGACTGGCGACCGGCCTGAATGTCTTTACTGCTATTGCGCTTTTCGGGCTACTCGTCGCCATGATCAACTGGGCTGCCTTCCGTTACCTCGACCTGCGCTACAATTTCAGCTCACTTAAATTTTTTGAATTATCAGAAAAGTCCCGCGGAGTACTTGCGGATTTGGACGGACACCTGCAGGTGACCACGGTCTTCAGCGAGGGAGAAATTCTCGGTGACGAAGTGCGGTACTTGCTCAAGGAGTATGAGATTGAGGCGGGACGCATCCCGTCCCTGACTCTCAGCATTGAGGCGGTGGATCCCGACCGGGACCTGCTGCGCATCAAGGAACTCGCGGACGAATTCGACATTACGGAACCTAACGTTGTCATCTTTCAGTTTGCCGACCGGTTTCGCGTCATCGACAGCGACACCATCGTAAACTACGAAAAACTCATGGACTACGAAGGCATTACAGGCGGGCAGTCTGTGATTGTCAGAAAACGGCGTATCGGTTTCCGCGGCGAGGAGGTCTTTACGTCTGTAATTCACAGCCTCAACCGGGAATCATTTCCCGCGGTATACTTCCTGGCCGGCCATGGTGAACGCCAGGCGGAGGATTTCCAGAGCCCGACCGGTTACGGCAGCATCGCGCGCGAGTTGCGAAGGGAGAACATTGAGGTCAAATCCCTGGTTCTAAGCCAGGAGGGTGCTATTCCCGAAGACTGCCGCGCCCTGGTGATTGCCGGGCCGCGTACCGCACTGGCCGAACCGGAAATACAGCAACTGCGCAACTACCTGGAGCGCAGCGGCCGACTGCTTCTGCTTCTTGACATGGGAAACGAGGGCGGACTTGCCCCTATGCTCGCGGACTGGGGCGTGCGCGTGGGCAATGACTTCGTGGTGGCAAGGTCAATGTCGCTGACCGGGCGCGAACTGATGTTGATGGAATACGGAGCGCATCCGGTGACAAAACCCCTGCAGGGAATTTTTTCAGTTTTTTACCTGCCCAGGTCTGTCACCCCGGCAGTTCCCGCCGGAGAGGATCGCATTATGCGGGCGCATGAAGCGCGTGTCACTGTCCTGGCATCAACCCCGGCGGACGGTTGGGCTGAAGTTGATTTCAGCCAGACCCCGCCAGCCTACGACGAGGGTATCGACATGCCAGGCCCGGTCCCTGTCGCGGTTGCCGTGGAACGCGGAACGGAGAGCCGTATCGGTGTTGAACTCGACCCGACAAAAATGGTGGTTTTCGGCGACACGGATTTTGTTTCAAACATTGCCCTCGACCGGGCCGGCGGCGGAAATGCAGATTTCTTTGTGAGCGCACTGAACTGGCTGCTTGAGCGAAACGAGCTGCTTGGAATCCCCCCGAAGGATCCGCTGAATGTACGTTTCCAGATGGACCATGAACAAATTCGCTTGGCCTACATCCTCATCGCAGGCCTGCTTCCCGGCGTTTTTGCCCTGATGGGTCTTTTTGTATGGATTCGGCGTCAACGCTGAGACGATGAAACCACAAACCACATTTATTCTTTTTCTGCTCGTCTGCATGATTGGTGCTGGAATCTGGCTGGTAGAGCGAGATCGCAAAATTCATGCGACCCGCTATTCGCTCCGGGAGCGGGTCCTGCAAATCAACAGCGAGGACGTACGTTACGTAAAGTTTGTGCAGGGGGAGGAGACGATTGAATGTCAGCGGCAGGACGTCGACTGGCTGATTCTTGCCCCCGTCCAGGCCCGGGGCGCGGGCGGTGAGCTGGAACGCATTCTCTCCGGTCTCGAGGCATTGGCTCCGGAAGACATTATTACCGAGCGGCAAATGGAGACGCGCGGATTAACACTTTCCGATTACGGGCTTGATACTCCAAGGGCACGCCTCGTGGTTCGCGACCATGTTCGCGAGAGAGAGCTTATCATCGGCAATACAGCACCGCTGGGAGAGCTGCTGTATGCCAAGCTTGCGGAGCTGCCGGAAGTTCTCTCGCTTCGGGCTGACATCCTCGACCTCTTTCCAGACGGTGCAGGAACCATTCGGGCCAGGGGCTTGATGCGAGGAAAGCTTATCCAGCCGACCCGCATCGACCTGCACCGCCCCGAAGCAGGCTTTGTACGACTGGTTCGGGATAACAGCAGGTGGGAAATGCAACAGCCTGTAAAATGTGCGGCCGACACGGATGCCGTTCAGGAGCTGCTGGATAGGCTTTCGTCTGCAGAAATCACCGACTTTATCTGGGATGCACCCAATACCGGCAGCACCAATGCCGCCGGGGAACAACTCGACATTCAGGCTGAGCTTTCCTCCTTTATC
>JABAHO010019224.1_pt1 | contig 10464 bp, 11 predicted proteins | sample 7062071 | NCBI WGS metagenome assembly JABAHO01 (sample SAMN14534356, study PRJNA622989) | marine sediment metagenome | biome: marine biome [ENVO:00000428]; feature: marine pelagic biome [ENVO:01000023]; material: deep marine sediment [ENVO:00002113] | place: India: Gulf of Kutch | collected...
CCATACCGAAGGACAACGCGGAGATCGTTCTCGACAACGGAGCCGACGAGCCCGATCCGATCCTCGTGCGCTGGCAGTACGGTCTCGGCCGCACGATGTTCTTCGCGTCCGACGCGAAGAACCGCTGGGCGGCGGACTGGCTGGAGTGGGAAGGGTTCTCGAAGGCGTGGGCTCAGATGCTTCGCGAAGTCGTCCGGACGGAGGAGTTCCGCGAGACGCGCTTCGACGTTGCGCGCGAGAACGGCAGAGCCCGGGTCACTCTCGGACTGCTGGACGCGAGCGGTCGCTTCCGCAATGCGGAGCAGCCGACGGTGACCGTGGATGTCGGCGGCCAGGAACGCGAACTGCGCCTGCATCAGGTGGCGCCAGGGACGTACGAGGCTACGACTCCGGTGAGTGACCGTGATGGACTGGCGGTGCGCTGGCGGGATGCCGACACTGCGCTCGAACGTCACCTGATGCCGGCGCCGAACGCCGAGTCGCGCTACCGGCCGCCGGACGCCGAGGCGCTGCGGCGGATCGCCGAGGCAACCGGCGGAACGTTCGATCCCGATCTCACTCAGCTGCTCGACCCCGGCGATCAGACCGTGGTTCGCCCAACGGCGCTCTGGCCGGCGCTCGCGGCGCTGGCGCTGATCGCCTACCTGGTGAACATGCTGCTGCGCCGCGTGCGCGTGATCCGGCAGGCGCCCTAGAACGCAGCGAGGCCGGAACCCCTCGGCTCCGGCCCGCTGATCAGATGCNNCGGCGTTCGCGCCGCGGACTACTGGTGGCGGATATGCACCGCTCCCTCGAGCGTCTCGACCTGGATCTCGGCGCTGCCGCCGCCGTTCGTGAAGCGGAGTTCCTTGGCCGGCAGCCAGCGGCTCTCCTGCTCGGGTTCCTGGCCGAAGGCGTTCTCGATCTCTCCCACCATCGTCTCGACGGAGAAGCTGGCGGAGATGTCCCGCGGAACGACGAGGTCGATCTGGCCGCTGACGTTCTCGATCCCGAGCTCGCCGCCGCCCGCGACGGAGCCGGTGAAGCTGATCGCGCCATTGACGCTCTCGATCTCGGCATTCATCACGTTCGGAGCCGTCGCCGTGATCGAACCGGTCACGTTGGCGAGCTCCAGCATGCGAGCGTTCCCGGAGTAGACGATGGCGCCGGTGACGGATTCAATCTCGATCGTTCCGTCAACGCCCTGGACATCGAATTCCGCCGTAACGCCTTCCATCTCGAGGCTGGCGCCGCGCGGAACGCGGATCTCGAGGTTGACGGCGACGTCGTTATGCTCGCGTCCCCGCCAGCGGCGCTCGCCGTTCTCGCTGTCGTCGTCGTCCCATTCGGTGAGCTCGACATAGATCTCGACCATATCGGGGCCGCCCTCGATGACGAACTGGTCGACGTCGGCGCCGATGTTGCCCGTCACGCTGAGCTGATCGGTGTCGCTGCCAACGACGCGGATGGTGCCTACGATGATGTCCTCGATCTCAATCCGAACGTCGGAAGCGACCGGGCGCGTGTCCTCGACCTGCTGCTGCGCCAGCGCAAGCCCGGGAACTACGAGGGCCGCAACAATTGCCGCCACTGTCATGGTTTTCTTTACTGCAATCATGGTTCTGCTCCAGATTCTTCGGGGACTTTGCGTTCTCAGAGTTGACTCATCCGTTCCAGGAAGGTCACTCGGGTGCGATACATGTCGGTCAGCTTGTGAACCAGCCGCGAGTTGGCGGGATCCTTTTCGAGGGCTGCGCGCGCCTCGGTGATCGCGCTGTCGATCAGGGCGAGGTTGCGCTCGACGATCTCCACCGTTTCCGGAGCGAGTTCGTCACGCTGCGCCTCAAGGGCGCCGAGCAACTCATCCGTCACGCGCTGATACTCCTGCTCCGCGGCGACGAATCCCTCCCACGCCACCACCTCGAAGTCGGCACGGCCGTCGACCGTTCCGGTCGAATCCGGCACCGGCGAGCGGACGAGATAGGCGGTAATCCCGGACGAGGCCACGATCAGCAGCATGGCTGCTGCGGCGACCAGTCCGAAGCGGCGCCAGCCGAAGGCCGGCCGCGACGCGGTCTCGTCACGTGCGTGAAAGCTGGCGTGTACGACTTTGCTGTCGGTGATCGCGCTCTCGATGCCCGGCCACAGGTTGCGCTCCGGCATGATCTCGCGCGGCAGCCCGTCGATTTGTTTCTTCATACTTTCACTCAGTTCGTCATGCGTCATGGCTCAATGCCTCCCGCAGCAGTCGCCGCGCTCGGTGNNAGGTCCTCCTGCTGCACGGTGCGCTCCCGCTCCCGGGCCAGGCTGCGGCGCCGACTCAGGACGACGTTGGCCGCGACGCGGTGGATCCAGGTCGAAAAGCTGGCTGCGCCGCGAAAGGTGTGCAGCTTCTGCCAGGCCCGGATGAAGGCTTCCTGGGTGAGCTCCTCGGCCTCGGCGACGTTGGCGGTCATGCGCAGGCACAGCGCATAGATACGACCCACGTTGGCGGCGTACAGCTCCTCGAATGCGGTGCTGTCGCCCTCGGCGGCGCGCGAGACCAGTTCGGCCGCTTCTGCCGGGTTCAAGGCGATTCCGCCGTCAATCGTTGGCTGCATGTCGATCCCCACGAGAGAACTTGTGCTTTCGTGAGGTTAGACAGGCCCGAGGGCAGGAAGGTTTGAACGCGCAAATGCCCTCCGCGAAGGGGACAGAAACCGTTTCGCCGGGATTTTAGCGTTCGTTCCGGCTCAGGCGCCGAAAAGCGCTTCGAGGCGCTCGTGCCGGTAGGCGAAAATTTGCCGTATATCGCGGTCGACGAACAGTTTTTCGACCAGAAACCCGCCCGGCGCCGAGTAGTCGACGATATCGATGACCTCGGTGCCTCCCTCGACCGCTTTGAAAATGTGCTGGTGGTGCCAGCGGCGGTAGGGGCCGCGTACCTGATTGTCGACGAAACGGTGCGGAGGGTCCCACTCCGTGATCTCGCTACGCCACCGGAGGGGGATTCCCCGCACGCGCAGCTTGTAGTCGATCATGGCGCCCGGACGCATTTCGATGTCCGGCGTCAGGATCCGGAAATCCAGCCAGCTCGGCGTCAGTTCCTGCAGGTTTGCTGCGTCGGAGAAGAACTCGAACACGGTATCGAGGTCCTGCGGAACGAACAGCTTGCATTCGAGCTTCGGCATCCCGTGCTCCTATCCCAGCAGGTCGGCGAGGGCGCCGCCGAGTTCCGGATAGCGGTACTCGTAGCCGGCGGCCTGCGTCGCCACGGGCAGCACCTTCTTGCTCGACAGCAGTTCGTTGGCGAACCCGCCGAGAACGAGCTTCAGCGCGAACCCGGGCGCCGGTGCGAACGCCGGCCGGCGGAGCACCCGACCCATTTCGCGGGCGAACTCCTTCTGGCGCACCGGTACAGGCGCCGTGTTGTTCCAGACGGTGCTGTCGGACTGGTCGAGTGCGTGTCGGACGATGCCGAGCACGTCGTCCATGTGGATCCATGACCACCACTGGCGCCCGGAGCCGAGCGGGCCGCCGAGGCCGAGCTTCGCCGGCAGCAGCATTTCCTTCAGCGCTCCGCCGCCATGTCCCAGCACGATACCCGTGCGCAACCGGACCACAGCCACACCGAGATCTTCGGCGGCCCGCGCCTCCGCCTCCCACTTCTCTGAGACCTGCACCAGGAAGTCGTCCGGCTGCCCGGCCGCGGACGCTTCGGTCAGGTCCTCGTCACCGCGATCCCCGTAAAAGCCAATGGCACTCGAGGAAACGAGCACGCGGGGACGGTCGGCAGCGCTCGCGATCCCGGCGACCAGATTACGGGTGCCGAGCACGCGACTCGCTTCGATGGCCGCGCGATGCGCCGCTCCCCAACGTCCTGCGACGGACTCGCCGGCAAGATGGACGATGGCATCCACACCTTCCAGCGCGGCTGCGGGGAGAGGCTCCTCGGTGGGCTGCCACTGGATATAGCGATCCACGCCGGAGGTCTCGGCGGCGTCGCGCCGCGACCGCGACAGACCCCAGACGGTGCAGCCTTCCGAGCGAAGATGACGGCACAGCGGGGTGCCGATGAAGCCGGTGGCTCCGGTAACCAGAACTTTCATGATCCCTCCTGAACAAGGGGCCTGCCCCTCCACGTGAGGGTTTCGGCATGGGAGCAGCCTTGGATGCGATTGACGCCGATGGCTCTCATGAACAATGGTAGTCGCCATGCGCAGCGCCGCCTACGAACCCTCCGACATTTTTACCCGGGCGCTTACCGGCCTGGGAGCGCGCGTCCACCGAGTGGACGGCGCCAGGGACGCGGCGGAGCTCGTCGACGGTCTGGCGCGAAAGCAGAGCGATCCGCCGGCGGTCCTGTGGGAGCCCCATGATCTGCTCGAAAACATCGGCCTGCGGCGCGCCCTGAACGCCCGGGGCGTCAGGGTTGTCGACGTCGCCGACGCGGGGAGTAAGGCCGCCGATCACCGCGTGGGAATTACGGCGGCAGAGCTCGCGATCGCCGGCTCCGGCACGCTGCTCGTGGGCGGCGAGCCCGGTGGCTGGGGCCTCGCGGCCTCTCTGCCCTGGATGCACATCGCGTTCGTCGCGGAAGGCGATATCGAGCCCGACCTCGCCGCGGCTTTCGGACGCTTCCGCGAGGCGTTCGATGCAGGGCATCGCAACTGGGTCTGGATCAGCGGTCCGTCGAAGACCGCGGACATCGCCATGCAGATGGTGACGGGCGTCCACGGGCCGAATCTCCTCGAGGTGGTGATCGTCCCGGATCACTTCCGGAGGCCATCGTGAGCCGGCGCGATCTCGACCAGGAGATCCGGGCGGCGCTGACGAATCCTTCGATTCAGGGTTCCGTACCCATGGCGACCCGTCTCGTCGCTGCCAAGCGTCGCGAGGCCGTCGAGGATTTCTCGGGATACGAGGCCGCGCGCGATCGGGCCCGCGCGATCAAAGAGAAAGCGATTGAAGACCTGCCCGCCCTGCTCGAGCGCGTGTCCGAGGCGGTCAAGGCCTCGGGCGGACACGTGCACCTGGCGAGCGATGCTGCGGACGCGTGCCGACAGATCCTGTCGATTGCGTCATCCGAGGGATGCACGCGGGCGGTGAAGTCGAAGTCGATGACTTCGGAGGAAGTTCATCTCAACGCCGCTCTGGAGGAGGGGCAGGTGCACGTCAGGGAGACCGATCTGGGGGAGTACATCGTCCAGCTCGATGACGATCGGCCTTCGCACCTCCTCGCGCCCATCCTCCACAAGAGCATCGAAGACGTCCGCGCGGCGTTTCGCCGAGGCACCGACGTCGAGGACATTCCGGACACTCCGGAGGCTCTGACGCAGCTCGCGCGTCGCCTTCTTCGGGAGGACTTTCTTGCCGCGGATCTCGGCATCACCGGCGCCAACTTCGTCATCGCCGAGTCGGGAACGATCGTGGTTGTCGAAAACGAGGGGAATGGGCGGCTCTGCACTCAGGTGCCGCGGGTTCACGTGGCGCTCGCCGGGGTCGAGAAACTGATCCCGACGCTGGCCGACCTGGAGCCGTTTCTGGAGCTGTTGCCACGCTCCGCGACGGGCCAGTTGCTGAGCGGCTATTTGTCGCTGATCACCGGTCCCGGGTGGTCGGGGTCGCCGCTCGTGGAGGGTGAGCGCAGCTTTCACCTCGTCCTGCTCGACAACGGCCGGATGGCCATGCGGGATGACCCCGTGCTGCGTGAAGCTCTCTACTGCGTGCGCTGCGGCGCCTGCCTGAATGTGTGCGCTCCGTACCAGGCGGTGGGAGGACACGTCTTCGGCGGCGACACCTATCAGTCGGGAATCGGCGCTGCCTGGGAAGCGGGCGTCAACGGCCTCGACGTCGCCGGGGAGTTCGCGCATCTGTGCTCCACGTGCACACGCTGCCGCGACGTGTGTCCCGTGCGTATCGACATCCCGTGGATGAACTCCGATCTGCGGGGCCGTCTCGATGGCGGCGAGACGTCGGGTATCGGCGCGTTGCTGCGTGAGCCGCGGCGACTGTACGAGCGCGTGCGCTCCACTCCGGGTGCTTCCCGGCTCACGGAATTTCCACCGGTGCGGTGGTATCTCGAGCGCAGCGGAGGGATCGATCGTCGCCGCCCGCTGCCACGGTTACCGGAGGAGACTCTCAGCCAGTGGCACCGCGCTCGCGGCGGCGCCGTCGTGACGCCGGCGAGCGCGAATCCGCATGTCGAGGCCGCACCGGACAGNNGTCGTCTTCTGGGCCGACTGCCACGCGGAGCATGCCGAGGTGCCGGCGTCGAAGGCTGCGGTCGAAGTCCTCGAGAAGATCGGCTTCGACGTCGTCGTCGCGACCGGCTCCTGTTGCGGGCGCGGCGCGCTCTCGCAGGGCGACATCGCCGATGCGCGGCGTCAGTCCGAGTCCCTGGTCGGACTTCTCGAGCCCTTCGCGGCGGCCGGGATCCCCATCCTCGGGCTCGAGCCGTCCTGCGTCAGCGTCGTGACCGAGGAGAATGCGCGGCTTCTGCCGGACAATGGCGACGCGATGACGCTGGCCGTCGCCGTGCAGGAGATCTTCGTCTTCCTGGCTGCGCATCTCGAGCGGCTGGCCCACGTCATGTCGACGGATGCTGTCGAGCGCCAGGTCGTCTTCCACGGTCACTGTCAGCAGAAGACCGCCGGCTGGACGGGCGCGGTTCGCGAGGTCCTGGGGCTGGTGCCGGGGCTGACCTTCCAGGACACCAGCGCGGAGTGCTGCGGCATGGCCGGGTCCTACGGCTACCGGACGTCGACGTATGACGTCAGCCGCGAACTCGGAGAGCGTCTCGTGGGCGAGATCGATCGGCTCTCGGTGGACAGCGGCGCAGGCGCGTGCGAGGTCCTCGCGAGCGGGACGTCGTGTCGCGCCCAGATCACCGATGTGGGGGGAGAATCGACGCGGCATCCCGTAGAGTTGCTCCTGGAGGTCATTGAATGAGCGTGCCGGAAACGCGGGTGCTTCGCCGTCTGGGCGGGTTGCTGACAACGCAGTTTTTCGGCGCTTTCAACGACAACGCCTGGCGGCTGATCGTCACGTTCCTGGCGATTCGGGCCCTCGGGCCGCAGCCGACCGAGGCCGCCGCGCAGGCTCAGACCACGCTCGCCACGGTCGTGCTGACGGTGCCCCTGATTGTCTTCTCCCTGCCCGCGGGCCCGCTTGCAGACCGGATCAGCAAGCGCTCGGTGATCATCGGGCTGAAGGGCCTCGAGATCGTCCTCATGGCGACCGCGACGTGGGCGCTGTTCCAGGACCCGGCCGGCGGGACGCTGGCGTGGGTCGTGCTCGCTGCACTGGGCGCGCAGAGCGCCCTGTTCTCGCCGGCCAAGTACGGCATCCTGCCCGAACTGCTGCCGCACTCCCGACTGTCGATGGGCAATGGCCTCCTCGAGATGCTCTCCACGGTAGCGATCATTGCCGGCACCGTCGTCGGCGGGCTGTTGCTGACAACGTTCGACGAGGCGACCTGGATGGCGGCCGCTGTACTGCTGGCGCTGGCGTGTGTCGGCTTCGTGACGGCGCTGGCGGTTCCCCGCGTGCGGGTGGCCCGGCCGAGCGACGGCATGTTCGAGTCGCTCGCGGACGGCTGGCGCGCGACACGTGCCGATCGGGTGTTGTGGCTCGCGGTCCTGGGCTNNGCGTCGAATATGGCCTGCTGCCCTTCGGGGCCATCGGGATGACGCTGCTGACCCTGACTCTGGGACTCGTGGGGCCGGGATTTGCCGTAACAGTGGCTCTCCTCGGGCTGCTCGGCGTGGCCGGCGGGATGGTGAATGTCCCGCTGAACGCCCTCAAGCAGTGGCGNNGGACGACAGCCGCGGCGCGGTACTCGCCATCGGCAACCTGATCAGCTACGCGGGAATCCTGGCGGGCTCGCTGGCCGCCGCCTCGGCGGCCGCCGCAGGGCTGTCGAGCCAGTCCCTCATTCTCGCCGTCGCCGCCGTCGTTCTGCTGGGCACGTTGTGGGCTCTGTGGCTGCTGCCCGACGCGCTCCTGCGGTTCCTGCTGCTGCTGTCGACGAACACGTTGTATCGCCTCCGTGTCGTCGGTGGCGAGCACATCCCCGAGCGCGGTGGCGCCCTGCTGGTGCCGAACCACGTCTCCTTCATCGACGCGTTCCTGCTCCTGGCCTGCACCGATCGCCCGATTCGCTTCCTCGCGGATGTCAGCTACTACAACCACCCGCTGCTGCGCCCGTTCATGCGCTCGCTGGGTGCGATCCCGATCTCCTCCTCGGGCGGTCCCAAGCTGATCCTGCGAGCCATGCGCGAGGCCGGGGCGGCGGTCGAGCGTGGCGAGATCGTCTGCGTCTTCCCCGAGGGGCAGATCACCCGGCTGGGCATGCTGCTGCCGTTCCAGCGCGGTTTCGAGCGCATCGTGAAGGGCCGCGACGTGCCGATCATCCCGATCTTTCTGGACCGCGTCTGGGGCAGCATCTTCTCGCGCGCCGGCGGCCGCTTCTTCACCAAGGTTCCCGCGAAGATCCCGTACCCGGTCACGGTGGCCGTAGGGGAGCCGCTGCCCCCGTCGACACCGATCCACGAAGTCCGTCGCCACGTCAGAGAGCTGGGAACAGACGCCTGGATCGAGCGGGCGCACGAGTCCCTGCCGCTGCACCATACGTTCGTACGCCGCTTCCGCAAGCGGCGATGGCGTCTGGCCTTCGCTGACGCCACCCGCGGTGAACTGAGCCGTTTCAAGGCGCTCGTCGGCTCGATCGCGCTGGCGCGGGCGCTGCGCCGGCACTGGGAAGGGCAGGAGAACGTCGGCATCCTGCTCCCGTCGACAGTCGTCGGCGCGCTGGTGAACATCGCCGCGGCGCTGGCCGGGCGGGTGTCGGTGAATCTCAACTTCACGGCGGGTAAGGCCGGAATGGAGTCGGCGGCGCGGCAGGCCGAGCTGCGAACGATCGTGACCAGCGCGGTGTTCGTCCAGAAGGCCGAGATCGACCTGCCCGAAGGGGTCGAGCCGCTGTTCCTGGAGGAGATCGCGACGGAAATCGGCTCGGGGGGCCGGATCATGGCGATGCTCCTCGCTCTGTTCGCACCGGTGCCCATGCTCGAGAAAGCCTGCGGCGCGCCTCGTCCGGTGGAGTGCACCGACCTCGCCACGATCATCTTCTCGTCGGGCAGCACGGGCGAGCCGAAGGGCGTGCCGCTGACGCATTTCAACGTGGACTCCAACCTGCGCGCCTGTCTGCAGGTCGTCCCCATCACGCGGCACGATCGACTGCTCGGCGCTCTGCCCTTCTTCCACTCGTTCGGCTACATGGCGACGCTGTGGCTGGTCGCGAGCGTCGGAATCCCGGCCATCTACCATCCCAGTCCGCTCGACACGGCCGCGATCGGTGACCTCGTGCGCAAGTATCGGGCGACGATCATGTTCGCGACGCCGACATTCCTGCAGCTGTACACGCGCCGCATCACGCCGAGCCAGTTCGGCTCGCTGCGGCTCGTGATCGCGGGCGCCGAGAAGCTGCAGAGGGCCGTGCACGACGCTTTCCGCGACCACTTCGGTATCGATCCCCTCGAGGGCTATGGCGTAACGGAAACGGCACCGGTCATCGCGGTGAACGTGCCCGACTTCCGGGCGCCCGGCCTGTACCAGCCCGGCTGGCGCCGGGGAACCGTCGGGCAGGCGATTCCGGGCGTTTCCGTCCGGACCGTCGATCCCGAAACCTACGAGGTTCTCGAGCCCGGACAGGAGGGGATGATCATCGTTCGCGGCCCGAACGTGATGCCGGGCTACCTGAACCGGGACGACCTGACCGAGGCCGCGTTCCACGACGGCTGGTACGTCACGGGCGATATCGGCGTCTTCGACGAGGATGGCTTCCTGCGCATCACGGACCGGTATTCGAGGTTCTCGAAGATCGCCGGCGAGATGGTCCCGCATGGTGTGGTCGAAGAGGCCCTCGAAGCCTGCACCGATTCGGAGGAGCGCGCCTTTGCGGTGACCTCCGTCGAGGACCCCCGCCGCGGCGAGCGGCTCATCGTTCTCACCACGCTGCCTCTGGAAGATATCCCCGCGGTTCTCGAGCGGATGGGCTCGCGTGGCCTGCCCAATCTGTTCCTGCCTCGGCGCGACGACTTCATGCAGGTCGAGCAGATTCCGCTGCTCGGAACGGGCAAGACCGACCTCGCGGCCCTGAAGCGCCTCGCGCACGACCGCTTCGGACCGGAACCCGACGCCGACGTCTGAAGGCTGCGGCAACGCCCGGCCGCGGCGATCGGACCCCGCGCATCTTGTCTGGCGAGCGAGCCGCGACTACAGTTGCGGGTCTCCAGGGACTACCCCGGAGGATGACGTTCCGGCCCCGACACGAGCCTGTACTGGAGTTCCCCATGCGTACCCGACCCGTTGCCCTGATCCTGATGCTTGCTGCCGCCGCCACCCTGGGTTGCGGCGGTGCGGCGGAAACTTTGCACGAGGGCGCTGACGCGGTCCACGAGGCCGTGGAGGATGCACACGGCGAGGCCGGCGGTGAGAGCGCGG
>JABAHO010004525.1_pt1 | contig 10459 bp, 13 predicted proteins | sample 7062071 | NCBI WGS metagenome assembly JABAHO01 (sample SAMN14534356, study PRJNA622989) | marine sediment metagenome | biome: marine biome [ENVO:00000428]; feature: marine pelagic biome [ENVO:01000023]; material: deep marine sediment [ENVO:00002113] | place: India: Gulf of Kutch | collected...
TGAGATTGCCCTGCATAGGGATGAGTTCGAACCTCTCTACGGGGAGTACCCGTCCCTAGGGGAAATGTTTGGTCTTGCCTACCCCTCTCCGCCTTGCCCCGATAGATTTCTCAAGGATGGAGATAGCCTGGATATTGGCGGCTTGCATTTTTTGGTTCTGCATACCCCAGGGCATACTCAGGGAGGTATATCTCTCCTGGGGGAGGGAGTGGTATTCACCGGGGATACTCTTTTCAATTGTGGTGTAGGCAGGACGGATTTACCTGGTAGCAGCCACGACCAGCTGATAGATAGCCTCAGCACCAAACTGATGGTGCTTCCTGATGAGACCATAGTTTATCCTGGTCACGGTCCACAGACGACCATCGGTGCTGAGCGCAGCAGTAATCCCTATCTACCTGAGCTAGGCAAATAGCAAGAAGAGCGGCGCAAAAATTACGGCGATTTTACCTACCAGCTTTATCAGGATATTCAGTGACGGNNAAAATTGCCTGCCTCAATATATTTCTTGGCATTGTCCCAGGCTCCCCCCGAATTAGCCATCATTATTGCCACCATAAGCCCACTCAGCAGTGCTCCGGCTAATAGACCAGCTACCGCTTCAGTGCCCAGGGTAAAGCCAATGATAAAGGGTATGATAATCACCAGTATCCCGGGGAGCAACATTGAATTTAGTGCCCTTTTGGTGGCGATATCAACGCAGCTCACATAATCAGGCTTAGCTTCACCCTCCATTAACCCTTTAATCTCTTTAAATTGTCGCCTGACCTCTTTGACTATGTCGAAGGCACCGCTACTGACGCCTTTTATTGCCAGGGCAGAGAAGAGGAAGGTCATCATGGTACCGATGAACAGACCAGCAATTACCTCGGCATTAGTTATGCTGGCGACACTGATTTTAGCTACCGCAAAGTAGGTGGCTAACCAGGCTAGGGCAGCCAGAGCCGCTGAGGAAATGGCAAAACCTTTACCCAGGGNNTGCCGACAGCATCCAGGGCTTCGCATCGCTCCCTAACCTCTTTACCTAATGCTGCCATCTGGGCTATACCCGCCGCATTATCGGCAATTGGTCCATAGCAGTCCATAGCCAGTAGCATACCTAAATTAATCAGCATGCCCACCGAGGCAATAGCTATACCGAGAAGTCCAGCGAAGTAGAAAGCAACCACGGTGGTGGCTGCAATCAGAATTATGGGGACGACGGTGCTTAGCATGCCTACTGACAGGCCTTCCATGATATTAACCGCTGGGCCGGTTTCACTAGCTCTGGCTATACCCAGTACCGGTTTGTGCTCTGAGGTGAAGTATTCGGTTAGCTGTCCAATTAAGAAACCGCAGAGTAAGCCTGATATTAGCGCCCAGAAGAGTCCCAGTTCACCCATATAACTCCGGATAATAAAGAAGCTAGCTATTATCATCAGGATGTTGCTTATATATACCCCGCGGTTCATCGCGGCATGTGCTTTCCTTACCTGCGTTTCAAAGCTGCCCTTGAACTCTCCGGGTCTAACAAAAAGGGCGCCAATTATGGAGGTGATTATTCCGGTAGCGCCGAGGAGGAGGGGTAACACCACCCCCGTTGTCGGAAAGGCGATGACTCCCAGGACCATAGCCGCGGCTAGAGCCGAGACATAGGATTCATATAGGTCAGAGCCCATCCCGGCAATGTCACCGANNCCTGGGGTCGTCCTCAGGAATGCCGGCTTCCACCTTGCCCACCAGGTCGGCACCGACATCGGCGCTCTTGGTGAATATGCCCCCGCCAACCCTCAGGAATAGAGCCACCGAGGTAGCGCCAAAGGCAAAGCCTAGCCATACATGGCTATCTTCAAAAAAGAGGGAAATAATGGTTAAACCCAGCAGCCCCAGACCGACCACCGAGAAGCCCATTACCGCACCGCTGGAGAAGGCAATTCTTAATGCCCTTGCCCAGCTTCCAATAGCCGCATTGGCGGTTCTGGCATTGGCTCTAGTGGCTATATTCATACCGAGAAAGCCAGCAAAAGCGGAGGTCAATGTGCCCAAGAAGTAGGCCAGGGCTACCCACGGTTTTGGTTCGATAAGCAGGGCGAGAATTATAATCATTACCACGGTGAAAATGGTAAGAGTTATGAACTCTCGGCGGAGAAACGCCATGGCGCCCTGTCGCACTGCCTGGGATAGTTCACGCATCCTCTGGTTTCCCGGTTCCTGGCGCAATATGGTGAACATCAGGTAGGCAACAAAAGCTAGCGCCACTACGGCGGCTATGATTGCCCATATTCTTATGTCCATTAAGCTAACCCTCTAAACAAATTTTTGCCTTTGTGGCAAAAAGAAAGGTTGATTTCCAACCTGTCTTTAATAAAAATGCTAAACTTTTTATTTTTGCTCTTGCTCGTGTGAGTCCAGTTTTTCTTCCAAATCCTTTTGTCTTATGGCCAATGTCAGGTCACTGCGTGTCCTTTCCAGGACGCCACGAACCATATCGGTAGTGTGGCGCAGCCCGCCGGTTACGGCTTCAGGGAAGTCCATAGTAGCTAAGGTACTGTAAATGTCATCCATGACCGATAATAGCTCTTCACCGCGAGATAGGTCTCCCCCTCTTATCCTATCCAGAAGGTAACGCCTTAGCTCGCCGACAGCTTCACCCAGTCCGTTTAAATAAGCGGCGTAGTCAACACGCAGTTCTTCGGGCTTGGGGAATCGTTTTCCGGTTATCAGAGCCAGGGTAATACTCCCTTCAGCAAACTCCTTTTGCGCATCTCTAAACAAGCCGGTGTAGCTAAGCTCATTGTATTCGGCAGCAGTTTGCTCAATCTCATCGAGCAAGTTGCGGGCTGATTTAAGCAATTCTTTAGCCTGGCTGAACTNNCTGCTGGCGGTGCACATTTCGGATAGCATTGCCACAGTAACGAATTACCTCGCGACATAGCGGCAATGCCTTTTCTCTAGCCGCATCTTTGGCTAGGAAGTTTTGTCGTATCTGGTTGGCGATTGAATCTAAATTATCAGTCAATCTATTTGCTTTTGTGCCTCAACTATATCTACTAATTGTCGGGCGGCTTCTTCGGGAGCCTTGGCTTGGACCACCGCCCTAATCACGGCTAAAGAGTCAGCGCCAGCTGCCATAACCTCAGCCGCATTATCCTTATTAATGCCGCCAATAGCCACCAGGGGTAAGGTTACCGCCTGCCTGATTTGGCGCAGTCTCTCCGGGCCAACTACCTGTGCCGTTTCCTTGGTCGGGGTTGGATACATTGAACCGACGGCAATATAGTCAACCCCTTCAGATTCAGCAGCCACCGCCTGGTCTACCGTCCTTGTTGAGCGACCCAGAATTTTATCTATCGGCAGCAGTTTGCGGGCTACTTTGATGGGGAGGTCATCCTGCCCCAGATGCAGCCCGTCAGCATCAACCGCCAGGGCTAAATCAAAATGGTCGTTCATTATAAAAAGCGCGTTGTGCTCGGCGCATAGCTTTTTAAGCTGTTCGGCGATGGGGAGCAGTTCCCTTTTACTCTGGACTTTATCCCGTAGTTGAACTGCTTTGGCTCCGCCACGGATTGCCTGACTGGCTACTTCAACATGGGAACGTCCTTTTAGGGCTTGGGTATCTACGATTAGATAGAGCCCGGGGAGGCGCTTCACTCTATCCTGACGCAGTAGCTTGGACAGCAGATTTTGCTCTATGGTATACAGGTCAAATCGAGCTTGCTTGAACTTCTCCGGGTCTAGTTTAACATCTGGGAGCTTGGCTAGTTCTTCAATGGTTCTCAGCGATTCCTGAACCCTTCTGGAGTTAGCCACTACCATTGTGGTCAGCTCCCTCTTTTCCCCCTTGGGAGCTTCAAGATTAATGCCGACATCGCCTTCTGAGTCCCGCGCCTGAAGAAGCTGCTGGTTAAATGCCCAGTCTTTCTCCAATATCCCGTGGCGCATGGTCTTTAACTGCTGAGATAGAGTGGCATCATTGAGTATCAGGCGGGCCAGGTCTTCAAGAAGGCGAAGCCCCTCACCAATGCGGTTCAGGTTAGCATCAATAATGCGCATAGTCTTTGATTCTGGTGAGGTCATATTTATGCTCCTTAGTGGTTAATTCTAGCACAGCCAAGCTAGTCGGTAAAGCGAGTCAATCCCCGCTGACTGCATTTTCAATAAGCTCAATTCGGGACAGCTTCCCCCTCTGGTCCAGCCCTACTNNCTGGTGATCGACTCTTCAGGGCTACCAAACTCCAGGCTCTTTTTGGTGCGCACCTCAATAAAAACGAGTGAATCTTTATGCTTGGCTATGATATCAATTTCCCCTTCAGGACAGGAGTAGTTAGTTTCCAGGATGCGATAGCCTCGCTTTTTGAGGAAATCTTTAGCTAACTTTTCACCTAGTATGCCGGTATCTCTACGTTTCATTTGTCTCGTTGGATTATTTCNNGGACGGCCCCAGTCGGTGTAAGCAGGAGAGGTGTTCCTTAGTGCCATAGCCCTTATGTTGGGCTAATCCATAGCCGGGGTAAAGCTTATCCAGCTCTATCATCAGCTGGTCTCGAGTTACCTTAGCAATGATGGAGGCACAGGCAATGGAGAAACATACACTGTCACCATACTTTACTCCCCTTTGTGGTATTAACACCTCAGGGAGAGACATATAGTCAATGAGAAGGGATTCAGGTGGTGGTGAAAGCTGGTCTATGGCTAACTTCATCGCCAGTCGCGTTGCCTTGATTATACCCCGGGTATCTATTACCTCACAGGAAGCTATGCCAGTGCCTACCGAGATGGCTATATCATAAATGTGATGAAACAAAAGCTCGCGCACCGTTGGGCGTAGCAGCTTGCTATCTTTTATCTGGTCTAGCCAGGGAGCATTTACCTTGCTGGGCAGGATGACAGCGGCGGCTACCACTGGGCCAGCCAGAGAACCCCGCCCCGCCTCGTCAACACCAGCAATAAGCTGGTACCCTTGCGCCGCAAGTGTTTTTTCCTCAGTGAAGGATGGTATCTGGAGAATTTTTACCAACCCTATCCCCTTTATCCCCTTCCCCATAATATGAAGATGTATTCTTTGCATGAAGGGGAATTGGTTATATAAGAGAGGCTTCGCCTCTCTTCAACTCTCCTTTAGTTTTCTCCTCCTTTACCCCTCTCTTTCAATCTACCCTATTATTGTTCCTCCGCCCAGAACAATATCGCCCTGATAAAAGACTACGGCTTGTCCCGGGGTAATTGCCGACTGAGGCTGATGAAACTGAACCTCTGCCATCCCATTATTGGGGTGGAGTTTAGCCTCTGCCTGAGGTGACTTGTAGCGGATTTTGGCGGTTATATTGACTGGCTCTCCGGGAGCCTCCCCTGATACCCAGCTTAGTTTACTGGCAAGGAGGGTATTACCCAGAAGTTGGTCTTTGGTGCCGACCACCAATCGGTTATTGGTGGCATCGAGCTTGAGCACGTATAGAGGCTTATTTGAGGCAAGCCCTAAACCATGCCGTTGCCCCACCGTATATTGCGCCAAACCAGCGTGTTTGCCCAAAATCTTACCTTCGGTGTCAATGATGTCACCGGATTTGAGGAGAACATGCTCGGCGATAAATGACCGAAAGTCACCGTCAGGGATAAAGCAGATGTCTTGGCTTTCACGCCGGTTACTGGTGGGCAAGCCCAGCTTAGCGGCCAGTTTTCTTACCTCTACTTTGTGGAGGTTTCCTAGAGGGAATAACAGGTGCTGAAGCTCCCCTTGCCCCAGAGTGTAGAGAAAATAGGACTGGTCTTTACTCAGGTCAACCGCTTTCAGCAAGCGANNGGCATAGTGTCCGGTAGCCAGAAAATCAGCATCCAGCTCCTTAACTCTCTGGAGCAAGGCCTCAAACTTGATATACTGGTTACACCGGATACAGGGATTCGGTGTCCTCCCCAGACTGTACTCTTGGCAGAAATCGGCGATAACCCTCTGGGCGAAAATATCCCTTAAATTCATTACATAATGAGGGATACCCAATTTAGAGGCTACTTGTCTTGCTGTTTCTATTGCTTCCAGTCCACAACAGCCACCAAATCTATCCGCCTCAGAAGCCTGCCTATCCGAAGGCCAGATTTGCATGGTTACCCCGATTACCTCATAGCCAGCTTCTTTGNNAAACTCGTCCCTTGCTCATGCTTCAAGCCTCAAAGCAGTCGGTTTACTCTTTGCAAGATAATCTGCTCTATTTTAGCTTTAGGTTGACTGCCATCTACCACCAGCCAGCGCTCTGGGTCATTAGCTGCCATCTTGAGGTAACCGTTCCGCACTCTCTGGTGAAAGGCGATATCCTCCCCCTCAAAGCGGTCTTGTTTTTTGGCTCCTTTGCGGGAGAGCCCTGCCTCCGCCGATATATCCAGCAGGACGGTTAGGTCGGGCTGCAGTCCCTGAGTGGCAGCATTGTTGATTGCCTTGACCATTTCTAAATCTAGCCCTCGCCCGTAACTTTGATAAGCAGTAGTGGAGTCGGCATAGCGGTCACAAATAACCGTTTTTCCGTTCTTTAGATTGGGCTGGATGACTTTAGCCACCAGTTGGGCACGGGAAGCGTTAAACAGCAGTAGCTCGGTAAGTGGTGATATATCTGTTTTCTCCCACTTTAACCAGCGACCAATCTTCCTGCTGAGTGGCGTACCGCCGGGTTCGTGGGTTAGAACTACCGGGATAGCTAACCGTGATAGCCGTCTATACAGTGACCTGGCTTGGCTACTTTTGCCACACCCCTCCCCTCCCTCAAAGGTGATAAATAGAGACATAATTTACACCTTTGTCTCTTCTTTATAAATCCTCACCCGTCTATTGGGCTCCCTGCCCAGACTATCTGAGGACAGGGCGTTTCTTTCGGCAATAAGGTGTTGCAGGCGGCGGATATAGGCGCTCTGGGGGCTCAGTTCTACTATCTCTTGCCCCCTCTGTATCTGATTAACCGCTTCTTCCGCCTCAGCCAGGGCTAGTTTAAGGGAACTTGCCCTCTCCGGGGGGTAAATAACGTTCAGCATTTGCCTGATTTGGGGTGGCGTGTTGCTTCTGAGGACATATACTGGCAGGTTAGCAGCTTCAGCCTCCTTGACCTTTTGTGGCCTTCGGCGATAGTAGCTTTTAGAGGTTATAAATAGATTGGCATTTTTTAGATTGTTGACAATATCTAGGCTTAGGCCCATTTCTTTGGCTATCTGCTCCAACCGTCCCCGATTTACGCCGAAGAGGTAAAGCTTGGGTATCTCGTCCTTAGCCACTTGCTTGCCTTTAGCTTTCTTAGCGGTGATGGCGGGGACTATCTTTTCTATTCTGACCTCGCCAGCCTCGTCCACCCAGCGAACCTCGGTGGGCATGTATTGACCGCGCAGAGTGGCATCAACCGCTTCGCCGACATCAGGGTGAATAGCCACCTTGTCCCAGTCCTGAATTTCAACGACAATATCAAAGGTAGGCGGTGACATGCGTTCCAGTATGGACTTCTGGGTGCCCCTTCGTTTTGCCTCTTCATCGCCTAGGGTTACGGTTTGGATACCGCCAATAAGGTCAGCTAGGGTAGGGTTCATCATCAGGTTCTCCAGTGTGTTACCGTGAGCGGTGCCGACAAGCTGAACCCCGCGCTCAGCAATAGTTCGGGCAGCCTGAGCTTCAAGCTCAGTGCCAATTTCATCAATAACAATTACCTCAGGCATGTGGTTTTCTACAGCTTCAATCATTACTGCGTGTTGCATGGTAGGGGTGGTTACCTGCATCCGCCGGGCGTGCCCGATGGCCGGGTGGGGAATATCACCATCACCAGCAATTTCGTTTGAGGTGTCAACAATAATAACCCGTTTATTGAGGTCATCGGCTAGCACCCGGGCGACCTCACGCAGCATGGTGGTCTTGCCGACACCGGGGCGACCCAGCAGCAAAACACTTTTACCGGTTTGGATAAGGTCTTCGATAACTTTTATCGTGCCAAAGATGGCTCTGCCCACCCGACAGGTGAGCCCGACAATACGTCCCTTGCGATTGCGAATAGCTGAGATGCGGTGTAAGGTGCGCTCGATTCCAGCCCGATTGTCGTCTCCGAAGCTACCGATGCGGGAAACGACATAATCGATGTCGGTCTCATCAACTTCTTTGGGGTTAAGCACTACTTCCCGGCGGGGAAAGCGGGCTTCGGGGGGACGACCCAGGTCCAGAACTACCTCTAATAGTTCACCGGTGTCTTCTTGTTGGCATACGGGCTGGCGCACATGCGGTGGTAAAATGTCAAGTAGAGCATCTAGGTCATCAGTAATTACCTTTTGCAAAAGCTCCCCCCGAATGTTTATTTACCNNCAATCACCGGAGCGCGAATAAATACCCCGGGAAAGGGTTTTTCCCCCAGCGCTGGTATTGAGATTTCAGCCTCAAAGCTATCCTTCTGCCGACCAAAGGCATTGCGCCTGACGGTTATCGCCATTACCCCCAGTGGTTCCGTGTGAAAATCTGAAATCTTCTTGGCTAGAAGTATGGTGCCGGCACAGGTGCCAAACATGGGCAAGCCGTTTCTGGCTAGATTTTCTATTTCACTCATCAGGTTGTAATCCAGCATCAACCGGCTGATGGATGTACTTTCTCCTCCAGGAATGATTAGCCCGTCCAGCCTTTGAAGCTCTCGGGGCAAGCGGACGGGCACAGCCTCTACTTCCAGTTGGTGCAATACAGCAATATGCTCGGCAAAGGCTCCTTGCAAGGCAAGGACGCCAATTTTCATGCTACCATCCTCTTGGTGCCAGTAGTTCCTCAGTGGGAATTTGCTTTATATCTAACCCGGTCATGGCTATGCCCAGGTTTTTGGATACCTCAGCAATAACTTCAGGGTCTTGAAAATGGGTAGTGGCTTTGACAATAGCCTTGCCTCTGGCCTCGGGGTTGCTGGATTTAAATATACCTGAGCCAACAAAGACACCCTCAGCCCCTAACTGCATCATCAGGGCAGCATCGGCTGGGGTAGCCACACCACCAGCCGCAAAGTTAACNNTTCCTTAGCCTGCGTCATCAGTTCGTCCCGAGGCGTCTTTACCAGTTTGCGGATGCCATCCGTTACTGCCCGCATGTGTCTGACCGCTTCCACGATATTGCCGGTGCCAGCTTCACCCTTGGTTCTAATCATAGCTGCCCCCTCACCAATGCGGCGCAGGGCTTCACCCAGGTCACGGCAGCCACAGACAAAGGGAACCTTAAAGTCATGCTTCCAGATATGGTGGCTTTCATCAGCCGGAGTAAGCACTTCAGACTCATCTATGTAATCTATGCCAAGGGCTTGTAGTGCTTGAGCCTCTACGAAATGACCGATACGGCACTTAGCCATTACCGGTATAGAAACCGCTTTCATAATAGCTTCAATAATTGTTGGGTCAGCCATACGAGCCACACCACCGGCAGCCCGGATATCGGCCGGCACTCTCTCCAGCGCCATCACCGCGCAGGCACCAGCCTCCTCGGCAATCTTGGCGTGCTCAGCAGTGACCACATCCATAATCACCCCGCCCTTTAGCATCTGAGCTAGCCCAGTTTTAACCTTCCAAGTCCCACTTTCCATCCTTTTCTCCTTAGCTGGCAGCAAGCCCGTAACTTTAGTATATTCTACTATTGTTTAGGTTGTTTATCAAGAATTGGTCTTTTCGCAGGTATGCCGGGACGGCGGGGGTATGGTCGGGGTGTGGGTAATACCTTATCAATCGTGATTAACCAGCGCTCAGCGGTAAATTCTTCCAGGTCAACCCTCTTTACTTCTCCTAATTTCCCCCCCAATAGGCTAATCGCCTTGGCGGCTTGGCTTATTTCTAAATCAAAAGTCCCCTTCTTCTGAGCAATAAAGCTACCACCAATAGCACAGAAGGGTAAAGTTAGCTCAACAAGGGTGGGTAGGGGGGCAACCGCTCGGGAGAGCACGATATCAAACTTCTCCCGGTATTGAGCCTCATGGGCAACATCCTCAGCCCGACCAACTACGATTTCAACATTGTCCAGTCCCAGTTTGTGCCTGAGGTGCTGCAAAAAGGCGGTTTTTTTAGCGGTAGCCTCAAGCAGAACCAGCTTAATAGCCGGCGATAGAATTTTAAGCGGTATTCCAGGAAAGCCGGCGCCAGCACCGACATCAATAAGACGCAGACCTTCACCACCTATCNNAATAAGACGCAGACCTTCACCACCTATCGGTTGCTTCAAAGCCAGAGTTACCGTGAGCGAATCAAGGAAATGCTTTATTTGCACCTCTTCATAGTCGGTTATCGCGGTGAGGTTCACTCGGCGGTTCCAATCCAGCAGTTCGTCATAATAGGTGTGGAACTGCTCAACCTGCCTTGGCTTAAGCGGTAACCCTAATTTTGCTGCTCCGAGAATAAGTCTTTCCATGTTAGCTCTAAGTGCTGCCTCAATTATATCATTGTTGCTTTCAAGGATGTGGGAGTCAAAGAGGGGTGAGGTTGATATATAATCTGGTAACGGGGCACTTGC
>JABAHO010000229.1_pt2 | contig 10451 bp, 3 predicted proteins | sample 7062071 | NCBI WGS metagenome assembly JABAHO01 (sample SAMN14534356, study PRJNA622989) | marine sediment metagenome | biome: marine biome [ENVO:00000428]; feature: marine pelagic biome [ENVO:01000023]; material: deep marine sediment [ENVO:00002113] | place: India: Gulf of Kutch | collected...
TCGTTGATATAGAAATGCACCGAATCGACTGGAAGGTTCGGGAGATCGGGAATGAAGACAAAGATGTCGCCCGACACCTGCGCCCCGGCGAGCGACTGAGCCCCCCGTCGATTCGCACTGGAGCTGAAGAGGATCTCGGGCCCCCCCTCGTTGTTCACGATGAAGGAGGCCTGTGCGGATCCCCTCGAAGCGTCCTCGAAGAACAAGTCCACGACCAGCTCGTGAGACCCGTCCGAGAGTCTGCGGGTGTCGAATGGATTGGCCCTCGCAACCGATCCACCCGCCAGATCGAAGGGCGCGCGCGGATCGGTGCGCGCCTCGGTGCCGTTCAATCGATAGGTCGCGCGTGCCACGTCGGTCGCCGGGGAGAGAAAGACGAATACATCCCCAGCGAGGGTCTCGGCCTCGAGCGCGATCGCGTCGCGCCGGTCATCGAACGCGCTGACGACGAGCGAATACGTGATCGGCGTCGGACGGGTCGGCTCGCCGACATCCACCCGCTGCGTCACGGTGTGCTGCAAGCCCTGCGCGTCGGTCACCGTGAGTCGCGCCGTGTAGCTCCCCGGCTTGGTGTAGGTGTGTTGCGGAGCGACCCCCGTGGCGCGCCCGCCGTCGCCAAAGTTCCACTGGTAGGTCGAAACGCCGCTGTCGTCGAAGGACGAGAAGGCGTCGAAAAGCACACCCAGCGGCGCGGGGCCCTGGAGCGGTGTCGTCGTGAAGCTCGCCACCGGGGCCTGGTTGCCCCCGTCACCCGGCTCGCGGGTGAGGAGCGCTGCCACGTCGCCGGCAAAGGGCGCGCTGCCGAGGGTGCGCACACCACCGGATACGACTCGTCCGCCATCGCTCCAGGTGCCCGTCTTCGGATCGAACCAGCGCACGGCGAACGCGCCCGTATCGCTCGCTAGGTCGATCGAGAGCGAGCCCCCGGCCGGGTGATAGAGCGCATAACTGTCGCCGGGGGCCGCCATCACGAAGGTCTTGCCCCCTTCGGTCGAGTCCCCGAGATCGGAACGCGGCGTCATCTGCCAGAAGGGGAGCGCGTTGAAGAAGGAGAGCGCGTGTCCCGTCCAGGTCAGCGCCGATTCCATCTCCCTGAAATCATCGATCTGCTGGTCGAGTTGGTGACCGCCGCCGTCGCGTTGGACGTACCACTCGAAGCCGCCGCCCCCCGACATGTAGGTGGGCCAGAGGAAGGTGGTACGACCGTGGGGATAGCCGCGACGCGTGTCGTCTACGTCATTGTGAATCGTCTGGGGCTCGTCGATCGAGACGACCCAGGGCGTCCCGGCCCGCGCGCTCCGCTCGCGCCAGCTTTCGACGAGCTCGCCCTGTCGAAACCCCGGCGCCGTGACCTGAAAGCTCGTGATGTCGAAATCCCCGTTTCCCAGCAGCGGTGTGTACGCGTGCTCCATCGCGTCGGTGTACGTATGCGTGGTGACCGGATGGTCATAGGGATCGAGCGCTTTCAAGTGCGCCGCGAAGGCCCGGCGCCGTGTGCTCCCGTAGTCGTTCTCTTCCCCGAGATTCCACTCGAGCCCCGGGTGGTGGGCGAAACGCGCCACCAGCTCCCGGTAGAAGAGCTTGCGCTCGGGCCCCAGCTGGCCCCCGTCGTGATAGTTCTCGTTCGCGGGCTCTGTCTCCGCCAACTGAACGTGGAGAAAGATCCCCCGCGACGTGGCGTGCGTGAACACCTGCTCCCACTGCGCCAGCTTGCTCGTGTCGAAGTGCGTCTTGTCCTGCTCGCTCAGCGTCGGATAGGTGTCGCGCCCGTCCCCCCCGACGTTCATCGGGAGGAAGTAGATGCTGTTCGCCCCCCGGTCGGCGAGGTAGTTGAGCGCCCCGATCAGGCCGCGCCCGGCTCCCCCGTTCCAGTCCGGGTCCCCGGGGCGCCAGTCGCCCACGTGCGCCGCAAAGCGGTGGGTGCCCTGGGGCGTGTTGTCGAAGCCCGCGTAGCCGAGCAGGTTCTCCGGGATGTTCGGCCCGCCCTTCAGCCAGCGGTCGCCGCTGCCCAGAAAGGTCAGATAGTGGCCGCCGGGGTTGACGAGGCGGCCGCGCAGCGGCGCCCGGAAGTCGTCGCCCGTCTTCCGGCTGGCCGAGACGAAGAAGGCCCCGGTCTCTCCGTCGAAGGCCACCGCAGTCCCGGCGTTTGCGGCGAGCGAGACCGCCACGGCCGGGCCCTGGCGGAAGGCGGCCCGGTAGCTCCAGGCCCCGGCTTCGTCGGGGGCAAAGCGGCAGGTCCAGACGTCGCCCCGCGGGCCCCCCTGGCCGTCGCTATCGAAGAAGCCCGCCACTTCGTAGCGCTGGCCCGACGGGCCTTCGAAGTGGCACTGCAGCCGGTAGTCGAGAAAGGGGTTCGGGCCCGCGTCCGATTCCGCGTGCACGGGGCCCGCGAACCTCACCTCCACCCGGTGCCAGACCGATCGCTCACCCGAAACGGTGGCGGCCGCGAACCCGTCGGGAGCAGAGAGGAACCACAGGGCGAGAACCCCTACACACCATCGCGTCATCCGGTCCATCGATTCCTTCGCGTCGCTTCACCCAGGGGTGAAGCCCCAGGCGTGTGCAAGGAATCGGCGACACGCGCGGCGCGCTTTACGAATCGCCTCGGCACGCGTCGACACAAACAGGTCCGAAGTGGGCCGATGGGGCCTTCCATCGAGTAAAAGCGCCTCAACCCCGGTCGACGTTTGTAGAGAGAACGTGCGGCCCGCGACTTTTTTTTGTCAACACGACACGCTTCGTTCGACTTGTCGCGAACCTGCCCACGAGCGGTCGTTTGTGAGTTCGACGCAGATTCGTTCGCGTAGGATCGCTTCCGCGTACGAGTAATCGGAAGGACACCCCCCTTGTCCCTCTCCCCCCGTCTGCCGTGTCGGCGGCATCGCGGTGCCTCGCGTCCCGATCGCGCCGGCCCCGGACTTCGGCATTGCGCTCTGGCCGGTACCGGACTTCGGCGCGTCGCTCTGGCCGCATGGCTGCTTGTCCTCGTCCCCCTCTCCCTGGCGCACGCGGCTCCCGTCGCGCGGATCACGATCGGACCGGTCGCACCCGGCACCAACATCAACGCGAGCACCTTCGGGACGGGTTCGTTCCAGATCGAGAACCAGTCGACCGGGGGCGAGTTCATCGAGAGTGTCCGTTACGAATTCGCGGACGCGGCAGATCCCGACGTGTCGCGCACCCTCTTCCCCGACATGGTGTTCGACCCGGCCGGCACCGCGGGCGACACCACAGCCAAGGCGTTCTCGGCCAACGGCGGCGCGGCCGAGACGGGCTTCGTCGCGCACACCCTCGACATCCCGAAGGGCGTCGGAGGCTTTGCCGGAATCGAGCTCGGCTTTTCCGATTTCGGTCCCGGCGAAACCTTCTCGTTCTCGATCGACGTCGACCCCACCACCATCCAGGGCGTGGCATCCCCCGGGCCGGGTCAATCCGGAAGCGTCTCGGGGTTCGAGCTCGTGGCCACACGGGTCGTCGTCGCGTGGAACGATGGGAGCTCCTTCACCTTGGAGGGAGAGACCTTCCCCTGCCAGGGCGCCAACCCGGGTTGCGGGGCGGGCAATGTGCAGGCCTCGGAGGTATTCATCGAGGCCGGGCGCCCCCCCGCCCCAGCCCTTGAGGTCCTCGGCGTCCCGGTCACCCCCGCGCCCGTCGGCGCGGCGGCGCAGACCGTTCGCATCACCGGCACCCCGGGGCACACGGCGGTCCTCCTCGCCGTCGAGGGTGCCCTCTTCCTCGAAGGTGTTCCGGGCGGCGGCTTCGACATCGATCCCTTCGAGGCCAACAGCGCGGTCTCGGAATCGGCGGTCACCGAGTACACCGCGACCCTCGACGCAAGCGGCGTCGCCGACGTCGCCGTCACGCTCCACCGCGAGAACGCCGACGACGGGGGGCTCAATCATCTCGCCGCCATCCAGATCGACCCCGCCGGTCGCAGCAGCGACGTTTCGAACATCGAGGTCGTGAAGCTCAGCCCGCTGGTCTTCTCGAAGTCGACCCTCACCGGGGCGACGCTTTCGAAACCGACCACGCTGCAATTTGGACCCGACGGGCGGCTCTATGTCGGCGAACAGTTCGGTCTGCTCAAAGTGCTGACCCTCCAGCAGAACGGGCCCTCCGACTACAGCGTCGTCGCCACCGAGACCATCGACTCCGTCGCNNACGACGGAACCCCGAACCCCGCGGTCACCGGCCGCCAGGTCACCGGACTTCTCGTGACCGGCACCGCCGCCAACCCGGTGATCTTTGTCGGGTCGAGCGACCCGCGGATCGGGGCCGGCCCGAGCGGGACCGATACCCACCTCGACACCAACTCGGGAATCCTGACGCGGCTCACGTGGAATGGATCGAACTGGGAGCACCTCGATCTGGTCCGGGGCCTGCCGCGATCGGAAGAGAACCACTCGATCAACGGGCTTCAGCTCGATGAATCGGCCAACACCCTGTATGCCGCGATCGGCGGGTTTACCAACCTCGGTGCACCCTCCAACAACTTCGCGCTCGTGCCGGAATACGCCCTCGCCGCGGCAATTCTTTCGATCGACCTCGACGCGATCGGTGAATCCACCTATGACCTACCCACTCTCGACGATGAAGACCGCGGAGGCGTTGGACAACCGCCCGAAAACGATCCCTTTGGCGGGAACAACGGCAAGAACCAGGCGATCCTCGTGCCCGAGGGACCGGTGCAAGTATTCTCGCCGGGCTGGCGCAACATCTACGATGTGCTGCTCACCGAGACCGGGCGCTTCTACACCGTCGACAACGGGGCCAACGGCGGGTGGGGCGACGTCCCGGAGTTCGAGGGACCGGGGGGCGCGTGCACCAACGCGGTCCGGGAGCCCGGGTTCTTCACACCCGACAATCTGCATTTCATCACGGAGCCCGGGTATTACGGCGGCCACCCCAACCCCACCCGCGCGAGCACCGCGAACACCTTCAACGCGAGCAACCCGCAGAGCCCCGTGCCCAGCGGGAACCCGATCGAATGCGACTTCCGGATGCCCGGGGAAGAAGACGGATCGCTCGCGACCTTCATTCCGTCCACCAATGGACTCGCCGAATACGGCGCCACCACCTTCGACGGCCAGATGCGGGGCGACCTGCTGATGGCCGCCTTCAGCAACGAGATCTTTCGCGTGAAGCTGAACGGGGCCGGCGACACCGCCGTCCTGGTGGAGACGTTGTTCTCGTCCGTCGGTGTCATCCCGCTCGATGTCACGGCGCAGGACGACGGTGGCGCGTATCCCGGCACGATCTGGGTGGCCGACTACATCGGCGGCGACATCGTGGTGTACGAACCCGATTCCGCCCCGGGCCCGGTCTGCATCGGCGCCTACGACCCAGGCCTCGACGAGGACACCGACGGCTACGACAACGCCGACGAGATCGACAACGGCACCAACCCGTGCTCGGGCGGCAGCAAGCCCAACGACAACGACGGCGACTTCGTGTCCGACCTGNNCGCCGACGAGATCGACAACGGCACCAACCCGTGTAACGGCGCCGATGTCCCCCCCGACACCGATGGCGACTTTGTCTCCGACCTGAACGACCCGGACGACGACAACGACGGACAGCCCGATACCTCGGATCCCTTTTCCGTCGACCCCGACAACGGGACGACGACGAACCTCCCCGCGCTCTTTTCCTGGGACAACGGTGCCCCTCCGGTGGGCGGCCTGCTCGGGTTGGGCTTCACCGGGCTCATGACCAACGGAAACGACGACTACGCCGATTTGTTCGACCCGGGGAACATGGCGGCGGGTGGCGCTGCAGGGGTGACGACGGTCGAGCTGATTCCCCCGGGCGATGCGCGAACCAACACACAGGAATACGGCTTCCAGCTCGGATTCGCGCCAGGTGCGGCGCCCTTCGTCGCGTCCACGTCGATCGCGGGGCCCTTTGCCGGGCAGAGCCCGAGCGGGTCGGAGTCGATGGGGATCTTCGTGGGCCTCGGCGACCAAGACCACTACGCCAAAGTCGTCGTGACGCCGAGCGGCATCGAGTTCGCGACGGAAACGGCTGGGAGCTACAGCACCGAAGCCATCACCCCCCTCGCGGTCGCGACCGCGGATGCGATCGAGCTGCACCTGCTGGTAGACCCCGCGGCCGGCACCGTGCGGGCGCGCTACCGCGTCACGATCGGCGGAGTCACGGGGCCCCTCACCGACCTCGGCGCCGCGCCGTCGCCCTCGTGGTTGAACGGCGCCTCGGTGCTGGCCGCCGGCATCCTCTCCTCCTCGCTGGGCGCTGCCCCTTTCCCCGCCACCTGGGATTTCCTGCGCGTCGTCCCCGACGGAGTCCCGCTCTATCGCGTAAACGCCGGTGGGCCCACGATTCCCGCCCTCGACGGCCAGGGCGATTGGATCGCGGACGACGCCTTCGTCAACACGGGGCGCACCTTCTCGTTGAGCGAGCCCGTCACGACCGATTCGAGTGTGTCCGCGAGCGTCCCACCCGCGCTCTTCCAGAGCGAGCGCTGGGATCACCCGAGTGGACCGGCGCTTCGATACAGCTTCGCCTCGGTCCCGGGCACGCTCTACGAGGTGCGTCTCTATTTCGCCGAGATCTTCAATGGAATCGGGGGCGCCGGGGAGCGCGTGTTCGACGTCGCCGTCGATGGTGTCCTGGTTCTCGATGATTTCGACATTCTCGACGAAGTGGGCTCCGATGTCGGGACGCGCCGCAGCGTGCTGGTCCAGGCCACCGGCGCGACGCTCCCGGTGGACTTCTTCCACGAGGTCGAGAACCCGAAGGTCTCTGCGATCGAGATCTTTGCGTCCTTCCCGGGCGGGAGCGGCAATACGCCCCCCACCCTCGCAGCGCCCGGCGACCAGACGCACGAAGTGGGGGCGCCGGTGTCGCTCGGGCTGGTCGCGAGCGATCCGGACCCGGACGCCCTCACCTACGACGCCACCAATCTGCCGGCCGGCCTCAGCCTCGACAGTGGGACCGGCGTGATCAGTGGCATTCCCACCCGCGCCGAGAGCCAGACCGTGACGGTGAGCGTGGACGACGGCACCAACCCGGCGGTTGCCCAGGGTTTCACGTGGACCATCACGGAGCCGGGCAGCATGCCGCCCAATTCGGGCAACACACCGCCGCAGCTCGCGAACCCGGGCGCACAGAGCCATCCCGCCGGTGTCGCGCTGTCGCTGGCGCTCGCCGCGGTCGACCCCGATCCCGATCTGCTCACCTTCAGCGCCTCCGGTCTACCCGCCGGCCTGTCCGTCGACGCGATGAGCGGCGTGATCAGCGGGGCGCCGACCACCGCGGGNNTCCACCCTCCGGCTCAAGCGACCTTCACCTGGACGATCTTCGACCCCGGCGGATCGACCCTCGTCCACCGCGTCAACGCGGGGGGGCCGACGCTCCCAGGGGCGGACGGACTCGGCGACTGGATCGCGGACAGCGCCTTCGCGAACACCGGCAACGCCTTCCAGACCGGTGAGCTCGTGATCCACGATGCCACGGTGCCCGCGTTGGTCCCGGCCGGTCTGTTTCAAAGTGAACGCTGGGATCCGGCGACCGCACCCGCGCTGAATTTCAGCTTCCCCGTCGTCGCTGGGGGCACCTACGAGGTGCGCCTCTATTTCGCCGAAATCTTCAACGGGATCGGCGCGCCGGGCCAGCGCCTCTTCGACGTCTCGATCGACGGCGCCCTCGTCCTCGAGAGCTTCGACATCGTCGGCGAGGTTGGACCCGACGTCGGCACCATGCGGAGCGCCGTCGTGACCGCCGCGACGGATGCCCTGGTCGTGGCCTTTGGCCACGTCGTCCAGAATCCCAAGGTGTCGGGCATCGAGGTGTGGGCGCTCGGCACCAACCTCCCGCCGACCCTCAGCGACCCCGGTGATCAGAGTCACGAAGTGGGCGAGTCGGTGTCGTTGGCACTCGCGGCGAGCGACCCCGAGATGGACCCGCTCCTCTTCGGCGCGAGCAACCTGCCAGAGGGCCTCGCCATCGACCCGGCGAGTGGTGTGATCTCGGGCCAACCCACCTCGACCGAGGTTCGCAGTGTGACGGTGTCGGTGGACGACGGGAACCATCCACCCGTGACGCGCACCTTCCTCTGGACGATCGAAGCGGGGAGCAATCCGCCGCCGGTCCTCACGAACCCGGGGGATCAGACCACGGACGTCGGCGCGTCCGTCTCCCTGCAGATCCTGGCGACCGACACNNGCCAATCCGCCGGTGGCCGCGAGTTTTTCGTGGACCGTGGTCGCCCCGGCCGCAAGCACCGTCGTCGCGCGGGTGAATGCGGGCGGGCCATCGATCGCGTCGATCGATGGCGGGCCCGACTGGTCGGTAGACGCGGACTTCGTCAACACGAGCGGGGGCGTGTTCGACATCACCAGCGCCGTAGCGCTCGATGCCACGATTCCCGCCGGCGTTCCCTCGCTGCTCTTTCAAAGCGAGCGTTTCGATGGTCCCGCCGCCCCCGCCATGAGCTTTCGNNGTGGCGGGTAGACAGTACGAGGTTCGGCTCTATTTCGCGGAGATCTGGGCGACATCCGCTGGGGCCCGCCTCTTCGATGTGTCGATCGACGGTGCGCCCTTCCTCGTCGGTTTCGACATCGTCGCAGAGGTGGGCCCGGACCTCGGCACTCTCCGGAGTGCGGTGGTGACGGCGACGTCGGGCACCCTGGCGGTCGAATTCGCCCGCATCGTCCAGAACCCCAAGATCTCGGCGATCGAGATCATCGATTTGGGCGGGCCCTGAGACACGAGCGAGGCGCCGAGCGACGCGCCCGTGGGCGCAGCCCCTTGGCGACCCGCCGCGTCCTACGATAGAAGACATGAGCGCCGCGCGGGCGTCTCGCTCGCGCGCTTGGAGTACTCATGGCCTACGAAGTCGTTCGCTTCCCCTATGACAACACCGTCGACGCCGACGGGCACATCCTCGAGCCGCCGGATCTCTGGGAGACCTATCTCGAGAAGCGCTACCTCGACAAGGCGATGCGCATNNACGAGAACGGCCTCGAGTATCTCGAACTCGACGGGCGTCCCTCGGAGCGAAGCTGCAAGGGGTTCCTCGGGCTCCTCGGGGCGATGGGTGAAGAGAACCCGCGACGCGGGCCCGATCGTCGCTATATGGACCACATCCCCTACGGGGGAGGCGACGCCTCGGAGCGGCTCGAGCTCCTCGAGCGGGAGAACCTGGAGCAGAGCGTCCTCTACCCGACCCTCGGCCTGCTGTGGGAGTGCGAGGTCGACGATCCGGAGCTCACCGTCGCCTACCAGCGCGCCTACAACCGCTGGATCGCCGACTTCTGCCGCCCCTCGCAGGGACGCCTGGTCCCCATCGCGCATTTGNNAAGCTGCCTGCCAGGAGTTCGAGCGCGCGGTCCACGACGGCTGCCGCGGGGCGTTCGTCGCGCCCTTTACCCATTCGCGCAAGCCCCACGGACACCCCGACCACGACGCCCTCTACGCCAAAGCCTGCGAACTCGATGTCCCGCTCGCCCTCCACCCCACCTTCGAGCCGGATTGGGCCGCCCCGGTGCGCTTCTCCCCGCGGCACATGGGGCGGGAGAAAGAGTTCTTCTACAACGTGATGGTGCGCCAGGGCATGCAGCAGGCGCTCCTCTCCTTCTTCACGATGGGTACGCTCGAGCGCTTCCCCACCCTGAAGCTCGGAGTCCTCGAAGCGGGTTGCGGCTGGATCGGCTCCTTCCTCGACCGCATGGACGCCGTATTCGAGACGATCACGGCGAAGGGCGTCCAGCTCGAGCACCGGCCTTCGGAGGTGTTCCGGCGACAGTGTTTCATTTCGGGAGATCCGGACGAGACGGCGGCACCCCATGTCATCGACCACGTCGGGGCCGAGTGCTTTCTGTGGGCCTCCGACTATCCCCATCCCGACCACCCGGGCACCTGGGTGCACGCCCTCGAGCAATTCGTCAACCCCCTGAGCGCGGACACGCGCGACAAGGTGTTGGGCGACAATGTCCGCAGGCTCTACGGGCTCTAGGCCACCGGGCGTTGGCGCTCGTCTGCGCGGCGCCTACGGCGAGAGCGACAAGCTCTAGAAGACGGGGGCGGCGTCAGGCGCGCCCGGCGAAGAAGGCGGCGAAATAGCGGTAGCCCGACCAGAGCGTGAGCGCCGTGGCCGCCACGAGGAACGCCATCCCGATGGTGTGCGCCGGAAGACCGAGGACGGGATCCGGGAAGAGCAACGCGCTGATCGCGATGTTCTGGAACACGGTCTTGACCTTGCCGGGCCAGGCCGCCGCGACGATCTGGCCCTCGGCCGAGGCGAGACCGCGGAGTCCGGTGACGGCGAGTTCGCGCCCGATGATCACGACGACCATCACGAGGCCCCAGGTCGGAATCCGGCCCACCACGAGCAACACGATCAAGGCCGCCGTGACGATCAGCTTGTCCGCCAGGGGATCGAGAAGCTTCCCGATCTGCGTCACCCGCGCCCCACGCCGGCCGAGCCAGCC